>Ga0308171_1002068_pt1 | contig 22687 bp, 15 predicted proteins | sample PhyGR1_FD_202135 | JGI IMG/M metagenome (GOLD analysis project Ga0308171, IMG submission 202135) | Phyllosphere microbial communities from UC Gill Tract Community Farm, Albany, California, United States - DLSLSG.R1 | ecosystem: Host-associated > Plants > Phyllosphere > Unclassified | place: USA... | reverse complement strand
CCAACCGCAAACAAAGCTATAAGCCAAGAGCCTGGAAGCGACTCGGTGATAATTGGCTCACCTGTCAGTCTGGCTCAGGTTGAAAAAATTGTAGTAGTTAATGCGACAAGAGTAAATCCTGATGTTGTCGCCATGTAACAACAATGACTTTTTGTATCAATTTGGTGCGGTTGTTGGACGGGCTATGCTAATGAGTTAACGATCACTTAATGCGCTGATGAAATCTGCTGCCGGCATCGGTTTGGCAAACAAATAACCTTGCATGAAATCCACCTGATGCTCCGTCAGGTAATCGGCTTGGGCCTGTGTCTCGACACCTTCGGCAACAATGGCCAGATCCAGCTTTGCCGACAGTTCAATGATGGAGTCGAGAATATGCCGTGATAGCGCATCGATGCCGATCATGGCGACAAAGCTCTGATCGATCTTGAGAAAGTCGACCTTGAAGGCGCGCAAGTAGCCGAGGCTTGAGTGGCCTGTACCAAAATCGTCGATCGCGATTTTCACTCCAAGTGCGTGCAATTGCTCAAACAGTTGCAGGGTCATGTCGTTCGGTTCGATCAGCTCGCGCTCCGTCAATTCCAGCACCAGCTCGACGCTGCCGGGCGCAAACGCCGCCAGGAGGTCGCGACAGTCTTCGACCAGTTCCAGATCCTTGCAATGGCTGGCAGTGATGTTGATGCCGATATGGAAAGGTTTGGCGAAGACCGCAGAATGCGGTCCCAGCAGGGCGGCAGTCTGTTGCATCAGCGCGCGGGTCATCGGCACGATCAAGCCTGAATGCTCGGCAAATGGAATGAACAGATCCGGGCGTACGAGGCCCTCTTTCGGGTGATTCCAGCGCATCAGCACTTCAGCGCCGGACCACTGCTTGCTGTCACCGTGAACCACCGGCTGGAAGTAAGGAATGAATTCCCCGGCCTCGAGTGCGCGAAGCATTTCGTGACTGGGCGAGTTCGAGCGTTTCTGCACGACATGGCCGATGGCGCCCGAGATCACGCCGAAAAATATCAGCAGGCTGAACAACGGCGGATAATTGGCCGCCATGTAACGCCAGGTTTCTCCTTCGGGAAAACCCGCCGACACGTTGAAACCGTATCGTTCGGATTCGAGCATGCTATGCGCGACCGGCAAAGCGGGCAGGGGCCCTTGATGCACTCTGCCGTCGGCGGACAGCCAGTTATCGCCCACCTGCAACATCAGTAATGTCTGGCGGCCGATCAGGCGCAGGATGTTGCTCAGGTGATAACCATCAAGCGTGGTCAGCGCGCCGCCACGACCGTCGCTGAGGCGGTAGATCAACAATGCCGTGTCGGGGGTGACGGGATTGCCGTTCATCAACCACAGTTTGCCTTGATGATAGTCCCCGGCATTGACCGCTTCCTTGAACTGCCCGAACAGTGAGCTGCAGTAGAGCGTGTTGTCCCAGACCAGATTGGTCGAGCGCACGAAGGGGCGGCGGGTCACTTGTTCGCGCAGGGCCAGTTTCACGTCTTCGCAATTTTTCCCGGCCAGAGGCAGCAGAACCCGAGCGGCTTCTCCCGTGTTGTCGAGCATCAGATCGAACTGTTGCAACGCTTGTTCGGCCGTTTCCCCGGCACTTTGCTCCAGCGTTCGTTTTGCCTGCATATAAAGAATCCCACTGCCCAGCACGATTGGCAGCAGACCGCTGAGCAAAGTCACGGCGATTCGGGTGCTGCGTTTGCGGCGGGATCTGTGGGTCAATGGCATGGGCACATCCTGTGGTTTAGAAATCCGACCCGATAAACAATTGGGCCAGAGGGGAGAATAGATGGCAGATGGCGCTTGTGCCGTAGGTAAAAAAGCGGATTTTATACATAGGGCAGACAGGTCTGGTTACGCTGTGTAGAATCGGGTTACGCATACAATAATAATCGTCTTCTGGCAGCAGAAGCCTCGCCCGCAAGAGCCTTGGGTCGACAATGAAGATATTCGGGTTTCAACTGATCTACGGAGACTTCCTCGCGCGCAGCGTGCGTGGCATCTCCTGCGCGCCGCCCTCCACATCACTTTCCTGACAAATAACCCTGGTTAATTGATAAGAAATGATGAGGCGTCACCATGGCAGATTTATACGAAAACCCAATGGGCCTGATGGGCTTTGAATTCATCGAGTTCGCAGCGCCGACTCCTGGCACACTGGAGCCGATCTTCGAGATCATGGGCTTCACCAAAGTCGCGACCCACCGTTCCAAGAACGTGCACCTGTATCGTCAGGGCGCAATCAACCTGATCCTCAATAACGAACCCAACAGCGTCGCCTCGTACTTCGCCGCCGAACACGGCCCGTCCGTTTGCGGCATGGCGTTTCGCGTGAAGGATTCGCAGAAGGCCTATTCTCGCGCACTCGAACTCGGCGCTCAGCCGATTCACATCGAGACCGGTCCGATGGAGCTGAACCTGCCGGCAATCAAGGGTATTGGCGGTGCGCCGCTGTACCTGATCGACCGTTTCGGTGAAGGCAGCTCGATCTACGACATCGACTTCGTGTTCATCGAAGGTGTTGATCGCAACCCGGTTGGCGCTGGCCTGAAGATCATCGACCACCTGACCCACAACGTTTATCGCGGTCGCATGGCCTATTGGGCGAACTTCTACGAGAAGCTGTTCAACTTCCGTGAAATCCGTTACTTCGACATCAAAGGCGAGTACACCGGTCTGACTTCGAAAGCCATGACCGCACCGGATGGCATGATCCGCATCCCGCTCAACGAAGAGTCGTCCAAGGGCGCCGGGCAGATCGAAGAGTTCCTGATGCAGTTCAATGGTGAGGGTATCCAGCACGTCGCGTTCCTCACCGACGACCTGATCAAGACCTGGGATCAACTGAAGAAAATCGGCATGCGCTTCATGACCGCGCCGCCGGATACCTACTACGAAATGCTCGAAGGTCGCCTGCCGAATCACGGCGAGCCGGTCGATCAGCTGCAATCGCGCGGCATCCTGCTCGATGGCGCATCGGAGCAGGGCGACAAGCGTCTGCTGCTGCAGATTTTCTCGGAAACCCTGATGGGGCCGGTGTTCTTCGAATTCATCCAGCGCAAGGGCGACGATGGCTTCGGCGAGGGCAACTTCAAGGCCTTGTTCGAATCGATCGAGCGTGACCAGGTGCGTCGTGGTGTGTTGACCACCGAGTAATCTGAAATGAAAAAATCCCGGCCTGCAGAAATGCAGGGCCGGGATTTTTTTGCTTCATACAAAACCTGTGGGAGCGAGCCTGCTCGCGAATGCGGACTTTCATTCAACACTCATGTTGACTGGTCTGACGACTTCGCGAGCAGGCTCGCTCCCACATTTGTCTTGTGTTGCATTCAAGAGCGGCGTTGGCGCATCAAGTGTTTGAAGCCTTCGAACACCAGCACCACAACCGCCAGCCAGATCGGGATGTAAGTCAGCCACTCGCCCGACTTGATGCTCTCTCCCAGCAACAATGCCACCGCGAGCAACAGCACCGGTTCGACATAACTCAACAACCCAAACAGACTGAACGGCAGCAAGCGGCTGGCGATGATATACACCACCAGCGCAGACGCACTGATCAGGCCGAGCAGTGGAATCAGCCACATCAGCCCCGGATATTGATCGAACACGGCCAGGCCCTGTTCGCCGCCCTGCACAAACCAGTAGGCGACCGGCAGCATCAGGGTCATGTCGACCCACAGGCCACCGAGGTTGTCGGTTTGCAGGTATTTGCGTAGCACGAAATACAGCGGATAACCGACCACGACCACCAGCGTCGCCCAGGAAAATCCGCCAACCTGATACAGCTCGTTCAACACGCCAAGACTGGCGAAAAATACCGCGATTTTCTGCAGGTAAGAAAGGCTCTCGCCATAGGCAATCCGCCCGGTCAGCACCATCGCCAGTGGCAACAGGAAATAGCCCAGTGATACATCCAGGCTGTAATCATTGAGCGGTGCCCACATGAACAGCCACAGCTGAACCCCGAGCAGGGCGGAAGAAACCAGCAGCCCGGCGATCAGCTTCGGCCTGGCGGCCATCAATCGGAACAGCTCCAGCACCCGCCGCCATTCCCCGGAAACAAGCATGAACACCGTCATGCACGGCACGGTCAGAAGCATGCGCCAGCCGAAGATTTCCACGCCGCTCAGAGGGGTCAGCAGCGACGTGTAGTAATACATGACGGCAAACAGCACGGAGGCTGAAACCGATAGAGCGATACCTTTAGACAAACTGTCCTCGCGACGTGATGGTTGAACGGGGCGCGCAGGATACGTGGTTTTTGTGCTGAATATTGAGCGGATGCTCATTATTTCCCACATCCAGGAGCCACAAATCCTGTGGAAGCGAGCCTGCTCGCGAAGAGGCCGGCAGATTCAGCATAGATGTTGCGTCGGCTGGCGCTATGCATGATTGCATCGCTTAAACGCAAAAGATCGCAGCCTTCGGCAGCTCCTACAGGGAACGCATTCCAGAGTAGGAGCTGCCGAAGGCTGCGATCTTTTGATCTGCGCGTCTGATTAGGCCCGCAACGTCCGCGTCATCCGCAACGCCAGCAGACTCCCGCCGACGATCACCGCCGCCAGCACGTACAACGCTGCATCCGTCGAACCCGTGCTGTCCTTGACCCAACCCACCAGGTACGGGCTGAGGAACCCGGCCATCTGCCCCATCGAGTTGATCAGCGCCAGCCCACCAGCCGCTGCGCCCGCGCTCAGCATGGCGGTCGGCACCGGCCAGAACATCGGCAGGCCGGTCAGTGCGCCCATGGTCGCGATGGTCAGGCCGAGAATCGCAATCGCCGGATTGGCCGCGAAATTCACCGCGATCACCAGCCCGACAGCGCCCATCAGCATCGGCACCACCAAGTGCCAGCGGCGCTCCTTGCGTAAGTCCGCCGAGCGCCCGACGACCAGCATGAACACCGCCGCGAGCAGGTACGGAATCGCACTCAGCCAGCCGATCACCAGGTTGTCGCTGAAGCCGAGGTTCTTGATGATCGACGGCAGCCAGAAGTTGATCGCGTACACGCCGCTCTGGATGCAGAAATAGATCAGGCCGAAGGCCCAGATCGCCGGGTTCTTGAACACCGCGAGCAGCGAGTCGGTCGCGGTTTTCGGTTTGTTGGCGAGGTCTTCGGCGTGGTCGGCTTCAAGCACCGAACGTTCATGGGCGGTCAGCCATTTGGCATTGGCGAAGCTGTCGCTCAACAGGAAATACGCCAGTGCGCCGAGGATCACCGTCGGAATGCCTTGCAGGAGGAACATCCACTGCCAGCCGGCCAGGCCACCCTGGCCAGCGGCGAAGTGGTTGAGAATCCAGCCGGAAAACGGGCTGCCGAGCAAACCGGAGACCGGGATTGCCGACATGAACAACGCCATGATCCGGCCACGGCGGAAGGTCGGGAACCACTGCGAGAGATACAGCACGACGCCCGGGAAGAACCCGGCTTCAGCGGCACCGGTGAAAAAGCGCAGGGTGTAGAACTCGGTCGGGGTGGTGACGAACAACAGGCAGGTCGACAGCGTGCCCCAGGTGATCATCATCAAGGCAATCCAGCGCCGAGGACCGAAGCGGGTCAATGCCAGGTTGCTCGGCACGCCGCACAGCACATAACCGATGAAGAAAATCCCGGCGCCGAGGCCGTACACCGTTTCGCTGAATTTCAGTGCGTCAAGCATCTGCAATTTGGCGAAGCCGACGTTGACCCGGTCGAGGTAGTTGAACAGGTAGCAGATGAAAATGAAGGGAATCAAACGCAGGGTGATGCGTTTGTAGACGGCGTTTTTACCGTCGTCGATGGTCTGGGTAGCTGCGGCGCTCTGCGACATAGCGGCTCTCTCTTTATTATGATTTTTTGCGATGCAAAGGGTAACGTTGATCGCCCTGAGAGTCTCGGCCACCTTTGGCCGGATTGTCTTTGTGCCTGAGCACAGGGTTTGCCGCCAGACCCTGTGCGGCTGAACAACCGTTCGTGCCTGAACTGAAGGATTGCCGCCGCTATGTTCGAACTCGATCACGACCTTGCCCAGGACATCGTCGACCGGGCCATGGCCATTTTGCCGTACAACGTCAATGTCATGGACAGTCAGGGCCTGATCCTCGGCAGCGGTGAACCGGAACGCATCAACACCCGGCATGAAGGCGCGCAACTGGTGCTGGCCAACGGGCGTGTGGTGGAAATCGACGCGCAGACGGCGGTGCATCTCAAAGGTGTGCAACCGGGGATCAATCTGCCGCTGCTGCTCGATCAGCGCTTGATCGGCGTGCTCGGCATCACCGGCGAGCCGGAGCAATTGCGCACCTACGCCGAGCTGGTGCGCATGACCGCTGAAATGCTGGTCGGCCAGCGCAACCAGCAGGCCGAGCAACAATGGCGACGGCAGCGTTGCGATGATCTGCTGGCGTTGCTGCTGAGCGAGGCGGGGGATTCGCCGCGTCTGATCGATGAGGCGCAGCAACTAGGGCTCAAGCCGCAATTGACCCGGGTGCCGTATTTGTTTGAGCTGGGTCTTGAGCACGGCCCGGGGCAAACCGTCGAGGCACTGAGTGCGTGGCTGACCTCGCGTTACCCGGACAGTTGGTGCGTGAGTTCGGCGAAGTCTTCGTTGTTGTGGTGTCGCCCGGCGAGCCAGAACGTCGAGCATGATCGCCTGCTGGAAAAACTCGATGGTCTCGGCTGGAAGATTTTGCGCATCGCCGTCGGCGGGCAGGCGGATGGTCTGGCCGGGTTGCGTCGCTGTTACCGACGAGTCGGCGATTTGCTCGCTTATGGTCGTGACGTGCTGCCGAATTCGAGACTGCTGACGCTCAATCGTTATCGCTTGCCGGTCATGCTGTGGCGTCATCGCAACGATGATGCGCTGGACGAACTGCTCAAGCCGCTGCGCCAGGTCATCGCCAAGGACAGCAACGGCCAGTTGCTGGCGACCCTGCGCAGTTGGTGCGAGCACGACGGGCAGAGCCAGGCCTGCGCCGAGGCGTTGGGCATTCATCGCAATAGTCTGCGTTATCGCATGGAGCGGATTGCCGAGTTGAGCGGGGTTGATCCGTTGAAGCTGGACGGGATGCTGGCGTTGTATCTGGGGGTGCAGCTGCTGCCGCAGACTGATCCATTGCCATGAGTTGTCCTTGAGGCCGCCATCGCTGGCAAGCCAGCTCCCACAGGTCAGAAGGCGTTCATAACGTCCATAGTCACCGCAGAACCCTGTTGGAGCTGGCTTGCCAGCGATGAGGCCGGTACGACCAACACATATCTTTTGTGGAAATGAACAATAAACGCCGACGCCACTTGTGCACTCGACCGGCGTCAAGGCGCAGGCCGACTGGCAGCATGAATGCCACTGCAACCGGAGAACTCCCATGAAAATCGTCATCGCCCCCGACTCGTTCAAGGACAGCCTGAGTGCCCAAGGCGTTGCCGAAGCCATTGCCCTCGGACTGGCCCAGGTCTGGCCGCAGGCGACGCTGATCAAATGCCCGATGGCCGATGGCGGCGAAGGTACGGTCGAGTCGATTCTCGCAGCCTGCGAAGGTGAGTTACGCCGCACCCGCGTGCGCGGTCCACTGGGCGCGCCGGTCGAAGCCGCATGGGGCTGGCTGCCGCACAACCACACCGCGATCATCGAAATGGCCGAGGCCAGCGGTCTGCAACTGGTCCCGCCGGGACAGCGCGATGCCTGCATCAGCAGCACCTTTGGCACAGGTGAATTGATTCGTGCAGCGCTGGATGCCGGCGCGCAACGGGTGATTCTGGCGATTGGCGGCAGCGCGACCAATGACGCCGGCGCCGGGGCGATGCAGGCGCTGGGGGTGAAGTTGCTGGATGCGCAGAATCAGTCGCTGGTGCCCGGCGGCCTGGCCTTGGCGCAACTGGCGCGATTGGACCTGAGTGGGTTTGATCGACGTCTGGCCGATGTGCGTTTCGACATCGCCGCTGATGTCAACAATCCGCTCTGCGGCCCTCACGGCGCCTCGGCCATTTTCGGCCCGCAGAAAGGCGCATCGCCTGCGCAGGTTGAGCAGCTCGATCAGGCGCTGGGGCACTTCGCCGAGCTTTGCGCGCAAGCATTGGGCAGGGACGTGCGCGATGAACCGGGCAGCGGCGCGGCGGGTGGTCTGGGGTTTGCCGCCAAGGCTTTTCTCGGTGCGCAGTTTCAGGCGGGCGTCGAGGTGGTAGCGGAACTGGTCGGGCTCGCTGACGCGGTCAAGGGTGCGGATCTGGTGATTACCGGAGAAGGCCGCTTCGATGCGCAAACCCTTCGCGGCAAAACGCCGTTCGGTGTTGCGCGAGTTGCCAAACGACACGCTGTGCCGGTGATCGTGATTGCCGGGACCTTGGGCGAGGGCTATCAGGAGCTCTATCAACACGGCATCGACGCCGCTTTCGCCGTGACCAGCGGACCGATGACGCTCGAACAAGCCTGCGCCGAAGCTCCGCGCCTGCTGCGTGAACGCGCCACCGATATTGCTCGGGTCTGGCAACTCGCCGCCCAACGCTGATCGGCTTGCCTATGTAGGAGCTGTCGAGTGCAACGAGGCTGCGATCTTTTGACTTTTAAAAGCAGGATCAAAAGATCGCAGCCTCGTTGCACTCGACAGCTCCTACCAAGGGCAGCGGAGCAGTTTTTGATTGTTGCCACGTCCTGAAAAATATTTACCGCAGACCCGAAACCTTCCTCAAGCCTGGCCGATACAACGGTCAGGCGCACACAAAACCACAATTCAGTGCCGCCGGACTGTCGCCCGCTATGGGCCAGTGCTCACGGCATGGACGCTCGTAGTTTCTTTCTTTCGAGAGTCCGACCATGTCCCTGCGTAACCTGAATATCGCGCCACGTGCTTTCCTCGGTTTTGCCTTTATCGCCTTGTTGGTGATTGTCCTCGGCGTGTTCGCGGTCAGCCGCATGACGGTCATTCGTCAGGCGTCGGTCGACATGGACACCAACCAATTGCCAAGCGTGACCCACCTCAGCGTGGTCACGGAAAACGTCCTGCGCATGCGCATTCTCTCGTTCCGTGTGCTGGTCAATCGCGAACCGGCCAGCCTGCAAGAGGCAGAAATCCGCATCGCGGTGCTGGTCGACAAGGTGCGCAAAGCTCAGGCCAGCTACGCTGCGTTGCCGGCAGGTCCTGAAGAGCACGCAGTTTTCCAGACGTTTTCGACCACCCTCGATAACTATCTGCAAGCGCAGAACCGGATGCTTGAGCTGTCGCGCCAGGGCGATCTGGAAGCAATGCGTGCCTTGATCAACACCCGCATCAAGGAAGGCACCGATCAGATGGGCGAGCAGCTCAACAAGCTGATCGGCATGAATACCGCCGGGGCCAGAGCGGCGGCCATTAAGGCCGGTGAAAACTATGACAGCGCCATCACCGGGATCATTATCGTCGCCGTCATCGCGGCGCTGGCCACCGTGTTGCTTGCCTGGTTGCTGACCCGCAGCATCGTCACACCACTCAACCGCGCCGTGCTCGCTGCGCAAACCATTGCCGGCGGTGACCTCAGTAAAGCCATCGAAGTCGACGGCAAGGACGAACCGGCGCGCTTGCTTGAAGCCTTGGCAGCGATGCAGACCAACCTGCGCAAAACCATCGAGCAGATCGCCGGTTCCGCGACGCAACTGGGCGCCGCTGCCGAAGAACTCAGCGCCGTCACTGAAGAAGCGTCGCGCGGGCTGCAGCAGCAGAACAACGAAATCGAACAGGCCGCCACGGCCGTCAACGAGATGACCGCTGCGGTGGAAGAAGTGGCGCGCAACGCCGTTTCGACTTCCGAAGCTTCCAATCAGTCGACCCACGCCGCCCGCGAAGGTCGCGATCAAGTGGTGAAAACCGTCGACGCGATCCAGACCATGACCCACGACGTGCAGAACACCGCACAGATGATCGAAGGCCTCGCCGCGCAGGGCCGTGACATCGGCAAGGTGCTGGACGTGATTCGTGCCATCGCCGAGCAGACCAACTTGCTGGCGCTCAACGCTGCGATTGAAGCCGCGCGTGCCGGCGAGGCTGGCCGTGGCTTTGCCGTGGTGGCTGATGAAGTGCGAGCCTTGGCCCATCGCACCGCGCAGTCGACCCAGGAAATCGAGAAAATGGTTGCCGGCATCCAGAACGGCACGGGTGAAGCGGTTTCGTCGATGCAGCAAAGTAATCAGCGCACCCAGTCCACGTTGGAAATGGCGCGCGCGGCCGGCGTGGCGCTGGAGCAGATCACGCAATCGATTCACCAGATCAACGAACGCAACCTGGTCATCGCCAGCGCGTCGGAAGAGCAGGCGCAAGTCTCCCGCGAAGTCGATCGCAACCTGGTCAATATTCGCGACCTCGCCACGCAATCGGCCGCCGGGGCCAACCAGACCAGCGCCGCGACCCACGAGCTGTCGCGACTGGCAGTGGATTTGAACGCGATGGTGGCGCGTTTCGTGATTTGAGATACGGTGAAGGCTGGAAACCGCGCTAACAGGAGACGTACATGCGCTATTCAGCCTTGACCCAACGAATCGCCGGGGAGGGTGCCGCTGCCTGGCAGATTCACGACCGAGCGCTGGAACTGCGCGCCGAGGGCGTTGATGTTTTGTTGTTGAGCGTCGGCGATCCGGATTTCGATACGCCGTTGCCGATCGTCCATGGCGCGATCGATAGCCTGTTGGCCGGCGATACCCATTACGCCGATGTGCGTGGGCGGTTTGAGCTGCGCAGGCTGATTGCCGAGCGTCATCGCCAGCGCAGTGGTCAACGGGTTGATCCTGATCAGGTGATTGTCCTGCCCGGCGCACAATGCGCGGTGTACTCGGTGGCGCAGTGTCTGCTCGATCCGGGCGATGAAGTGATCGTCGCTGAGCCGATGTACGTCACTTACGAAGGTGTGTTTGGCGCATGCGGTGCCAAGGTGATTGCGGTGCCGGTGCGCCCCGACAACGGTTTCCGTGTCGACCCGGCCGATGTTGCCGCGCGCATTACCCCGCGAACGCGCGCCATGCTGCTCAACAGTCCGAACAATCCCAGCGGCGCGAGTTTGCCCTTGCTGATCTGGCAGGAGCTGGCAGCGCTGTGCATTCGTCATGATCTGTGGCTGATCAGCGATGAGGTGTACAGCGAGCTGTTATATGAAGGCGAGCACATCAGCCCGGCGAGCCTGCCGGGCATGGCCGAGCGCACCGCGACGATCAACAGTCTGTCGAAATCCCATGCGATGACCGGTTGGCGTATCGGCTGGATGATCGGCCCGAAACCCTTGGCCGAGCATCTGGTGAATTTGTCGCTGAGCATGCTCTTCGGTCTGCCGGATTTCGTACAGAAAGCCGCGCAAGTAGCGCTGCAAAGTGATCTGCCGGAAGTCTCTCAGATGCGCGAGGAATACCGCTTGCGGCGCGATCTGGTGTGCGAGCGTTTGCACGGTTGCCCTGGGTTGCAGCCGATTCGCCCGGATGGCGGCATGTTCGTGATGGTCGATGTGCGCCAGACTGGCCTCGGCGCCCAGGCATTTGCCGAGCGCTTGCTGGAAGGTTACGGGGTGTCAGTGTTGGCCGGTGAAGCGTTCGGGCCGAGCGCGGCGGGGCATATTCGCATCGGGCTGGTGGTGGATCGGGTCAAACTGGCGGATGCCTGCGCGCGGATTGCGTTGTGTGCGGTGCAGCTGTTGCAGGCGCGCAGTGCCTGATGGATTTGCTGTGTCTTCACTGGCCAAATCGCTGGCAAGCCAGCTCCCACAGGTTTTTCAGTGTCCATGACACTCATGGACGACCCGAAATCCTGTGGGAGCTGGCTTGCCAGCGATGAGGCCAGAGCCGGCAATAAAGATCTCAGTTTTGCCAAGTAGAGGCGTTCACCAGATTCGCCGGCCGCTGTCCATTCAACGCCGCCAACAGATTCTCCACCGCACACCGCGCCATTGCCTCACGCGTTTCGTGGGTCGCCGAGCCCATGTGCGGCGTCGCCACCACGTTGCTCAACTGCAACAACGGCGAATCATGATTCAACGGCTCGCGCTCGAACACATCCAGCCCCGCCGCGCGAATCCGCTTGCTGCGCAACGCCTCGATCATCGCCGCCTCATCAACCACCTTGCCCCGCGAGATATTGATGAAAATGCTTTCCGGCCGCATGAGCGCAAATTGCTCGGCGCCGATCAAACGTTCGGTCTGCGCCGTCAGCGGCAAGGTCAGGCAAATGAAATCGGCCTGCTGGAGCAACTCTTCGAGGCTGCGATATTGTGCGTCGAAACGCTCCTCGACCGCCGGTTTGCGCGACTGACTGTGGTAGATCACCGGCATGCCGAAACCGAAATGCCCGCGCTGGGCCAGGGCCTCGCCGATGCGGCCCATGCCGATGATGCCCAGCGTCTTGCCGTGCACATCGGTTCCGAAATGCGCCGGGCCGATGTTGCGGCTCCACTGCCCGCCACGGACCATGTCCGCCAGTTCGACCACCCGCCGCGCGGCAGCGAGGATCAGGGCGAAACCGGTGTCGGCGGTGGTTTCGGTGAGCACGTCGGGGGTGTTGGTCAGCAGAACCTTGCGCCGGTTCAGATACTCGATGTCGTAGTTGTCAACACCCACCGAGACGCTGGCAATCGCCTCCAGCTGCGGCGCCAGATCCAGCAGCGCGGCATCGAGTTTCAGACTGGCGCCGAGCAAACCGTGGGCGCGGGGCAGGGCATCGCGCAACTGCATGAGGCCATCGGCGTCGAGGCTTTCGATCAGCGTCACGTCAAACTGCTCTTGCAGGCGCGCCATCAGCGCGGGCGAAAGTTTCTTGTACAGCACGACCTGTTTTTTCATGGCAAAAGTCCTTTCAGGAATGCGCCGGCACACGCGGTGTGGCGGCGGCTTTGGCGACGACGCGATCACTGGCGCCGGGCTTGAGGAAAATCGTCAACACCACCGACAGCAACAGCGCGCCGCTCATCAGCAGATAGGAAGCGCCGGGCGAACCGGTCGAGCTGTTCAGATAGCCGACCAGATACGAGCCGCCAAAAGAACCGAGCGCGCCCATGCTGTTGATCAGCGCCATGGCGCCGCCAGCGACGTTCACCGGCAGGATCTCGGGGACGATGGCGAAGAACGGTCCGTACGGCGCGTACATGCAGGCGCCGGCAATGACCAGCAGCGTGTACGACCACCAGAAGTGTTCGGCGCCCAAGGCATAAGAGCCGTAGAACGCGATGGAGGCGATCAGCAGCGGCGGCCAGACGAAGCGTTTGCGCTTCTGCAATTTGTCCGAACCCCACGACACCGCGAGCATGCCGATCACCGCCGCCAGATACGGCAGCGCCGACAGCCAGCCAGCCTCGATCATGTCCATCTGCGCGCCGGCCTTGAGGATCGACGGCAGCCACAACACGAAACCGTAGACGCCGATGCTCCAGCAGAAAAACTGCAGCGCCAGGATGATCACCTTCGGCGAACGGAACGCCTCGGCATAGTTCTTCACCGCCTTGATCCCGACCTGCTCAGCAGCGAGGGCGCTTTCCAGATCGTGCTTTTCCTGCTCATTGAGCCACTTGGCCTGAGCTGGTCGATCATCAGCCAGACGCCACCAGATAAACGCCCACAACACCGCCGGCAGACCTTCAATGATGAACATCCAGCGCCAGCTGAAATGCTGTACCAGATAGCCCGACACCACCGACATCCACAGCATGGTCACCGGGTTACCGAGGATCAGAAAGGTGTTGGCCCGCGAACGTTCGGCACGGGTGAACCAATGGCACAGATACACCAGCATCGCCGGCATCACCGCCGCTTCGACCACGCCGAGCATGAAGCGAATGACGATCAGCCAATAGGCGTTGGACACCACGCCGGTCAACGTGGCCAGACCACCCCAGAGGATCAGGCTGACGAAAATCAGCTTCTTGACGCTGTGCTTTTGCGCGTAGATCGCGCCGGGAACCTGGAAGAAAAAGTAACCGAGAAAGAACAGCGCACCAAGCAGCGAGGACAGACCCGGTGTAATCATCAGGTCTTCGGCCATGCCCGACGCGGCGGCAAAACCGTAGTTGGCGCGATCAAGATAGGCCAGGCTGTATGTGATGAACACAATCGGCATGATGTACCACCAGCGGCGGGTGGCGAGGGTAGCGGTTTTCATCGGTGTGACTCCTGAGCTTGTTGTTTTTGTCGCAGCAGGTTCATTGATTTGCGGTAATCAGGCGGGCCTCTTCGCGAGCAGGCTCGCTCCCACAGAGGATTGCATTCCAAATGTGGGAGCGAGCCTGCTCGCGAAGGCGGATTCAAATTCAACCGATAACTCTTGGCGGGTCGGCAACCCCTCCATGTCGCCACGACTCTGCACCGCGCGACTGCCAATCCAGTTCGCCCGCTGCACGGCCTCGGCAAAACTCTGATGCTCGAGCAGGGCGCTGATCATCCCCACCGCAAAGCCGTCACCGGCGCCCACGGTATCGACCACGTTGCTCACCGGCACGCCAGCAACGAAGCCCTGATCCAGCTGCGTGCGGTAGTAAGCACCCGCAGGCCCGAGCTTGATCGCCACGGCCTCGGCGCCCTGATCCAGATAGAACGCAGCAATGTCGGCCGGGTCGTCGAAACCGGTGAGCAAGCGACCTTCACTCAACCCCGGCAGGACCCAGTGGGCAAGGGCGGCGAGGCGGTTGATCTGGCGGATCATCTCGCCCTCGCTGGCCCACAGGCTCGGGCGCAGATTCGGGTCGAATGACACGCTGCGCCCGGCGTTGCGCATCCGGGTCATCAGCTCGAAGGACATTTCCCGGCTGGAACCTGACAGCGCCGGCGGAATACCGGTGGCGTGCAAGTGACGGGCGCTCAGCAGGTTGTCGCTGATGGAGTTGGGCGACAAATGACTGGCCGCCGAACCGCGCCGGAAATATTCGACCTGCGGGTCGCTGCCATCGTCGTTGCGCGATTTGAACTGGAAACCCGTTGGATGGTTTTTATCGACTTCGACGTGGCTGCAATCCAGACCTTCCTTGATCAGCGTCTCGACCACAAAGCGTCCGAGCGAATCGTTACCGACCCGGCTCAGCCACGCGACGTTGAAACCCAAGCGCGACAAGCCGATCGCGACGTTGCTGTCGGCCCCGGCAATCCGTTTGTGAAACTGCTCGACCTTGGCCAGATCGCCGGTCTGCTCGGCGACCAGCATCGCCATGGTTTCACCGAAAGAAAGAATATCGATCTCAGACATGAGCTGGCTCCAGGCGCGATTGACCGAGGCGGGCGAGGGCGGCGACGTGTTCGCGGGTCAGTTGCACCAGATCATCGCCTTGCAGCGGGTACTCGGCGGCGCGCATAACGCCTTGGTCCATGTGTCGCAGCAGTTGTTCCCACAGATGCAGGTCGCTGATGGCGGGTGGTACGGCAACCAGTTTGCCGTCGGCGCGGCGCGCAACGGCTTTGCAATGCACATAACCGACGTGACGGCCGAGCGCGCGTGCGGCGCTGGCGGCGGACTGGTCCTGCCAGTGCCAGTTGCCAATGTCGAAGGTCATCTTGATCGGCAGGTTGTGCTGCTCGACGGCGGCGAAGAAACGCTGGAACGGCTCGATTCGCCCGCCATGCAAGGTCTGGTCGTTCTCCACCAGCAGTTGCACCGGGCTTTGCTTGAGTCGCTCGGCCAGTGCCTGCAAGTCAGAGTTGTCGGTGAAATAACCGAGGGACACTTTCAGCCATTTCGAGCCGAATGCCTGGGCCTGTTGCAGCGCGGTAATCAGTTCGGGATTTGGCTGCGCTTGCCCTGCGAGCCAGAGTTCGGTGGGTGAGGAATAAATGCTTTGCAGGCCCTGCGCCTGGGTAGCCTGAGCCAGTTGCGCCGGGTCTTCACGGGTCAGCAGCTCTTCACGCCACTCGATGCGATTCGCCCCGGCTGCCGCGAGGATGTCGATAAAACAATCTTGCCCACGCTGGCGCACGAGCTCGGCACCGTAGCTGGACAGACTGATGGAAACGGCGGGTTTATTCATTGTTATTGACCTCTGAAACCGGTTTCATTTTTGTTCAAAAAAAATCAGGTGATTCTGTAGTGTTTTTGCAGGCGCTTTCGCGAGCAGGCTCGCCCCCACATTTGCAACACGGTCACCTGTGGGAGCAAGCCCGCTCGCGAAAGCTCCAGATCAGACGCCGCCAATCCCTCGGGTCGAACCCCGCTCAATCAGCACCGGCGCAAAATCCACCACTCGCGCCACCTCATCATCCCCGCGCAAGCGCTTGAGCAGACACTCAAACGCCCGCGCGCCTATCTCTTGCGTCGGCTGTGCCAGCGCGGTGATCCCGCTGCCCACCAGCGGATACCAATCCAGATCATCCAGGGCAATCAGCCCGACATCCTCGAACAAGCGCACACCGAGTGCGCGCAACGCGTGAGTCGCCGCCAGCGCCGCCACGCCATTGGCGCAAAACAGTGCTTTTGGACCGTCACCGTGGGTGTTTAAAAAGGTTTGAAGTTGCGCCTTCAGATCATCGCCGGTTTCCAGCACTGCCCCGGTCAGGGCAGAGCGTTGGGCAATCTGCGCTTGAAAACTGCTGACCCGTTCGATCCGCGAACTGGTGCCGTCAAACGGTTCGGTGACCATCAATAGGTCCCGATATCCGCGCTGCTCAAGGTGTGTGAGTGCCATTTCAACCGCTTGCGGGTTATTCAGTCCGACCATGTCGCTGTCGAGCCCGTCGACCTTGCGATCCACCAACACCATAGGCATCTCGCGGCGCAGCTCATGCAGTTCGTCCCGGTGATGGCCCAGCGTGTTCACGATCAGCCCTTCGATGTTGTACGAGCGCAACAGCGCCAGGTGCTGGCGTTCCTGCTCGTCATCGCGGTCGGTGTTGCACACCACCAGGCTGTAGCCGTGGGCACGGCAGGCGGTTTCCACCCCGTGCATCACGGCAATCGAATAGGGGTTACGGATATCGGCGACGAGCATGCCGATCAGCCGAGTGCGCCCGCGTTTCAGGCCGCGGGCCATTTGGTTGGGGCGGTAACCGAGTTCATCAATCGCCTGCTCGATGCGCCGGGCAATGGCATCGGAGAGCAGCGCGCGGTCGTCGCCAATGAAGCGCGAGACGCTGGCCTTGGATACACCAGCGCGTTCGGCAACATCAAGCATGGTCACGCGGCTGCGCTGGGCGGCGGAGAAGTCGTTCAATGGGTCAGACCTTATTTTTGAAATGTAGCGTTTTAACGGCATGGATACCGCTGAAACCGGTTTCAGAAGACACTATCTGACCTTGAGCCGTCAACCTTCAAATGCAGCGGAAGCAGTCACGGCAAAATGGATTTCCGACAAACGGTTGCTTTACCTGTCAGATCTGACAGTAGGCATCTTTCCAATACCAGCGCTTAATTTCTTTCAGGCCTAGATGACCAGCCAGTGAGAAATTCCATGCCGATCGAAACGCCGATTACCTCCAGCGATCCATTGAATCCCGGCGTGCTTCTGAGCCTGCCACGAGTGGAAGGCGTCGATCCGCTTGACCCGGCCGGAACATTGCCGCCGGACGCAAAACAGGTGGGCATCGTTTGTATTATTGACCGCTGGCCGAACTTTCCTGTTTCAGGCGTGAATAAAGATCGTGTTGAAATTTTCATTGTTGGTAACCCTGATTTCGTCGCCTTTGGCGAGTATGGGGCCGCGGACGATGCGCCGGAGTTTCGTATTCCAGTAGCTCCCGAGAAACTTCCGGATGTGGCTACGTTTGAGCTTTTCTACACAGTACGTTCGATCAACCCTACTACGTCACCTTCACGACGCCTGACTTTTGCGATAGTTAAGCCGCCGCAACTTTTGAAGGAGGTTACTTTTCCCGATGCGGATGCTTGGGGATATATCGGATGTTACAAGAACCATCCCGGCGATCCGGAAGCCTTGTTTATCTGGGAAGGGGTACGTATCGAAATTCCTTTCGATGACTTGTTTCAGCTTGCGGATGTCCTCAGCCTGGATTGGCAGGCATGGGATTCTTTAAACGGGTCGGGAAACCCTTTGACACAGGTGTTTAACTTTACTGAGGTTGTGACAGATGTTGTGACCAAGGAGCCAGTGAAGATTGTAATCAAGCCCTTTGCTTCACATATAGAACCCATGGAGGAAAACGATTCGGCCTTAGTTAATTACCAACTATTGCGCGACGGTGTACCTATCTTTCGCTCGTTTACCGGGCTGGTGAAGGTAGACAGGAAAATTCCGGGAGAAAGCAAGTATTGCTCGGATGCAAGTTGGATGAAGTGATCAGGCCGCAACAGTAGCAGCGATATTACGACTGCAGTTGGCGACATTCGTCATTGTCGAAGATGCATGGATCAAAAAACTTTTTCTACGCAATGGAGAAGGCACATGACAAGTATTCAAACTGCGGAGTCAGGCACACCCTTGGGCGTTCTGGTCGCACCTACCCCCGAATTGCCAGACGGGCGCGGCACGAACAAGGACATCATTCCGATAGCTGCGATACCTGTGGGCGCCGCGCTGACACTTATGGTCAAGACCAATGTGTGGTCGAATCCTAACAGCAGAGATCAGATCGCCCTTGACGTTACGCGAACCCAGCCTCCTGCCAATCCGCTGCCGACAGACTTCACGCGGTTAAACAGGGTAAACCTCGGCGACGTGGCCAGCCGTCCTGTAGATTTTCCGATCACAGTGCCTACCGAATTTCTGGGTGAGGATGCAACCCCGGTGGGGCCGACGCCGATCTGGGTGCGTAGCGTGCTGTATGAGCGGGGGCTCAACCCGCTGACCGGTCCGGTGATGAAGTTTTTTATCGACCGTACTGGTGCTTGGCAAGCGAAACCTGCACAAACAGGTACAAATCCAGGACAGGTTCCAGGCGCCAGAACAATTCCGCCAGCCACCTTTCCAAATGCCCCCGGGGATCTGGATGACACATGGGCGGGTCAGCCAGGTAACGAAGGGGGATTGCAGGTACAAATTGATACCGGCTACGCCAACGTTCAGCCGGATGACACGTTGACCCTGTACGTGGCAGGTACACGTACCCACCCTCCGCAGGTGCCCCCTTTTTTCAACGGACCGATGCCCACCGATGGCAAGCTGTCCATCCCGACCGCAGAGCTACGCAAGGTAACGAGCGGCCGGGCCTTCATCTGGTTCATCATTACTGACGCTGCTGGCAACCAGAGCGCATGGGGCGTGTATTTCAAAAACGTGCGTTTTCTGCCACTGCCCAAACTGGGCGTCATTACCGTCCCGGCAAACGAAGATGGTCTGATCGATTTAAAAGATGCGCGTGCAGGTGTGAAGGTAAAAGTCAGCAGGTTGGTAGATACAATCGGCACCGACGTAGTGAGCCTGACATACGGCGCTCAACCAGCCCAGGATCTGCCATTCAACGCACTCACGGAGCTGGAGTTCACCATTCCTTGGTCGAGTCTGAGCAAACAATACTTTGATAACCAGACGGGTACGAATTTCGAATTGGACGTGGTCGTCAAAGCTGACTTGATGCGTGGCGGCTTATCCATCGACGATGGAACAACAACTGTAAAAACAGATTTCTCGACGCATCCGCCTTATACCGTCGACCCGACGACCCCGCCCCCTGAGGTTAATCCCGAATTCCGGAAACTGATCGTCCGCGGACAGGCACCTGTCACGGATAACGTGCTGGGCCCTCAGGATGTCGATCAGACAGCCAAGGCTCACATCGATGTCTCGCCTGTCACCGCCGGGACGTCGTTTCCCGATCCCGAACCGGGCGATCTGGTTACCCTGAAGTATCTTGGGGATCAAGGCGAAATTATCGTTAATTCCATTCAAATGACTCAGTCGAATATCAATAATGTCGTTCAGATAGATTTGCCATATACCGTTGTCGGTCCGGGTGGTATCGGGCTTAAAGAGGCTTGGTGGACATATGAAAACCCCGCCCGGAATAATACTCAAGACTCGGCAAAGGAGACGGTAACTGTCAATACTGTAGTCATCGTTCTCGATAAGCCAGAATTCCAACGCCCACCTACAGATGGCACCGAAGACCCATACATTATTTGCGAGAGCTTGACGGGGGATGATCACGTTGCGACGTTCAAGATCAAACCTAATGATCATTTCACCGATGGGATGAATATCACATTCAATTGGCAAGGCTGGCATGACGATAAATACACCATAGACGCACCGCCGGATACGGTTTTTTCCGATACTCGTGCGATCACTTCGCTCGAGTTAACGGAGGGGATGCTTTGGGAAGTGCCATACGCACCTTTTATTCGTAATCTTCCTCGTCCACCTGCTACCACGCCTGATCCGACCGACTTTTACGCAGGTTATGTAAAAATCTGGTATTCGACGCCAATTGTAACCACGTCAGAAGTTCAGGAAATGATTGTCTACCTGCTCAATGCTGACTTCTTGTACTGCGAATCGGAACCGGGCTGGGATCCTGCGCCTGCTCCATAAACGGCATTCGCGATCATTGCATTGCCGGAGAGCCAACCTCTTCAGGCAATGCAATTTAATTGGGGAAGCAAGAAACATCTCGAAATGTCGCGAGTGGGCGATTAAGCCCACCTACTAAGAGGATTAGTCCTACAGAGAAAGTCCAGACTAGCAGGTATTCTCCGGCGTCGCCTACAAAGGTCGTCTGATGGAACATGTACGTCTGAACCGTCCTTCTTCCGTCCCGATAAACCTCAACGAGAAGTGTATATGACGTTTGAAAATAGCTTGGGACCGACACTTTTGAAACTCACTGGCACGCTCTCTTGTGCAGCATTACTGATCGCAATATCCGAGACGGCCTTTTCCCGAAATCTCAATCCTGGTGAAGTCGAAACCGTATCCGTCGGTGCTACGCCAGAAGCCTGGTTCATCCCTGCCACTGCCACGCTTAACGTCAATGGCGGTGATACGCTGAACATCGTTGTCGGCGGTGGGACGTTAAACGCGATTTCCGCCAGCACTTCACAGATTGAAGCCTCAGCAGACGCCCGAGTGTCTCTGGACGCGGCAACGGTGACGGCTAGCAATTTCGACACTGCGCTGAGCTTGACCGACAGCTCGGCAGTGGTATCCGGAAGTACGCTGTCCAGCGATGGCAGAGCAATGTCGCTTGCGCGCGACCTGAATATTCCCGTTGGCTCAACAGCGACCGTCACTGGCAGTACGTTGACAGGCGGTTTTTCGGGTGCAGCGGTGACATCCCTCAGTACGTTGAATCTGGTGGACAGCCGGGTTGAAGGGACCGACGCCGATGGTGTTGGTCTCGAACTCTATGGCGGCAACGCCAATGTCAGTGCAGCCAGCGAGGTCATCGGAGAACTGAATGGGATCATCTTTGGCAAGGATACCGTCCTGAACCCGAGCGATGTCACCGCACAGAGTGTACTGAAGATTGATGGGTCAACCGTGCAGGGCCGCACCGGCGCAGCGATCAAAGTCGATTTTGCGACGCCGGACGATCAACCGGTATTGATCGAGATAGCTAACCGTTCGAATCTGATCGGCGGTAACGGTAATATCCTCGAGGTCATGGATGGCGCAGCAGCGCGCTTTCAAATCGACGACAGCCAGTTGACCGGCAATGTAGCGGTTGCTGACGGCGGGACCGCCGCGGTTTTCTTGCAAAACAATGCCAGCCTTGACGGCAATTTGCTCAACGTCGATTCTGTTTCGCTCGATACCCGAAGCATACTCACCGGTAACATTCAGGGTTCCGGGACTGGCGTCGTGATGCTGGATAACGACTCGATCCTGCACGGTTCGGTTACCGGCGTCAGTGCTATGTCCATCGGGCGTGGCGCTGAATGGAACCTGGTTGGCAGCAATTCGTTATCGAATCTCGAAATGCAGGGCGGGAACGTCAGATTCGGCACGCCCGCCGAGTTCGTCCGCCTGGACGTTGCCAACCTGTCAGGCAACGGCCGGTTTTTTTTGGATGCTGACGTGTCCACCGGTGAAACGGACTTTCTCAATGTCACGGAATCAGCCAGTGGCCGTCACGAGCTGGTAGTTGGTGCAAGCGCCAGCGAACCTGTCACCGGTGCACCGCTTCAAGTGGCTAACATCGCTGGCGGGGATGCTGAGTTCGATCTGAGAAACGGTCAGGTTGATCGTGGTGCTTTGGCGTACAAACTGGTGCGAGAGGGCGAAGGTATTTTCCTGCGGCCTGATGGGACAACGCCGAGCACTGGTTCACAAACTGCATTGGCAATTGCCGGTACCGCTCCTACTGTTATCTATTCGGAAATGACCACTCTCAATACCCGCCTCGGCGACCGTCGCATGGCCGGCACTCAGCCCCGATCGCGATCGATTGCGTCACTGGACTCAGATAATCAGAACGCGACCAGCGGCCTGTGGATACGCACTCATGCCAATCAGTACAACGTCAAGAATGCCTACGGTGATGGTTATAAACAAAATCAGACTGGCGTCTCATTGGGGGTGGACACGCCACTACCGATAGGTGATGGCCAATGGTTGATCGGGGTTTTTGGTGGCTACAGCACCACTCGCCTTAACCTGGCCCGCGGCAGCGCCGGCACGATCAACAGCACCTATGGCGGGATGTATCTGTCCTGGTATGACGAAACGACCGGGTATTACGTGGATACCGTTGGCAAAATCAACCGTTTCAGTAATGACGTCAAAGTCACCTTGAGCGATGACACTCGAACAAAGGGTGACTTCGATAATCTCGGCATCAGTGGAACCGTCGAAGTAGGTAAGCATATAGTCTTTAACCGAGGTTACTTCATCGAGCCC
>Ga0308171_1002062_pt1 | contig 22722 bp, 16 predicted proteins | sample PhyGR1_FD_202135 | JGI IMG/M metagenome (GOLD analysis project Ga0308171, IMG submission 202135) | Phyllosphere microbial communities from UC Gill Tract Community Farm, Albany, California, United States - DLSLSG.R1 | ecosystem: Host-associated > Plants > Phyllosphere > Unclassified | place: USA... | reverse complement strand
TTTGCCGATAAGTAGAAGAAGAGATTTTTTAACTTCCGAATATGACCTTGAACCCGACTTAAACAAGTACCTTCTACCTATGGCTAAAATTATCGGCATCATCGTCGTATTCGCGAGCGTGCTCGGCGGATACGTGCTCTCCCACGGCAAGATTGCCGCTCTGATCCAGCCCTTCGAGGTGATGATCATCGGCGGTGCGGCCCTCGGCGCATTTCTCCAGGCCAACCCCGGTTACATGACGATGCACGTGCTCAAGAAATCCCTGAGCATGTTCGGTTCGCGCTTCACCCACACCTTCTACCTGGAAGTGCTCGGGCTGATCTACGAAATCCTCAACAAGAGCCGCCGTGAAGGCATGATGGCGATCGAAGGCGACATCGAAGATGCCGCCGCGAGCCCGATCTTCGCCAAGTACCCGGCGGTGCTCAAGGATGAACGCATGACCGCGTTCGTCTGCGATTACCTGCGCATCATGTCCTCCGGCAACATGGCTCCGCACGAACTGGAAGGCCTGTTCGACATGGAACTGTACAGCCTCAAGGAAGACCTCGAGCACCCATCGCACGCGGTCAACGGCATCGCCGACGGCATGCCCGGTTTCGGTATCGTTGCGGCGGTACTCGGTATCGTGGTGACCATGGCCTCGCTGGGCGAGGGCGACCAGGCGTCGATCGGTCTGCACGTGGGTGCGGCACTGGTCGGTACCTTCTTCGGTATTCTCGCGGCCTACGGTTTCTTCGGTCCGCTGGCGCATTCCCTGGCCCACGATGCCAAGGAAGAGCTCAACGTCTACGAAGCCATCAAGGCCTCGCTGGTGGCTTCGGCGTCCGGCATGCCGCCGTCGCTGGCGGTCGAGTTCGGGCGCAAGGTTCTGTACCCGGCGCACCGTCCAAGCTTCGCCGAGCTGGAACAAGCGGTTCGCGGTCGCTAAGTCATGGAAAATAATCAGCCGATCATCGTCAAGCGCGTCAAGCGCATTGCCGCCGGGCACCACGGCGGGGCGTGGAAAATCGCCTTCGCCGACTTTGCCACGGCGATGATGGCGTTCTTCCTCGTGCTGTGGCTGCTGTCCACCGCTACGCCGGAACAGAAGATCGCCATCGCCGGTTATTTCAAGGACCCGGTCGGCTTCTCCGAAAGCGGCACGCCGTACATCATCGACCTGGGTGGCACGCCGACCCTGGCGCCGGAAAACACCCTCAACCCGGAAGTGAAGTCGCAACCGCAACCGGACAAGGTCACGGTCGACACCGATCAGGTTGAAGGCATGGCCGAGCAGGTCGAGAAGGAGCGTCTCGAACTGCTCCTGCAAGAACTGCAGAACAAGGTCGACGAGAACCCGCAACTGCAGAAGTTCAAGGATCAGATCCTCTTCGAAATCACCCCGAACGGCTTGCGCATCCAGATCATGGACGCCGAGAACCGGCCGATGTTCGACTCAGGTTCCGCACGCCTGAAACCGTACTTCGAAGACATCCTGCTGGCCATGGCCGACACCATCAAAGCGGTGCCGAACAAGATCAGCATCAGCGGCCACACCGACGCCAAGCCGTACATTGGCACTGGCGACTACGGCAACTGGGAGCTTTCGGCCAACCGCGCCAACGCGGCTCGCCGTGCCCTGGTCGCGGGCAGCTATCCGGATGCGCAGGTGGCGCGGGTGGTCGGTTATGCCTCGTCGGCGTTGTTCGACCGGGAAAATCCGTTCAACCCGGTCAACCGCCGGATCGACATTGTCGTGCTGACCAAAAAGGCCCAGGCCGCCATTGAAGGTGCGCAGGGTCCCGAGGCGGCGAAACCGGCGGATCAGGGTCAGAACGGTGCTGCTCCGGCAGCCCCGGTTGATCCCAATGCCTTGCCGGCGGACAAACAGCCAGTGCCGGCTCACGAGTTGCGCGAGCGGTTGAATCTGTTTGACGATGCGGCGCCGAAACCGGCTGAGCCGGGTGGGACGGCGCCTGCGCCGAAGCAGTAAGTGAAAAAAAGCCGACAGTGATGTCGGCTTTTTTGTGGCTATCACAGGCCGGCACAGTCTCAGAATCCCCGACGAATCCGGTTCTTCAGCTGTTCATGAAACATCTCTGCATCGCGCTTGTACGCCCCTTTCACCGAGTCGCTGAACGAGTCCAGGGTTATCGAGCGCTGGTTCGACACCTCATCCCGATACGCATCGATGAAGAAATCCAGATCGCTGGCCGTGCTCAGCTTCGGCCATTTGTCCAGATAGATCGGCAATTGCGCCGGCCCGGTCTTGAACGTACAGATCCGCCGATTGCTGATCGTCGCCTCGCCAATTTCGAAAGGCACCCACCACGACAGTGCTGTTGTCTCCGACACCACCGCCAGCAGATGCGTGCACTCGGTGATGTTGCGGGTAATGACCCCGGTGATGTCATCGGTGGTCTGCGATTCCGGATCCAGCACGTCGAGGTAAGTCCTGATCTTCGCCTGGGTCAGACGGGTATTGATGGCAATCGCATGAGCGCGATCCATATGGCGGTAGCTGATAAAGACTGGCATCAGAAATGTCCTTTGAGGGCGAGTTCGCGGTAATAGGCGCCGAGTGCCGTCAGGCGGCAGCCGGTGGAGTTGAGGGCGGCGTAGTACATGTGCTCGGCGTCGACCGGCTCGATCAGGCTGTGGCGGTTGCACTTCTGCAACTGGGCAAAGATCTCGCCATGTTCAGGCACGAACGCCTTTTCGGTGGGCTCATAGCTGGGGTCGAGCGGGTAGACCGATTCGGCTTCGGCGAACCAGTCGGGCAATTTGCGCAGTATCTCCTTGGGGATCAGCGGCGAGACTTCGCGCAGGGAAATGAACTGCGACACATTGGTCTTGAACACCGGACGCTGTTCCCAGGCGCCGAGGGCGTTGTCGACAAAGGAATACAGACTGCCGGGGGTGATTTTGCCGAGGATATTCGCCGCGCCGCCATGCAGCGCTTGCAGGAGCAGGCCGGTGAACACGCCGTGCTGCGCGCCCTCCAGCGCCGGCTCGGCTTTTTTGCAGGCGGTGAGGATCGTCATACCCTCGCTGACCATGCTGCTCTCGCTGCGCAGGGCGCGCACTTCGCCGGCCGAACCGCTTTCGCAGCAGTCGAGGATGATCACTTTGTTTTTGATTCGCGTGGCCTTGTCCGCCCAGTTGAGGATGTCGCTGATGCGGATGCCGTCCTTGGCGTTGCGGTAGTCCTGCGCGATCAACATGCCTTCGTCAGTGTCGGCGTCGAAACCGCCATGGCCGGCGAAATACAGCAGAGCGACGTTGCAGTCACCGGAAAACAACTCGCGGATCTGGTCTTCGAGTTTTTGCCGGCTCAAATAATCCTCGGCGGACGTCAACACGACATTCTTGAAGTTGGGGTCGCCGTTGGCATTGGTTTTCAGCACCGAAGCCATGGCCATGGCGTCGTTGCAACAGCCGCTCAGGCCGCCGATATGCGTGTAATCGTTGATGCCGATGAACAGTGCCTTGCGCATGGTCACCCCACCGTGTGCAGGCGGATCGCGCCGACGATGCTGTGGGCACTGCACGCGTGGATGTAGCGAGACGAATGGCGGATGAATAAAACACAGGTTGGCATGGCTTTCCTCGAAGGTCGCTGTGAGCGAAGGAGGAAAGGAATGTAGGCCGCTGGCTCAGGCCTACAAGGTCTGCGCGGCAAAACAGAAAGGTCCTGCAAGCAGTCGCGCAAGTGCCTACAGAAGAGGCTGACGTTTAAGAGGAGAGAGGTGAGTCAGATGCAGTCCGACAGCCGGCAACCCATGGCACAGGGCTGCCGGCGCGACTGTTTAATAACCGTTTTCGGGCAGGCTGGCGATGATCGAGCGATAGCTGTTCATCCGTTGCTGCTGGATGCGGCCATCTTCGAGCGCCTTGAGCAGCGCGCAACCCGGTTCGCGGTCGTGCTTGCAGTCGCGGAAACGGCAAGTGCCGAGCAGGTCATCGAACTCGATGAAACCGGCTTCGACATCGGCGCGGCTGACGTGGCCCAGACCGAATTCACGGATGCCCGGGGAGTCGATCAGTTCGCCGCCGCCAGGGAAGTGGAACAGGCGCGCGGTGGTGGTGGTGTGCGTGCCCTGACCGGACAATTCCGACAACGGCCCGACGCGGGTTTCGACTTCCGGCAGCAGGCTGTTGACCAGCGACGACTTGCCGACGCCGGACTGGCCTACGAACACGCTGATGCGCCCGTCGAGCTGCTTTTGCAGCTGTTCCATGCCATCGCCGTGGTGAGCCGAGACTTCCAGCACCGGATAACCCAGCGTGCGGTACACCGCCAGCAACGCGTTCAGCGCCGGGGCGTTCTGCTCGTCGATCAGGTCGAATTTGTTCAGCAGCAGAAGCGGGCGGATGCCGGCATGTTCGGCGGCGACCAGATAGCGGTCGATCAGGTTGGCGTGCGGCTCGGGCAGCGGCGCGAAAACGATGACGATCATGTCGACGTTGGCGGCAACCGGCTTGAGCTGGCCACGACTGTCGGGGCGGCACAGTTCGGTGCTGCGCGGCAGTTGCGCGACGATCACGCCAATGCCTTGGTTGCCGGCGCGCCAGACCACTTTGTCGCCAGTGACCAGCGCTGGCAGGTTGGCGCGCAAGTGGCAGCGGAACACTTGACCGGCGAGTTCGCCGTCGACGGCTTCGACTTCGACCTGCACGCCGAAGTGGGCGATCACCAGGCCGTGTTGCTCTGGGCCAAGGTCGCCGCCCTCGAGGGCTTCGACCGCCGAGGACTCGCGTTTGGCGGCGCGTGCGGCGCGCTCGCCCTGGATCTTTTCGATGCGCCAGTTTTGACGACGATTGAGTTGGCGTTTGGCCATGGGTGTTCCGTCTGAAGAATGCAGCGATTAGGTAAAACGGCCGCGAGTTTAGCACGCCCGGCCATCGGCCTAGGCTAAACTGCGCAGCATTGCCTAGGAGCCCGAATATGCAAAACCCGCAGAACCTGATCTGGATCGACCTGGAAATGACCGGTCTGGACCCGGACAACGATGTCATCATCGAAATGGCCACTATCGTTACCGACAGTGAGCTGAACACATTGGCTGAAGGTCCGGTGATTGCCATCCACCATAGCGACGAAGTGCTCGCGCGCATGGACGAGTGGAATACCCGCACCCACGGCAACTCCGGTCTGACCCAGCGTGTGCGCGACAGCCGCATCAGCATGGCTGAGGCAGAAGCTGAGACCATCGCCTTTCTGGAAAAGTGGGTGCCGAAGGGCAAGTCGCCGATCTGCGGCAATAGCATCTGCCAGGATCGTCGCTTCCTTTATACCCACATGAAGGCGCTGGAAAGCTACTTCCACTATCGCAACCTCGACGTCTCCACGCTCAAGGAACTGGCCGCGCGCTGGGCTCCGGATGTGCGCGACAGCTTCAAGAAGGGCAGCACGCACCTGGCGCTGGACGACATTCGCGAATCGATCGCCGAGTTGCAGCATTACCGCAAGCACTTCATCAAGTTCTGAGGGAGCGGCTTTCCGCCTTCGCGAGCCTGCTCGCGAGAGGCGCGCCCTCTTCTGGTGCGGCGCCGAAATGGCTAGACTGCGCGCCTTCCTGCCTGGACTGCCATCATGTTGCTGATGCTCTATCTGATCGCCATTACCGCCGAAGCCATGACTGGCGCGCTGTCCGCCGGACGACGAGGCATGGACTGGTTCGGCGTGGTGCTGATCGCCTGCATCACCGCGCTCGGTGGCGGTTCGGTGCGCGACGTGTTGCTCGGGCACTACCCGCTGACCTGGGTCAAACATCCGGAATATCTGGTGCTGACCTCGGTGGCAGCGATGTTCACCGTATTCGCTGCGCGCTGGATGCGCCACCTGCGCTCGCTGTTTCTGGTGCTCGACGCGGTGGGGCTGGTGGCATTTACCTTGATCGGTTGCATGACAGCGCTGGAAATGGGCCACGGCATGCTGGTGGCCTCGGTCAGCGGCGTCATCACCGGTGTGTTCGGCGGCATCCTGCGCGACATTTTCTGCAATGACATTCCGCTGATCTTTCGCCGCGAACTTTATGCCAGTGTTTCATTCGCAGCGGCATGGTGCTACATGTTTTGTCTTTATATAAATGTGCCGGGCGAACAAGCCATCCTGATCACTTTATTTGGCGGGTTCCTGTTACGTCTGCTGGCCATCCGTTTCCATTGGGAAATGCCGAAGTTCGTCTATAACGACGAGCATTGATCATTCTTGCATCGGTGTGTCTGGAACTGGTTTAAAGATAAGGCAATAGCTGGCGGCTGATACGCGCATATTTCTTACACTTTTCACTTTGATATTTTCTTGGTGGGTATGTAACTTTTTTTGCTGACATGTTTTCGATGTCACTATCAAGTTATATTCTCACGGAGGAGCTGTATTATGAGTGAAAGCGTGGACGCTACAGGTAATCAACAAAACACTTCGCCCGTTCTTGTGGGGTTGTCCAGTCTGAAGGTCAAGTTTGACGCCGGTGATAACACTCAAAGCAGGGCACTTTTCGCTAATGGCCGGATGCAAGTCAAAGTTCAGGTGCTGGTTGCCGGAGTAGACGCCGACGGCAACGCTGTGCATGTACCGGAAGATGTAATGGAAAGTATCCAGCTTATTCATTACGCGACCGGCAAGGCCTTGCGCGATGGTTGGGTCGCGAGCGCAGTCCAAGGGCGGTTTACGCGTGAGGCACGGCCTGCACAGGATGCCTTGGACAGGCACGATGATGATCTTGAGAATGACAGCGTTCATCCACAGGTGCGTACGTTCTGGGTTTCCTCGTCGAGCGCCGGAACGACTGAGGTCGGTGCGCGCCTGTCTCTCAACGGGGAGAGGATTTTGAGCAACGGAACCACCCCTGTCAGTGTTCATTACAGCAGCGTGACTCTGGAGGCTGAAAAGCCCGCGACATATGGAGTCTTTCAGTTGTATCAGAACAGGATTGGTAATGAGTCGCCTGGTAATCGTATCTGGAAGTACCATCTGGGGCTTTACCCGGACGGGAAGCAAATCCGCCTGGTCGATTGGATGGTCGAGGGGGCTGAAGAGGGCGAAAACCTCGATTTTGCGGGCGGGAACAGGCTTAACGAAATCAAAACCAATTATATGAAGTGCATTTTCGTCCGTCCCGAAAAAACCAGTGTGACCGTCACCTTGCCTGATAGGGGTGATCCGTTTGTATATGCTTTCACCGGCGATGCGCAAACATGGAATCACAAGCATTACAAAGTAAATACTCAAAGCGACGGAGAGCTCACTATTGTGCAGGCGTTATCCGAATACTCGGAAAATACCGGTGCGCAAAAATATGGAAGTGTCCTCTACTTTATCGCTATCGATGAATATGGTACCGGGCATAAGTTGGCGATTCGCGTGAGTTTTTATGAGCGCAATTTGTCTCTTCAGCGAGGCTGAGTTTCATCATCCATTGATGCAATGTCCTGGGATGTAGTAGCTGTATATGCGTTTGGCATCGCGGCTGCAGATAAGCTGCCATGTTCGATGATCAGGCATATGCACGAAAGTGCTTTATCTGATGTCTTGCGCTGGCCCGCAGCGATGTGTGGCCAGCGTCACCACTCCTCAAGGATGAGCATTCATGACTGGCAAACCGCCGAAAATCAAACCTGTATCTGCCCCAACCAGACCCATCGAGTCCAGCGGGGATGGCCTGCCCCGGGCTCTGAACCCGTCTTCGACAATGCCGCATTCGACTGTTGGACATCATCAGGGACCCTTGCCTTCGCTATCTTCTTCAGATTCGCTTGCAGTGATGCCTGTCATCAGTGTGAGCACGAGGCCGAAATATTCCACGATCGACGAGTTCGCAAGTGTGTCCGCAAGGAATTCGCTGGAGAACTACTGGATACCCACGCAAGAGCGTCTCGACGAGACCGATGCATGGGGCATCGCAATCATGAAGCAGCGTCAGTATGTTGCCGTCGCTGACAATCACATCGTACAAGTGGTCCTAGACCCCGAGAGCGGCCTGTTTCGCGCCACACATGCCAGAGAACTGCATCCTTCCGGTCCGCTGTTGAGGCCTGACAGCGAGGGCCGTTTGTGGCATCCGCTGGATGATCCTGAGTCGGCCAATCCAGTTGCAACTGTCTTTACCGGACAAAATCGCACGACAGAGCTTCCCGGCACGGAGTATTCAATAAAGGATTTCCCTCCACTGATGACCCAACGCATATTTGCCGTGAGCGGCGTCGACGCGATGATGGCGCACAGGTCCGACATTCATCCCGCTTCGCTGGCATTGCTGCAGGACACTGCGAGGCGCTTCGCCCTCGATCAAAAGATCCGCCAGTTCATCACCCAAGTGCAACATTCCGATCCGACCGTGCGTGCGCAAGCCGATTCACAACTGCAGGCTTTGTTAACGCTACAGGCAACTGATCTGAGCGAGCGCGTTATCGAACAGTCCCGCGCTTTGCTCTTTGAGCAGAGCGAGCGGGCGTTCGAGTTCGATTGCGATGACAACACATTGCAGATGCGACGGATTTTTCCTCATCTGCCCAAGACGATTGCTCAGGCGTTGTGGCGAGAGGCCAGTGCCGCCGACCACAGGCATTTGCGCCTGCGGCCGGGAATGCCGAGGCACATGGCAGAAAAAACGCTGGTGGCGCTACGCGAGGTGCGTCTCGCCAGGGCGTGCGAAGGAATCTATCTGGATGCGGTAGCCAGCCTGGACAGTGACCAACTGGCTTTGCAGATGCTCGGGCAGCTTGATCAGTGGCCGCGACAGATTCGTATCGAGATTCGTCTGCAAGCGTCAGAGGGTGAGTCATTGAGTGCTATTGGCGATGCTCGATCGCCAGTGCGGCACATATTGATTCGTCAGCATGAAGGCTACGTTATCCAACGCAGCGGCATCGCGTCCCCTCAGGATCGGATGGATCTGTATGCCGCCGTCTGGCGCCTTTTACTGCCCGGGCAGCGCCAGTTGCTCGGTGTAGCGCAGGGCGGTGGTGCGGCTCTGCGGCAACTGGTACGCGCACAGCCATTGCCGTCGCGCCAACGCGTGAGCGAATTGTTGGGACTGGCACCGGTGCAGGTAACGGCTGTTCCGGCCAGCGCCCAATACGCGCAAGCGGGGCTGCGAGGCGGCGGCGATGTCAACCCGATGTTGACAGGATCCGTTGTGGAACGTGTCCGTAGCCTCTATCCGCAGCTTGCTGACAAGGAGTTGGCCGCGTTCGTTTCCGAGCGCCTGGGATCTGAGCCGTCCACAGTTTTAGCGCGCCTGGAGACAGACCTCGCAATATTGCGCAATGAATTGGCGATCTGGAGTGCGGAAGGATTATCGACCCAAGCGGACTCTTCGCAGGACGCAATGCAGATCGCAGAACAGCGCCAGGCTCGCGAGCAATTTAGCGCAAAACTGCAAGATATCTGGCGACGCAAGTCGGTTTCCAGGTGGGGTTACGGTGACTATCATTTTTCCCATCATGTCGATTTTACTGGTGAGTTACCAAGATTATCCGCCAGGTTCGACTATGTAACAGAGTTGATATTGACTGTGGAAACGCCAGGCGCACGCATCGGCGCTTTTTTTGACAGTTTTCCCAATGTTCAATATTTGATGGTCACTGGCATAAAAATGGAGGACTTCCCGTCAGGGATATTCCAAATGCGCCAGTTGCGTCAACTTGTGCTGGACGATTGCTCGCTTGAATTATCTGAAGCGACGGCTGAAGGTGTGTCCAGGATCGAGACACTCACTTTGTTGAATCTGGCCAACAACCCTCTGACAGTTGCTCCGCATGTAGGCTTCATGACAGGTTTAACCGAGTTGATGCTATATAACGCCAATCTCTCCAGCCTGCCTTCCGGTATAGACAGGCTTGGAGATCTTCGGGTCATGGCGTTACAGGATAATAATATCTCAGACGTAGGGGGCGATCTGTTCGATATTCCGGATACTCAAGATCTATATGTTGGTTTATTGAACAATCCGCTGAGTGACGAGTCGATGCGGCGGATTAATCAATATCTTGAAAATTCCAGTATGGACCGGAAAGTGGAAATCCAGACGGAAGAAACAGTTTCAGACGTTGATTCCGATAGTGAGTCATCGGAGAGCGGATTTTCGACAGGTCCAGATAGCGACTGAGTGTTGTCGAAAGTAACGGATCGATCACGCTGCCAACATGATTTGGCAAACATAAGCTACTCGCTGACTCCCCTTCCGGTTCGGGTTGATTGAATTCGGAAGGGGTAACAGGCCTTCGTGGGCCAGAATCAAAGGGGCGAAAGGCTTAGTGTTGAATCTCGTAACATGCAGATCGCATTTTTTGAAGTTATTAGCATCTGTGTGAATTATTAAAGATGATGTTGAAAGTTTGCTTTTTCACAAAATGTCAAATGTCGCGGCTGTTTATATTTAAATTCGACGTTAATACTTTGCCCAGCCCTTGAAGGGCGAAATATATTAATCGGCTGAGGTGTTATCAGATGTTTGATGAGCAAGTTGGTATTTCCCGTATCGAGGTAAAGCTCGACGCCACAAATCATGGCCAGCACAAAGTGCTTTATGCCAACGGTCGCATGCAGGTGCGTGTATTGGTGCTTCTGCACGGTATCGATAACAATGGCGACGGCGTATCGCTGCATGGACATCCTGCATTGCCGTCATTGCGGCTGATTGCCTACAACGGTGCTCGGCCTCTGGAGGGAGACTGGAGTGTTTCGATTCAGGAAAATCGTTACGCTCACGAAATGTCGGGTGGGGCAACGCGCCTGACAGAAGTCCCGCGGGTCAGTGACAACCAGGTAAGCAACGCCGCAGATCCGGTACAGATTTTCCAGTTCTGGGTCTCGGCTTCCCGACCTGGAATTATGGAAGTGGCTGCCGAGATCTCCTTGAATGGCGTGGTATTGCGAAGTAATGGGGTTGGTTTCGACAGCAGTGTCACGCTGGAGGCGATTCCTCCGAAAGAGTACTCGCTGAGCAGCTTTTCATTGAGCAAGTATGATGAGAAACGGCAGAGGGGTCGATACGATTCGATTCAGCATTATCATATTGCCCTGCGCGCTGAAGGCAGGCAGATTCACCTCCTTGACTGGTACAGCAGTGAGGTGAAACTTGATCCTTATGATTCCGAAGAGGCGGTGCAAGTCTATGTGTCCGGTAATATCCCCGGAATACAAGGTAGTCGCAAAGTTTTTTATGGCTATATGGCACCGATATATGGCGTGCAAGCAACATTCCGCAGTCCCCTGAGCTACGTTACCGTCCCTATCAATAAGGTGCCTGGGCAATTAACCCTTATTCAATATCTTTCCGCTGACCCGCAAGCAGCACGGGAAAATGAAAGCGCATTCGAGTTTGCCGTGTTCGATGAGTTCGGTACGGAGCACCGCCTTTGTATCGATGGTGATAAAGAGCGGCTCACTTTTATTCTGGATCAATCCAGGCGGTCAATGAAGCAGCTTAGCTGACTTCGTTGTGTGGTCGGCGCTTTTTGCTGGCCAGTTTTAACTGCTCAACCTAAGTCTGGAAATAAAAGGACGGTTTACCAATGGAAAGTAATTTCTCTCCCTCTGTTCATTCAAACGCTTTCAACTTTGGTGAATTTGTTTCAGGAGGCGTTGATCCCCGCACGGGCATGTACACCTGCGCATTTTCGCTTGGCAAGTTGCACTCGGCGGATCTCAATGGTCCGGAGCTTGCACTTTCAGTGGGCTTTAATCCGCTCAATCAGGCGGATAGTGGTTTCGGCGTTGGCTGGTCTTTGACACTGACCAATTATGACTTGCGCAGCAAAGTGATGACCTTGTCCAACGGTGAGCGCTACAAGGCTGTCGAGACGTCTTCCGGCCTTAAGTTCAAGGAAATGAAACTGCAAACGGCGAAAGTGTCAGTCGCTGGAGCAGGGCGCTATGAAGTTCGATACAAGGATGGCCGGCGTGAACTGCTCAAAGTCCTGGCCGGCACTCAGGTCGCCGTCGCGGAAAAAATAATCGCCGCGAACGGTGTGAGCATTACGCTGAAGCATGAGTTGTTCAACCAGTTTCCCCGATTGGCCGAAGTCCGTGATGCCAAGCGCTGCCTGTTGAAAATCACCCGCGCGGCTGGCCAGGTGACGCTGTCCCGGCATCCCGACACTACTTCCAGTTCCAACTACAAGCTGATCTTGAAAAACTCTCGAGTGACGGCCATCGAGCTGCCGGTTGGTAAGGGTTGGGACCTTGAGTATGAAGTCATCGCTGGAGCCAGCTATGTTCATCGCATCGTCAATCCGCTGCGCGGGGTCGAAATCATTCGCTACAAGCGGCACGGCCACCGCTTCATCAGCGGTGTGGAACGGACACTGCCGTTTGTGATTGCTCACGATGTCTACCCAGGGCGCGGCCAGCCCCGACTTTGCAAGACCTACACGTACTCCGACCATAACTTCCTTGGGCAGGGCCTCCTTCCTGCCAAGGATAGTGATCTGGATCCTCTCTATCTGGCGCCCGGCCACTACGTCTACACCTCGGACGAGCACTTGCTGGTCAGCGGCAAAGTACATACCCGCATCAAACGCACCTACAACAAATTCCATCTGTTGGTGGCTGAGGTTACAACCTGTGGTGACGCTCAGATCGCCACCACCACGGAGTATCACTGTTCCATTACCAAGCCATTCAGTGAGCAGGTGGCTCAGTTCCGCATGCCTAAAGTCCACACGGTGACGTACCTCGATCGGCGCACCCAACAGCAGCGTGTGGAAACCACCGTCACCGAGTTCGATGACGAAGGTAACTTGCTCAAGCAGGTCGAGCCCACTGGGGTGACGACGACCACGGAATTTTATCCGGCCAGTGGTGGAGATAACTGCCCAGAGGATCCGCTGGGCTTTTCCAGATTCCCGAAAAAAAGGACGGTGACTGCTGCCGCATCCGATGGTGCTTCGACAGTCACCTACTACGACTACGCGCTGCATCCGGCGCTGGACGGTGCGGAACTGGCATCCGTGTTACCGGTCGAGGAGCGTTTTTGTGAAGTGTTGGAAGGCGTTGAGGTATTGCGTTCGAAAACCGCACGCAGTTATTTGAATACGCCCGGGGATCCACTCAAGCATGGAGCCACGAAAGAGCAGAGTGTCATCCTGAATGATAAAAAAACCGCTATCGAGTTTTCCTATGAACTTGAGGGTGACAGGTTGCGAGTCAGGTCCAGCACGCGCGGATTTGACGGCACGCTGCAGACCAGTGAGAAAGTGCTGTCGACGCTGACCGGATTACAGGTCTCTGAAGTCGGTGTCGATGGCGAGCACATCGAGCATGAGTACGACGCAATCGGTCGGGCAGTGGGCAAAACGGTTGCTGGCGGCACCCCATATGCGGCCGTTACCCGGTGGACCTATCTGGCTGCCAGCAAACAGCATCCGGCGACAATGGTGACCACGGATCCTGCTGGCGGCGAGCAAAAAGTGACTTATGACGGGATGGAACGGGTGATCACCGTTCATGAAAAGGACTGCGACCATCCCGACAAGGACGGTCTGATTCAGACACGCACGCTTTATTCTGCGCTGCATGATTCGGTCGGCCACAAGGTGAAAGTGACGCTGACTGATTGGCGTGATGGCAAGCCTTATCCGGTCAGCACCGGCTACGAATTCGATTCCTGGGGCCAGGTCAGCAAGACGCTGCACGATGATGGACGTATCGAACACAGCGAGGCGGACCCGGTTCTTCGCCGGCAGACCCATTGGCTCCAGGGGATGGGCAAGACGATCACCCTCGTCAATGATTTCGGTAAACCGCTGAGTGTCGAGAGCTTCAATCTGAAGAACAAAAGTCTCGGCAAAACCGTGTACACCTATGACGGCTACGGGCGCACAACCAGTCAGACAGACCCTGTCGGCAATACCAGCCGATATGAGTACGACGTTTTTGACCGGATAACCCGCAGTGTCCTGCCCGACGCCACTGCGGTCGTGACCGACTACGCCGGGCACAGTGATGAAGGTCTGCCGATCAACATCAAGGTCGCTGACAAAGTGTTGGGGCAGCAAACTTATGACGGTCTGGGTCGCTTGATCCGAAGTACCGTTGGCGGACGTAAGTCCGAGGCTGGTTATGAAGCGGGCTTCACCCAGCCGCAGTGGTACAGGAGTGCTGATGGCAAAAAAACCGAATTCACTTATTTGCGGGAACTGGGCGGCCTGCTGACTGAGCGCAAGGCAGGGGATCTGGTCACGACCATGACGTATGACCCCCTCAGTGGCAATCCCTTGACCTGTACCGAAAACGGCAGACAGCGCAATTTCGCCTATCACCCCTCCGGGCGTGTGAAAACCGAAACGACGACCCTCGGCGCTATCACCAAAGCAACCTCCAGTAGCTGGTCCCTGCAGGGGCGACCGATCAACCATGTCAATGTGCTCGGAGTCGAAAGCACATCCGAATACGATAAGCACGGCCGCCTGCTATCCACCTCCCAGGGCTCGCTTAAAACCGAATTCCACTACAACGCGCAGACGGGGATGCTGGACTGGACGCAAACCGAAGAAACGTCCATCAAGCGTCAAATGATCACCCGGTTTGCCTATGACGATATCGGGCGTGAAACCCGCCGCACATTCGAGACTCAAGGACAGCCAGACCAGACCCTGGAATCGACTTACACGCTGGCTGGCAAACTGGCGCAGAAAGTGTCCAGACGTGGCACTCAAGTGTTACGTGATGAACAGTTCACCTACGATGTGCGCGGGCGCTTGATCCAGTACGACTGTGCCGGCACGCAAAAGCCGCGCGATCCGTATGGCAAGGAAATTGTCCGCCAGACATTCACCTTCGATGCATTGGATAACATCCTCACCGTGCAGACGAAGTTCCCGCTGGGATGAATCTGACCACCTTCAGTTACGACAACCCTGATCCTGCACAGCTCAGCGCCGTCAAACATTCCCACGTCGACTATCCCTCGGCAGTGACGCTGGAATACGACGCCAACGGCAGGATGATCAAGGACGACCAGGCGCGAACGCTGGCCTATGACGCGTTCGGACGTCTCGAGCAGTTGTCCAGCGCAGGGGGATCAGTGATTCGTGGCTACCATTACGACGGTTTCGACGATCTGGTGGAGCTGTCGCAAGCCGAAAAAGCAATTGTGCAGCGTTACTACTACGCAGGCCGGGTTGCCAACGAGGTGAGTGGTGAAAGTTCAACCAGTGTTGTGCGTCACGGTGGAGCGCTCGTGGGGCAACAGCAATCGGGGTTGAACCCCGACGCGCAGCTATACGCCACCGATCAGCAGCAAAGTGTGCTGGCAACGCTGGGCAAGGAGCAGCTCACCGATTGCGCCTACAGCCCTTATGGGCATCGTCCCGCCGAAGGTGGATTGTTCAGCGTGGCAGGGTTCAACGGCGAACAGCTGGATCCGGTTACCGGGCTGTATCTGCTGGGCAACGGTTACAGGGCTTATAGTCCGACACTGATGCGCTTTCTCGCCCCCGACAGCATGAGTCCATTTGGCGCGGGCGGATTGAATGCCTGCAGTTATTGCCTGGGCGACCCTGTCAATCGTGTCGACCCTACCGGGCATATCTCCTGGCAATCGATCCTGGGCATCGGCCTCAGTGTTCTCGGAATTGTTGCCAGCGTGGTGACGATGGGCGCGGCGACGCCATGGGCAGTGGCGGCATTGGGGCTGGCGGTTGCTTCAGGCCTGGCGGGTATTGCCAGCGAGGTGGTCAATGAACTCGCACCGGGTTCTCAAGCGGGCGAGATATTGGGCTGGATCAGTTTTGGTCTTGGGCTGGCTTCGGTGGGGGCAGGGCTGGCAGCTGGTGCCAAAGCGGGCATCAATGCTGGCAGGAAACTGGCTGGCGCCTTCAAGCAGGGCCTGAGTAGTAAAGGCTCCAAAGCAGCGGGTCAAGAGATGGCCCGAGGCATGATCAAGGGTAAGGGAAACAAGGCGGCGGCCAAGGCGAAGGCGAAGGCCAGCGCGGCCGTTCAGGAAGAGGCCGAGAAACCATGGTCACTCGTCAGGGTCGACCCCAAAAAGAACATCCTTGAGAAAGAGGGCCTTACCGGCTTGCTTGAAAAGGCCGAAACTTTCATGCAGCACATTGAGGCGGGTAACTCCCCGACGTCTTCTGCAGCGCTGATTCATGCCAAATACACGCCCATGCATGGTCCATCCGGCTCAGCATCAAAGCCGATGCATCTCTATCTGTCGCAAGGAGACCGAATATATATGACCGAAAACGCCAAGGAGCGGATCGCGGTCATCAACCAGCTGGGTGGTCATTTAAAGGAAAAAAAGTAGGTCGGAGCACGCAACGAAACGATACAAGGCGAAAGCAGGAACACTCAAGGTCCGGCTACGATTTGAACAGTGCGCTTGCCGGTTTTGCGAGCGCGCGGTGGGCGTGCTGTTCCAGTGCCCACTCGACATGTTCCCTGACCAACTCTGACGGATAATCGCGTCGCGCCTTCAACGCTTCCAGCACAGGAATCGTTGAAGGCGCATTCCCCAGCCCCACCGCCAGATTGCGTAACCAGCGCTCGTACCCGGCACGCCGCAACGGTGAACCTTCGGTGCTGCTCAAGAACTTTTCTTCATCCCACATGAACAGTTCAGCCAGCTCGGCATTATCGAGATTGTGCCGTGGCTTGAAATCGCTTTCTCCAGTCGGCCGAGCGAAGCGGTTCCATGGGCAGACGATCTGGCAGTCATCGCAGCCAAACACCCGATTGCCTATCAATGGCCGCAATTCTTCGGGAATCGCGGTTTTCAGCTCAATGGTCAAATAGGAAATGCAGCGCCGGGCGTCCAGCACGTACGGGCCGACAAAGGCGTTGGTCGGGCAGATATCCAGGCATGCGGTGCAACGCCCGCAATGTTCAGTGCTGTGTGGTTCGTCCACCGGTAGCGGCAGGTCGACGAACAGTTCGCTCAAGAAAAAATAACTGCCGGCCTTGCGGTTCAACACCAAGGTATTTTTACCGATCCAGCCCAGTCCAGCCTGTTCGGCGATGGCTTTTTCCAGCACCGGTGCGCTGTCGACAAACGCACGAAAGCCGAACGGGCCGATCTCCGCCTGGATCTTGTCGGCCAATTGTTGAACACGTTTACGGATCAATTTGTGGTAATCGCGGCCCAAGGCATAACGCGACACGTAAGCCTTCTCCGGCTCAGCCAGGCGTTTGGCCATTTCGGTATCGCCTGGCAAGTAGTCCATGCGCAGGGAAACCACGCGCAACGTGCCCGGCACCAGCTCTTCCGGGTGCGAACGTTTGCTGCCATGGGCGCCCATGTAGTCCATGTCGCCGTGGTAGCCGGCCTCGAGCCAGCGCTGCAGATGCTGCTCGTGTTCGGCCAGGTCCAGACCGCTGATGCCGACTTGCTGGAAGCCCAGCTCGCGGCCCCAATCCTTGATCGATTGGGCGAGGGCGGGCAGGTCTGTGGTGATGGCGGACATGAGGCGAGAGAAACCGGAGCTGAGGTGCGTATAATTCTGCCAGACATCGGAGCCCGAAGACGCATGCCGCAGACGAAAGATGAATTACCCGACGCGCTGTACCGCGCCGCACAGGTCCGTGAGCTCGACGCGCGGCTGATTGCCGCCGGCACGCCGGGCTTCGAATTGATGCAACGTGCCGCCCGCGCGACATGGCGTGCATTGGTGCGCAGGTGGCCGGCAGCGAACGAACTGACGGTGCTCGCCGGGCACGGCAACAATGCCGGTGACGGTTATCTGGTGGCCGGGTTGGCGCTGCGGGCCGGCTGGACCGTGCGCGTTCTCGCCGTCGGCGATCCGCAACGTTTGCAGGGCGATGCCGCACTGGCCCATGCCGAATCGGTGGCTGCTGGTGTTGTGGTGCAAGGCTGGCAGGCGCAAAGCGAGCTGTGCGGTGTCGTCCTCGATGCCTTGCTCGGCACTGGCCTGAGCGGCGAAGTGCGTGAGCCCTATGCCTCGGCGATCAAGGCGATCAACGCCTGCGGTTTGCCGGTAGCAGCGGTCGATATTCCTTCCGGGCTGTGTGCCGATACCGGGTGTGAACTGGGTGTCGCGGTATGCGCCGATCTAACGGTGACCTTCATTGGTATGAAGGTCGGACTGTTGACCGGTGATGCTGCGGATCATATCGGTGAGCTGGTCTTCAGCGACCTGCAAGCCCCCGACGAAATTTTCAGTGACATTCCTGTCTGCGCTCAGCGCCTGAGCGCTCCTAATCTTCCAGCACTTGCGCCGCGCGCGCCGACCTCGCACAAGGGCCGCTTTGGCCACGTGTTGCTGATCGGCGGCGATCACGGTTTCGGCGGAGCGATTCTGCTCAGCACGGAAATGGCCTTGCGCGGCGGCGCGGGCATGGTCTCGCTGGCGACTCGCCCAGAGCATGTGCCGGCGGCGCTGACCCGGGTCCCGGAGGCGATGGCGCTCGGCACCTCGTCAGCCAATCAACTGATGGGGCTGCTGGAAAAGGTTTCGGTGCTGGTGGTCGGACCGGGTCTCGGTCAGGCCAGTTGGGGCCGTGCCCTGTTGTCGGCGGCCGCCAATGCTGCGTTGCCGCAAGTGTGGGACGCTGACGCGTTGAACCTGCTGGCCAGCGATTTTGTCCAGTTGCCCAAGGATTGCGTGATCACCCCGCATCCCGGTGAAGCGGCGCGCTTGCTTGGCATCAGTACCGCCGAAGTGCAGGCCGATCGCCCGGCCGCTGCTCTGGCGTTGAGCAAAAAGTATTCAGCGGTAGTGGTTCTGAAAGGGGCCGGCAGTCTGATCGCCCATCCAGACGGGCGTCTGGCCCTGTGTCATCAGGGCCATCCGGCGATGGCCACGGGCGGTTTGGGGGATGTGCTGGCCGGTCTCACCGGCGCATTGCTGGCCCAGGACATGGACGCGTTCGATGGGGCATGCCTGGCCGTCTGGCTGCACGCCAACGCGGGTATGCAACAAGGCAAATTCGGCCGTGGGCTGGCGGCCAGTGATCTGATTCCAGCCATTCGTCAGTTGTTGGAGGAGCAAGCACCGTGTCTGAAGTAACCCTGTACCTGGCCGATGAACAGGCAATGAGCGACTTTGGCGCACGGATCGCCCGCGTCACCCAGGGCCATGGCCTGATTTTTCTTGAAGGTAATCTGGGTATGGGCAAAACCACCCTGTCACGGGGCATCATTCGCGGTTTGGGCCATGTTGGCGCGGTAAAAAGTCCCACCTTCACTCTGGTCGAGCCCTACGAGATCGGTGACATACGTGCCTTCCACTTCGACCTCTATCGTCTGGTCGATCCCGAGGAGCTGGAGTTTCTCGGCATCCGTGACTACTTCGAAGACGATGCCCTGTGCCTGATCGAGTGGCCCGATAAAGGTGCAGGCTTTTTGCCAAAGCCCGACCTGACCATTACCATTAGCCCGCAAGACAGCGGGCGTTCGCTGAAAATTTTAGCCCAGGGCTCGCGTGGCGAGGCCTGGTGTGCCGCTTTGGCATTGGAATCCAATTAAATGATGGGGTTTGGTATGCGCTTTCGCGCGTTGGTGGCTGCCGCTGGACTGATGTTGATGGCAGTAACCGTCAACGCTGTGGCCGATTCAAAGGTCAACAGCGTGCGCCTGTGGCGGGCGCCGGACAACACGCGACTGGTCTTTGACCTCAGCGGCCCGGTGCAGCACAGCGTTTTCACCCTGACAGCCCCTGATCGGCTGGTGATCGACATCAACGGCGCCACCCTCGGCGCGCCGTTGAACGTGCAGACCGCGAACACGCCTATCACCGCGATGCGCTCAGCCCAGCGCACGCCGACCGACCTGCGGGTGGTCATCGACCTGAAAAAAGCCGTCACCCCGAAAAGCTTCTCGCTGGCGCCGAACGCGCAATACGGCAACCGTCTGGTGGTCGATCTTTTCGACAACCCGGCCGATGCCGCGCCGCCGCCAGCCCCGACGCCATCGGTAGCGACCGTGCCGGCGGTGCCGGTGACTCCGACCGAACCGGCGATCAAGCTGCCGCCAGCCCCGGCTGGCAAGCGCGACATTATCGTCGTGATCGATGCCGGCCACGGAGGGGAAGACCCGGGCGCGTCCGGCTCGCGCGGCCAGCGTGAGAAAGACGTGGTGCTGCAGATCGCCCGCGAATTGCAGCGTCAGGTCAACGGCATGAAAGGCTTCCGCGCCGAGCTGACCCGTACCGGCGACTACTTCATTCCATTGCGCGGGCGTACCGAAATCGCCCGCAAGAAGGGCGCCGACCTGTTCGTCTCGATCCACGCCGACGCTGCGCCGTCCGCGGCCGCTTTCGGTGCTTCGGTGTTCGCCCTGTCCGATCGTGGCGCTACCTCCGAGACCGCCCGCTGGCTGGCCGACAGTGAAAACCGATCCGACCTGATCGGTGGTGCCGGCAACGTCAGCCTCGACGACAAGGACCGCATGCTCGCCGGCGTGTTGCTCGACCTGTCGATGACTGCGTCGCTGACTTCCAGCCTCAACGTCGGGCAAAAGGTGCTGACCAATATCGGTCGCGTTACGCCGCTGCACAAACAGCGTGTGGAACAAGCCGGGTTCATGGTGCTGAAGTCGCCGGACATTCCGTCGATCCTGGTTGAAACCGGCTTCATTTCCAACGCCAACGAAGCGAACAAGCTGTCCGCGTCGAGCCATCAGCAAGCGCTGGCTCGTTCGATCAGCAGCGGCGTGCGCCAGTTCTTCCAGCAGAATCCGCCGCCGGGCACCTACATCGCCTGGCTGCGTGATTCCGGCAAGATTGCCCAAGGCCCGCGCGACCACCGTGTCGGCCCGGGGGAAACCCTGGCGATGATCGGCGTGCGCTATCAGGTTTCGCCGGCCACCTTGCGCGCCGCCAACAATCTGAAAAGCGATGAGCTGAAAGTCGGTCAGCACCTGACGATTCCTGGCACCGAACTGGCGTCGAAAGAATGAACCAGGTATTGAACACTCCGCGCATCGAGCTGCTCAGCCCACGACTGGCGAACCAGATCGCCGCTGGTGAGGTGGTTGAGCGCCCGGCTTCGGTGATCAAGGAGTTGCTGGAAAACAGCCTCGACTCCGGCGCCAGGCGTATTGACGTCGATGTCGAGCAGGGCGGCGTCAAGTTGCTGCGCGTGCGCGATGACGGCAGCGGTATTTCCGCCGATGACCTGCCGCTGGCCCTGGCCCGTCATGCCACCAGCAAGATTCGCAACCTCGAAGACCTCGAACAGGTGATGAGCCTGGGTTTCCGTGGCGAGGCGCTGGCGTCGATCAGCTCCGTGGCGCGTCTGACCCTCACCTCGCGCACCCGCGATGCCGATCAGGCCTGGCAGGTCGAGACCGAAGGCCGGGATATGGCGCCGCGCGTGCAGCCGGCGGCGCATCCGGTGGGCACCTCGGTGGAAGTTCGCGACCTGTTCTTCAACACCCCGGCCCGGCGCAAATTTCTCAAGACCGAAAAAACCGAATTCGATCACCTGCAGGAAGTGATCAAGCGTCTGGCGCTGGCGCGCTTCGACGTGGCTTTTCATCTGCGCCACAACGGCAAGACCATCCTCAGCCTGCACGAGGCCCACGATGATGCAGCCCGCGCCCGGCGTGTGGCGGCGATCTGCGGTTCGGGTTTCCTTGAGCAGGCGTTGCCGATCGAGATCGAACGCAATGGCTTGCACCTGTGGGGCTGGGTCGGTTTGCCAACCTTCAACCGTAGCCAGGCTGACTTGCAGTATTTCTTTGTGAACGGGCGGGCGGTGCGCGACAAACTGGTGGCCCACGCGGTACGCCAGGCTTATCGCGACGTACTGTTCAACGGTCGGCATCCGACCTTCGCGTTGTTTTTCGAGGTCGATCCGGCAGCAGTAGACGTCAACGTGCACCCGACCAAGCACGAAGTACGCTTCCGTGACGGGCGCATGGTCCACGATTTCCTGTATGGCACGCTGCACCGTGCGCTGGGCGATGTGCGTCCGGAAGATCAATTGGCCGGCTCGGTCACCACGGCGATCGTTCGGCCGAGCGGGATCGAGGCGGGCGAGTTTGGCCCACAGGGCGAGATGCGTCTGGCCGCCAATGCGCTGCTGGAGCAGCCGCAGGCGCAACCGGTGTTCAATACTTCGTCCGGGGCCAGCGCTGGCGGCGCTTATCAGTATCAATACACGCCGCGTCCGCAATCGGCGCTGCCTGCTGCCGAGGCGCAAGCCGCATACAAGGAATTTTTCGCGCCGCTGCCTGAAGCCAATGCCAGCGCACTGCCGACCGGTCAGGAAGATATTCCGCCGCTCGGCTATGCACTGGCGCAGCTAAAAGGCATCTATATCTTGTCCGAAAACGCCCACGGCCTGGTGCTGGTGGACATGCATGCCGCCCACGAGCGGATCATGTACGAGCGCCTGAAAATCGCCATGGCCAGCGAAGGTCTCAGTGGCCAGCCGTTGCTGGTGCCGGAGTCGCTGGCGGTCAGTCAGCGCGAGGCCGATTGTGCTGAAGAGCACGCTGCTTGGTTTCAGCGCCTTGGTTTTGAATTGCAGCGGCTGGGGCCGGAAACCCTGGCGATCCGGCAGATTCCCGCTTTGCTCAAGCAGGCCGAAGCCAATCGACTGGTCGGCGATGTGCTCTCTGACCTGATGGAATACGGTACCAGTGACCGTATCCAGGCGCACCTCAATGAACTGCTCGGCACCATGGCCTGCCACGGCGCGATCCGCGCCAACCGGCGTCTGGCCCTGCCGGAAATGAACGGTCTGCTGCGCGATATGGAAAACACCGAGCGCAGTGGTCAATGCAACCATGGCCGACCGACCTGGACCCAATTGGGCCT
>Ga0308171_1002060_pt1 | contig 22731 bp, 26 predicted proteins | sample PhyGR1_FD_202135 | JGI IMG/M metagenome (GOLD analysis project Ga0308171, IMG submission 202135) | Phyllosphere microbial communities from UC Gill Tract Community Farm, Albany, California, United States - DLSLSG.R1 | ecosystem: Host-associated > Plants > Phyllosphere > Unclassified | place: USA... | reverse complement strand
CTGCCGGATGCACTTGGCTAGCCGGGTTTCTTCTGCGGCTTGAGAGGGGCTCGGCCCCTCAAATCTCCCCGCCAAAGACCTGAGGCCTTTGGAAACCCATTTCTGGAACTGCCCCGGTTGATCGTGGGCTGCTCCTTGTGGCGGGCGGACTGGCATTGGGCGATGCCTCGGCCAGGTGGTTTCCTAGGCGGCAATGGCCGCCGGGGGTGACGCCACCACGGGCCGGCGCGGCAGGGCCAGCATGGCCACGCCGAAGGGCAGCAACCAGGCGATGCGCGCCTGGTACCGGTGGTGCGGCTTGGACAGCGCCCCGGTGGCGAAGGCATTGGCCGCCACGGCGACGAACAGGAACAATGCGAAGGCCTGCGGCGCCCCGCGCAGCCGCCGCGCCATGACGGCCAGCCCGGCCACGCCCAGCAGCAGCACCGGCGAGTAAGGCCACAGGAACGGTGCGGCGCGGCCCGGCAACAGGTCCCGCGCCTGGGCAGCAGCGTCGTAGCGCGCCACTTCGGCCGGGCCGAAGCCTTGCTCCAGCCTGGGGCGGGCGGCGGTGCCGAGATTGTCCCGCCCCAGCGTGTCGCCCACCCCGGCCAGCAGCAACTGCCGGCCGAAATTCCGTAGCGCGGCCCAGGCGACGCCGAACGGCTCCCGCCGGATCGTCTCAGCGACGATCTGACGCGCTTCCGGTGCCAGCCGGGCCCCGCCGAGGAAGATGGCGTTGCCGTTGGTGTCCCGGTTCAACGGGCTGTCCGGCAGCCAGAGGAAGTCGTCGCTATCCGCCGGCAGCCGCCCGGCCCAGGCGCAGAGATACCAGCCAGATTGCGGGCAACGTGCCTCGATGGTGCGGGCGGCGGTGCCGTCCCCGATCATCCGTGCCAGCAGGAAGGTGGAGCCGTAGGGGGAGAGCGACAGCCGCCCATGGCCGACCCAGTTGGTGCCCAGCAGCAGCCCTACCGCCAGCACCAGCGGCGCCACCACGCGCAGCACCGGCCACAACCGCCGTGCCAGCAATGCCGTGGCCACGACCAGCGCCGCAGCCAACGGCAAGTGGGAGAGATGCGCGGCGATGGACAGCGTGCACAGCACCAGCAGATAGGCCACTTCCCGCCGGGACAGCGAAGCCCGCCCCAGCCCGAGCAGGTACAGGCACAGCGCCACCACCGGCGTCAGTACATCCGGCATCAGCAGCGCGGTCACCCAGGGCAGGGCGGTCAGCAGCGCCAGCGCCAGGCAGAGCAACAGGTGCGCGCCAGGCGTGGCATGGCCGCGCACCGCCCGCTGCGTCAGCCACAGAAGGTGGGCCATCACCAGCCCCTGCGCCAGCAGCGGCCCCCACAGGCTGATGCCCCAGTGGAAAGCGTGCAGCAGGGGGCCGTAGATCCAGGGTTTGTCCCAGATCATCAGCGGCTGCACCGTCTGCGCCAGGAAGGCGCCGGTATCGCTGAACAGGATGGGGTAGCCGTTGAGGAAGGCGGGCCAGACCAGCATCAGCCCGCCCAGCAGGATGGCGAGAAGCGCCTTCAACCCCATTTCGCCGCGGCGGCGTCGTCGCTGGCGCGGGCTTCGACCCAGCGGGACTGGCCGTCGGCGAATTCCTCGCGCTTCCAGAACGGCGCGCCGGTCTTCAGCCAGTCGATCAGGAAGGCGCAGGCTTCCAGCGCGGCGGTGCGGTGGCGGCTGGCAGCCAGCACCAGCACGATCGGCTCCCCAGGCAGGATGCGGCCGACGCGGTGGATGACGGTGCAGCCGGTCAGTGGCCAGCGGCCCTCCGCCTCAGCCACGATGCCGGCCAGGGCGCGCTCGGTCATGCCGGGATAATGTTCCAGCACCAGTGCCGCCAGCCCGTCATCGGCCCGGCAGAGGCCGAGGAAGCTGGCAATGCCGCCCACATCCACCCGTCCGGCCGACAGGGCGGCGGTCTCCGCCGCCACATCGAACGGCGCTTCCTGGACGCGGATGGTGGCCATGCCGCTCAGCCGCCGGTCACGGGCGGAAAGAACGCCACTTCATCGCCGACTCGGACAGGGTGGTCCCGCGTGCAGAATTCCTGGTTCACGGCAGCGCGGATCTGCTTGCCATGCGCAAAAGCCTCTGCATGGCCGGCGCTGCGGCTGCTCAGCCAGTCCATCAGCCCGCCGATATCCGTGACGGCGGGTGGGGGGGAGACACGCTCCGACCCCACGCCGACCTTCTGCCGCACCCAGGCGAAATACAGGACTTCCATGGCGTCAGCGCGGCGTCGGGACCTGCCGCACGCGGCCATCGGCATCCATCAGCGTCGTGGTGGAGCCCTGGGGCACGGCGATGCCGGTGGCACCGTCCGGTGTCGTGTAGGTGGCGTAGCCGGGGCCACCGCCGGTGGTGATGGCCGGGCCCTGCGGCGTCGGGATCACCCGGCCATCGGCACGGGCGGGCGGGGCATAGACCGGCGCGGGGGGCGGCGCCGGCTGGCGCAGGCCGGGATAGGCATCCGTCACCGGCGGCAGGGCCGGCGGGGTGGAACTGCCCCGGCGCAGCGGCGGCGGCCGGTCATTCTGCTGGTCCGGCCGGATCACCGCATCGGGGTTGCCGATGGTGCCGCGGCGCTCTTCATCCGATGCGCTCGGCCAGACGCTGCCGGCAACCGGCAGCAGCGGATCGACCTCGACCGGCTGCCCCATCACGCGGGCCACCGTCAGGCTGTCCACCGGTGCTTCCAACGGGCGGCCGGCACAGGCGGCCAACGCCGCCAGGGCGCCCACTGCCGTCAACCGCAACGCCATCCGGGGCTTGCCCATTATCGACTCCTGACAAACGAGAATTCCAGCGCATGATCGCTTGCGGTGGAAACACCGGGAAGCGCCAATCATGCGATTAACAAAGGCGTGGGCGTTGCGTTCCGGCGTGGAACCGCCCCTGCGATGAAGATGCGGTCGCGCCGCATCTCCCTCAAGATGTGGGCCTACGAAGGCGGCAGGTTTTCCCCGGCGGAGCGGGCGACATCCTGCTCCTCCGCATGGCGCAGGCCGGCCCGCAGGTAGTCCCAGCCAGTGACGAGGGTGAGCACGGCGGCGGCCCAGAGCATGGCCTCCCCCAGCATGCTGACCGGCAGGAAGCCGAGGCCCAGCACCCGCGCGCCGGTATCGCCGGCCAACAGGGTGCCGAGCGCCGCCATCTGCATGCCGGTCTTCCACTTCGCCAGCCGCGTCACCGGGAGGCCGACGGACAGCCCGGCCAGGAACTCGCGCAGGCCGGAGACCAGGATCTCCCGCAGCAGGATGACGATGGCAGGCAGCAGGCCGAGCGGGGAAAGCCGCTCCAGCCCCGCCAGCAGCATCAGCGCGGAGCCGACCAGCAGCTTGTCCGCGATCGGGTCCAGCATGCGGCCAAAGGCGGAGATCAGCTTCCGCTCCCGCGCGATCTTGCCGTCGAAATAGTCGGTGATGGCGGCGATGGCGAAGACGGCGCAGGCCGCGGCATCCCCAACCGGCGTGCGAAGCGCCGCCAGCAGCACCAGCAGCGGGATCGCGGCGATGCGGGAGATGGTCAGCAGGTTGGGCAGATCAGTCGGCAAGCCAGTACCCTATCACGCTCTGCCTCAGCCCTTTGCCGAATTCGGCCCGCTTGCGCCAGGGTGGAAATGCTCATGGATGCGGGTCGCCATCGCCGGACCGATGCCTGGGCAGTTGTTCAGGTCGCTCAACCCGGCCTGCCGCACCCCGCGGGCAGAGCCGAAATGGTTCAGCAGCCGCCGCTTGATGGCCGAACCGACGCCGGGGATCTCGTCCAACTCGCTGCGCGTTAAACTTTTGGAACGGCCGGCGCGGTGGGTGGTGATGGCGAAGCGGTGCGCCTCGTCCCGCAGCCGTTGCAGGTAGTACAGCACCGGGTCGCGTGGCGGCAGCTGGATCGGCGCATGGCCTTCCCGATAGAACCATTCGCGCCCCGCATCCCGGTCCGGCCCCTTGGCCACGGCGACCATCGGCAGGTCCTCCAGCCCCAGCTCCGCCATGATCGCGCGGGCGGAGGAAAGCTGGCCGGCGCCGCCATCGATCAGCACCAAATCCGGCCAGCCCTCGCCATCCCGCGTCGGGTCCTCCTTCAGCGCCTTGCCGAAGCGCCGTTCGAACACCTCCCGCATCATCGCGAAATCGTCGCCGCCGCCACTGGCGGCACGGGAGCCGCCGCCGGCGCGGGGCGGCCTGGCCGGTGCCTGGCCGATGGTGCCGGGCAGGGGGGAGCGGCCTTCGCCCATGCCGGGCAGCATCACCACCTCGCCATCCTCGGCGCTGACGATGCCGCCGCCTTCCAGCGGCGCGGCCTGGGGGGTGCCACGCGGGTTCCGCACCAGCCCGCTCTCGCCCCGGATGGCGTATTTGCGGTAGGCACCTTTCATGAAGCCGTCCGGCCCGGCGACAACCATCACGCCATAGGCGTTGCTGCCCTGGATATGGCTGTTGTCGTAGATCTCGATCCGCTTCGGCGGTTCCGGCAGTTCGAACAGGGTGGCGACGCCGTCCAGCAGGGCGCCCTGGGCAGTGCTCTCGGCCAGGTGGCGTTCCAGCGCCTCCCGCGCGTTGGTCGCGGCGTGGTCCACGGCGGCGCGCTTCTCGCCGCGCTGCGGCCGGTGCAGCTCCACCTTGCGTCCCGCCTTGATGCTCAGCGCCTCCCCGATCAGCCCGGCCTCGGGCAGGTCGTGGGAGAGCAGCACCAGCGGCGGCGGCGGCAGGTCGTCATAGAGCTGGGAGAGGAAGGCGGTCAGGACCTCGTCCGGTGCCGCGTCATCCTTGGCGTGGCTGGGGAAGAAGCTGCGGTTGCCGTTGTTGCGGCCGCCGCGGAAGAAGAACACCTGGACGCAGGACTGCCCGGCCAGCTGGTGCAGCGCCACCACGTCGGCATCGCCCACGCCTTCCAGGTTGATGCTGTTCTGCCCCTGGATATGCGTCAGGCCCCGGATGCGGTCCCGGATGCTGGCCGCACGCTCGAACTCCAGCGCCTCGGCCGCCTGTTCCATCTCGGCGGCCAGGTTCTTCTGGATGCTGGGTGTCTCGCCGGAGAGGAACTGCTTCGCCTGCTTGATCAACCCGGCATAGTCGTCCTTGCTGATGCGGTCCACGCAGGGGGCGGAGCAGCGCTTGATCTGGTAGAGCAGGCAGGGCCGGTCCCGCGCCGAGAACACCGTGTCCCGGCAGGAGCGCAGCAGGAACACGCGCTGCAGGGCCGTGATGGTCTGGTTGACCGCCCAGGCGCTGGCGAAGGGGCCGAAGTAGCTGGCGCCCTTCCGCTTCTCGCCCCGGTGCTTGCCGATCATCGGGTAGTCGTGGTCCTCCGTCAGCAGCAGCCACGGATAGGATTTGTCGTCCCGCAGGACGATGTTGTAGCGCGGCCGCAGCCGCTTGATCAGGTTGGCCTCCAGCAGCAGCGCCTCTGCCTCGCTGCCCGTGGTCACGATCTCCATCTTGCGGGTGCCGGAGACCATGCGGCGCAGCCGCTCCGGCAGCCGCCCGATTTGCGTATAGGCGACGACGCGCTTCTTCAGGTTGCGCGCCTTGCCGACATAGAGGGCATCCCCCTTGGCATCGAGCATGCGGTACACGCCCGGCGCCGCCGGCATATGGACCAGCGCCGCCTCGATCACCGCGACGCCCTGGATGGGCGAGGCTTCCCCCGTTTCGTCGGAGGAGAGGCCGGAGGCAGGGGGGGAGTCAGGGGCGGACATGGGCAGGATCAATCACGCACAGCAAGCTGGCTCAAGGGGTTGCTAGGCTTTTCCACGGGGCCTGTGGACAACTCTGTGGAGCGCACGGGGGCAATGGGCGGAAAATGGCTGTCATCCGCCATTCATACGACAATGCTTACGGTTTGAGCATAGGGATGAAGCGAATAAAATCAACAAGATAGAAGTTTCCTTCCGTGCAACGGGCCGTCAAGTGCAGCATTTCCATTGACGAAAGGTCGCTTTCAGGCGGTGCCGGGCGGCGGTGGATGAATTGTGGCAATGGGCCGGTTTTGGCCAGCTCGAAGCAGGTTTTGGGGCTCCACCAAGCGAAATCTTGTCCACCGTTTCAGTGGATAAGAATGTGGGCAGGGACGGGGGGATCGGAAAGAGCCCCTGTTTTCACCACGCGTATCTTCGGAGCGCATCAGGCTGCCTCGATCGGGCCGGCCCCCTCCGGGCATGGCATCATGCATTCGATGCATGGCTCGCGGATCGGCATGAGGGCTTGGTCGGCGCTCGGGCCGGCCTGGGAGTTGTCCACCGATTTCGTGGATAGGTCTGTGGGTACCTCACCGGTAAGCCGCACCACCAGCGGGGATAGTCTGCCGCCGCCGCCGCACATCGCCTGTGCTCAGGATGCGGGCAGGAAGACGCCACGCTTCCGCAACATCGAAGCGCTGCCCGAAGGGCGGGAGTTGTTCACCGAAGCTGTGGAAAACTCTGTGGAGGACAGGTGGGCCAACGCCGGAAAACGGCTGTCATCTGCCCGTTACACAATGTTGCCCAGAGTTTGGGCAAATACGTAACCTATTGTTTTCACGAAGAACCTTGCGATTTCAAGGGCCCGGGCCTGTCAAGCCCCAGATGACGGTTCAGTGAAAAAACTCAGCCGCGCCAGTATTTTGCCGCGGTGGATGATTTCACGATGTCAACTGCCGCACGCGCTCAACGGTCACGCCGACACCGGTCACGTCGGCGAAGGCCTCGGGCTTCTCCACCGTCACCCGCACCTTCAGCACCCGCAGGTCCTTCAGCGCCCCCAGGGCGATCCGCTCGGCCAGGGTCTCGGCCAGGCGGACATGCTCGCCGGTCGCGGTGGCGCGGGCGCGCTTCACCACGGCCTCGTAATCCACCACCCGGTCCAGCCGGTCCGCGCCGGTGCCATGCGGCGCCGCGTCGTCCCGAACCAGCAACTCGATATCGATGAGGACGCGTTGCGGCGCTTCCTCATGCGGGTAGATGCCCAGGCGCGCCTGCACGTCGAGGCCGCGGATGAAGACCCGCCGCAGGCCGGAGGCGGCATCGGGAGTGTAGCTGATCATTCCGGCAGGCTTTGCCCCTGGGAGGGGGCCCATTGCAAGTGCTGGCCGCCATCCAGCGCGATCATCTGCCCCGTCATCGCCGGCAGGCGCAGGATGGCCAGCACGGCTTCGGCCACCTCGGCCGCGCTGGTGCCGTGCTCCAGCGGCACGCTGGCGCATTGCTGGGCGAAGTGTTCCGGGCTCTGCCGCGTGCTCGGCATGGCCGGGCCGGGACCGATGCCATTGACGCGGATGCGCGGCGCCAGCGCCAGCGCCATGCTCTGGGTCAGCGCCCACAGTGCGGCCTTGGAGACGGTGTAGCTGACGAAATGCGGCGTCAGGGACCACACACGCTGGTCCAGCATGTTGATGACGACGCCGGTGGCGTGTTCCGGCAGCGCGGTGGCCATGGCCTGCATCAACACGAAAGGTGCGCGCAGGTTGGGCTCGATATGTAGGTCCCAGCTCTCGCGGGTCGCGTCGTGCCACTCATCCCGCTCGAACGTGGAGGCGTTGTTGAGCAGCACGCCGACCGGCCCCAGCGCCGCCGTGGCATCCGGGATCAGCCGTGCCACCTCGGCCTCCGCCGCCAGGTCGGCGTGCAGCATCACGGCACGGCGGCCCAGTGCCTGGACGGCCTGGCAGGTCGCTTCCGCGTCCTCCCGGCTATCCCGGTGGTGGATGGCGATGTCGAAGCCAGCGCCGGCCAGGGCCAGGGCGCTGGCGCGGCCCAGCCGGCGGGCGCCGCCGGTGACGAGGGCGACACGGGGGATCGAATCGGAAATCGGCATGGGGGCGAGAGTGGGGGAGGCCCCGCGTGCCGTCCAGGGGGCGCGCAGGCAGCGGGGCCGGGGAGCATGATCCCGGCCCCGCTGCCTCAGCCGATCGCGGCCTTGCGGACTTCCTCGCGGATTTCCGCCATCAGCCGGGCCTTCAACTCGGCGAAGACCGGGCTGGTCTTCACCGTCCAGTCGCGTGGGTAGGGCAGGGGCACCGGCACTTCCGCCTTCACCCGGCCCGGGCGGGCGGACATCACCAGCACGCGGTTGGCCAGGAAGATGGCTTCGTCGATATCGTGGGTGACGAACAGCACGGTCTTGCGGGCTTCCGGGCTGTCGGCGCCCCACACTTCCAGCAGCAACTCCTGCATCAGCTCCCGCGTCTGGTGGTCCAGCGCGCCGAAGGGCTCGTCCAGCAGCAGAATCTCGGGGTCGTTGGCCAGGGCGCGTGCAAGGGCGGTGCGCTGCTGCATGCCGCCGGAGAGCTGGCGCGGCCAGTGGTTCTCGAACCCCCGCAGCCCGGTGCGGGCGATGAACTTCTCCGAGATCTCGCGGATCTGCGCCTCCGGCAGCTTCCGCTCCCGCAGGCCGAACTCGATGTTCTGCCGCACCGTCAGCCAGGGGAACAAGGTGTAGGACTGGAACACCATGCCACGGTCCGGCCCTGGCCCGGTCACCTGCCGGCCGCCAAGGGTCACGGTGCCACCGCTCGGCCGGTCCAGCCCAGCGACGATGCGCAGCAGGGTGGACTTGCCGCAGCCGGACGGGCCGAGGATGGAGACGAACTCGCCGGGCGCGACGTCCAGGTCCGTCGGCTGCAGGGCCAGGGTCGGCGCGGTGCGGCCCTGGCCGGGGAACGTGCGGGTCAGCCCGCGAATGGTCAGGACCATCAGAGCGCCGCCCAGCGGAACAGGCGCCGGTTCAGCGCCTTGAACAGGAAGTCGGTGACCAAGCCGATGATGCCGATGACGACGATGCCGAAGATCATCTGCCCAGTATCCAGCAGCCGCTGGCTGTCCATGATCATGTGGCCAATGCCGCTCTGCGCGCCGATCAGCTCGGCGACGATGACGTAGGTCCAGGCCCAGCCGAGCACCAGGCGCAGCGCCTCCATCACCTGCGGCGCGGCGGAGGGGATGATGACGCGGCGCAGGATGCCACGGCTGCGCGCGCCCAGCGTATAGGCGGCCTCCACCAGGTCCACCCGCGTGGCCCCGGCGATGACGGCAACCATGATGACGATCTGGAACACGCTGCCGAGGAAGATAACCGAAAGCTTCTGCGCTTCCCCCACCCCCGCCCACAGGATCAGCAGCGGGATGAAGGCGGAAGCCGGCAGGTAGCGGGCGAAGGAGATGAAGGGCTCGAAGAACGCCTCCACCCCCTTGTAGGCGCCCATCATCAGGCCGAGCGGCACGGCGATGACGGCGGCTAGCACGAAGCCGCCCAGCACGCGCCATACCGTCATGCCGATGTCGCCCAGAAAGTTGTATTCGGTGAACAGCGAGATGCCTGCCGCCAGCGCCGCGCCCGGCGAGGCGAGGAACAGCGGCTGCACGACGCCGCCATAGGTGACGGCCGCCCACAACCCGATGAACAGGACAAAGAAGCCGATGCCCAGGACGACCCGGGCACCGGCGGAGACTGGCTTAAGCGGTTCCATCACTCTGGCATCAGGCGACGAAGCGGGTGTCCAGCAGCTTGGCGAGGTCCGGCGCGGTGCGGACGACGGCGGCCTCCTTCTGCACTTCCAGCGCCTTGCCCATAAAGGCCTGCAGATCGCCGCCGACATAGGCCTTGTTCATCGCGGCGTCCTGCCACTCGATGAAGGCGGCGCTGGCCTTGAAGGCCTCACCGGACTGGTTGACGCGCTTGCCCATGATCTCGAACGACTTCTCCGGCTCGGCCTTGATCATCGCCAGGGCGTCGTACCAGCCCTTGATGACGGCCCGGACGGCGCCCTCGTTCTTGGCCACGAAATCCGGCGTGAAGGCCAGGGTGTCCACCACGCAGGGATAGTCCGTTGTCGTCGCCAGGATGCGGCCCTGCGTGGCGCTGATGCCGCGGATAGAGGAGAGGTAGGGTTCGTAGGTGGAGCAGCCGTCGAACTGCCCGGCGACGAAGGCCTGGGCGGCCGGCTGCGGCGCCAGGGTCGCGGTCTGCACGTCCTTGATGGACAGGCCGTTCTCCCGCAGCATGTAGGCCAGCACGAAGTAGGGCGTCGTGCCGGCGCCATCGACCGCGAAGGTCTTGCCCTTCATGTCGGACCAGCCGCCGATGGTCGGCCGCACGGCGATGCCGTCGCCGCCCTTGGACTTGTCGAGCACCAGCACCTGCACCAGCGGCATGGTGCTGCCCCAGAGGATCATGGTGTCCACGGTGGTGACCACGCAGTTCAGCGCGCCGGCGGCCAGGGCCAGGTTGCGTTCCCGCTGCGGCACGAACTTGGTCTCGACCTCGACGCCGGCGGCCTTGAACAGGCCGGCCTGCTCGGCCAGCGTCAGTGGCGCGAAGCCGGTCCAGCCGGACATGCCGATGGTGATCTTGGGCATGGCCTGCGCCCGGGCGACATGCGGGGCAGCCAGGGCGCCGGCCATGCCGGTGGCGGCGGTGGCAAGCAGGTTGCGGCGGTTCAGCATGAATCGTCTCCCAGGGGCCTGAGGGCGGCGCGCGGGCCAACCCAGGCCAGCAGCCTAACGCGGGGCGGAAGCGTTGCGGAAGGGCCACGGGGCCGGGCTTCTGCGGCGTGGGCCCCGCCACCGCGACCCAGCCTGCCCGGGCGGTGGGCAGGCTGCCCGCCGGGCTGGCAGGGCGCGGCCATCAGCGCGCGGCGGCGCTGGCCTGGCTGGCCCATTGCGTCACCACCATGCCGCCGATGATCAGCGCCGCGCCCAGAAGCCGCATCGGCGCGACCGGCCTGGCCGGCAGCCCCACCAGGCCGAAATGGTCGATGGCCAGAGAGGCGACGATCTGCCCGGCGATGACGGCGACGATGAAGCCCGCCGCCCCCAGCCTGGGCGTCAGCAGCAGCGCGGCGGTGAGGTAGAGCACCCCGGCCGCGCCGCCGGCCCAGACCCACCATGGGCCCTTCAGGGCATCCCCGATGGCCGGGAAGGGCAGGCGGAATGCCAGCATGACCGGAATCAACAACGCGATGCTGACGGTCAGGGACACCAGCGTTGCCCAGAGCGGATGCCCGATGAGCCGCCCGAGCGCCGCGTTGGCCCCGGCCTGGAAGGGTACGGCGGCCCCGGCCGTCAAGGCGGCGGCGAGGAGAGGCGTGGTGCTGGGCATATCGGTTCCCGATCAGGTCGTGGGTGCCAGGCTAGGTAGATTATCAGCCCTGCTGATGGAAATTCGGATTTCGTCCGCATACCATGCACCGAATGAATAGCCTGCAAAGTGTCGATCTGAACCTGCTGGTGGTGCTGGAGGCCCTGCTGGCGGAGCGTCATGTCTCCCGCGCCGCCACCCGGCTGAACAAGAGCCAGCCGGCGGTCAGCCACGCGCTTGGCCGGCTGCGCGCCTTGCTGGGCGACCCTTTGTTGGTGCGTCGCGCCGGCCAGTTGCAGCCGACCGCGCGGGCCTTGGAACTGGCGCCGCAACTCTCCGAGGCGCTCCACCGGATGCGGCAACTGCTGGGGCCTTCGAGGTTCGACCCGGCCACGGCGCGGCGGGTGTTCCGGCTGGCGATGTCCGACTACGGCTCGGCCGTGCTGCTGCCGGGGCTGATGCGGCGGCTGCGGCGGCAGGCGCCCGGCATCGACCTGATGATCAGCCAGACGGGGCGGGAGGGCATGCTTTCCCAGGTCATGGAAGGTGAGATCGACCTGGCGCTGGCCGTCTGCCCCGATGCACCGCAGGGCCTGCACTGCCAGACGTTGTTCCAGGAGGAGTTCGTCTGCGTCGCCGATGCCGCCACGCCGGCCGCCGTGGAATTGGAGGCCTATCTGGCCCGCCCGCACGCCTCTGTGGCGCTGCGGCCGGATATGCCGAAGGAGGTGGACCTCGCCCTGGCCGCGATCGGGCGCAGCCGCCACGTCGCGCTGGTGCTGCCGCATTGGGGGCCGGCGACGCGCGTGGTGGCGGGGACCGACCTGGTGCTGACCGTCGCCCGGCGGATCCTGCCGGCGCGGCCGGAGGCGGAGGGATTGCGGGTCTTCCCGCCGCCCTTCGCCATCCCCGGCTTTGCGTTCCAGCAGGTCTGGCACCCGCGCCGGGACGGCGATGCGGCACATCGCTGGTTGCGGGAAGCGATCATGGAACTGGGCGCGGAGCTCTAGCCGGAGCGGGGCACCTGCGCATTCCGGCTGTCTGGCAGCAGATTGGCTTCAGGTGCGCCGCCCCAGCAGCAGCGTCACCATGCTGACGCCCAGGCACAGCAGCAGCAGCACGCCGCCAAGAGCCAGCGCCATCGGCAGATCGCCCTTCTGGGTTTCCAGCGCGATCGCCGTGGTCATGGTGCGGGTCTCGCCGCGGATATTGCCGCCGACCACCAGGATGGCGCCGACCTCGGCGATGGCGCGGCCAAAGGCTGCCAGGAACACGGTTACCAGTGGCGGGCGGGCCATGCGGAACAACTGCCACATGCAATGGCGGAAGCTGGCGCCGTCGATCGCCAGGGCATCGCGGTGGTCGTGCCACAGCGGCGCGAAGGCGCGGCTGGCCAGCGCGACGACGATGGGGAAGGAGAGGATGGTCTGCGCCAGCACCATGCCGCTGGGCGCGAACAGCCAGCCTAGGGCGCCCAGCGGGCCGCTGCGTGAGAGCAGCAGGTAGCACACGAGCCCGACGATGACCGGCGGCAGGCCGAGCGCAGCGTTGAACAGCAGCAGCAGCGTGTTGCGCCCGCGGAAGCGGGCGATGACCAGGCTGGCCGCCACCGGCAGCCCCAGTACGAAGGCCAGCAGTGCCGCGCTGCCAGAGACGCGGAGGGAGAGCAGGATGATCTGCGCCACCTCGGCATCGCCATGCAGGATCAGGCCCAGGGCGAGGCGGGTGGCTTCGGTGACGTCGTTCATCAGGCGGGTGCGTGCGGCATGGCGGCACAGCCATGCCGGTTGCGCGCCGCCACTGCAACCCGCCACGGCCCTGGCGAATTCCGCATCGCAGTTGACGGTTTGGAAAGGATGGCTGGCCCATGATGAGAACGACCCAAAACGGGAAAGCCGCCGCGATGCAGAAGCCTGCCGAAACCTCGACCCAATTGCTTGTTCTCGACCCGCGCCTGGAGGGGTGGCCATCGCTGTTGGCCGCCGCTGAGCCCGGCGTCGCCGTGCTGCTGCTGGACACGGCGCGGGACGGCCTCATCCAGATCGCCGAGGTTGCCGGCGAGCTTGGCCCACTGGCCGCTATCCATATCGCCGACCACGGCGCGCCCGGCCGCCTGCGCCTGGGTAGCGTGACGCTGGAGATGGACATGCTGGGCGGGCGTGCGGCCGACCTGGCGCGGTTGGGCGATGGCCTGGCCCCCGGTGGCGCGCTGCTGCTGTGGGGATGCGAGATCGGCCAGGGTGCCGTCGGTGGCCGCTTCGTCGCCGCGCTATCCCGCGCCCTGGCCCGCGATGTCGCCGCATCGGACGACCGCACCGGCCCCAGCAACCTGGGCGGCGACTGGGACCTGGAAGTGGTGAGCGGCCGGGTTTCCACCTACCCCGTCCACGCCGTCGCCGCACCGGCGCTGGAAGCGCACCCGGTGCTGCTGACGCCGCCGCGCCGCTGACCCGCGCTACGCCGTCTTGTAGGGAGGCTTGTCGAACCCGGCGGGAGAGAGGGTGAAGATCTCGTATCCATCCTCGGTGACGCCGATGCTGTGCTCGAACTGCGCGGAGAGGCTGCGGTCGCGCGTTACGGCGGTCCAGCCGTCGCTGAGCACCTTCACGTCGCAGCGGCCGGCATTCACCATCGGCTCGATGGTCAGGAACATGCCGGGGCGCAGCGCCAGGCCAGTGCCTTCCTGCCCGTAATTGGGCACGTTCGGCGCGTCGTGATAGACGCGGCCGAGCCCGTGGCCGCAAAAATCCTCCACAACGCTGAAGCGTGCGGCCTCGGCATGGCTCTGCATCGCGAAGCCGATATCGCCCAGCGTGGCGCCGGGCCGCACGGCCGCGATGCCGCGCATCATCGCCTCGTACGTCACCTCGATCAGCCGTGCCGCGCGGGTGCCGATCTTGCCAACCGTGTACATGCGGCTGCTATCCCCGTGCCATCCATCGACGATCACGGCGAGGTCGATGTTGAGGATGTCGCCTTCCATCAGTGCCCGCTCCCCGGGAATGCCGTGGCAGACGACGTGGTTGAGCGAGATGCAGGTGGCGTGGCTGTAGCCCTGGTAGCCGAGGGAGGCCGGTACGGCGCCGTGCTCCACGATGAAGGCGTGGCACAGCCGGTCCAGCTCCGCGGTGGTGATGCCGGCGCGTACATGCGCGGTCACCATGTCCAGCGTGGCGGCCGCCAGCCTGCCGGCGGCGCGCATGCCGGCGAAATCTTCGGGGGTGTGCAGCTTGACCGGCCGCTCGTCGACGATGTCGTTCATGGCGTTTGTAGCAATCCGTAGGAGGGCGGCTCAGGCCGCGTGGGTGGTCCCGGCGCGGGCGCCGGCGAAGGGCAGGCCCGCATGCAGCTCGGCCATCATCTGGCCGGCGAAGGCGGGGATGGGGGCTTCCGCCAGCAGATGCGGGCGGAGAATGGCGATGGGCGCGTCGAAGATCAGGAACTTCGCGCGCGACAGGTCCTCGTCCCGGATGGTGCCGTCGCCGAAGCGGGCGATGCAGGCGCGGAAGGCCTGGTCCATCTCGGCTTCCAACTGCTCCATCGCCTGCCGCAGCGGTTCGGGCGGCGGGGCGTCCTCGAACAGGGCGACGGGCTCGTGCAGCAGCAGGAACCGGGCGCGGGGCCGGTCCTCGCCCGCCCAGGGGATGAGCGCCAGGGCGGCCTCGCGCGGCCGGCCGGCTTGCAGCAGCGGCACCAACAGCCTGGCCAGCGAGCCGTAGCTGGCGTTCCAGGCGGCGGCGAGAATGGCGGAGCGGGAGTCGAACCGGTGGTAGATCGAGCCGGTGGGCGCCCCGACGCGCCGGGCAATGGCCTGCATGGTCGCCGCACCCGGCCCACCTTCGGCGACGAGGGCGATGGCGGCGTCGACGAAGTGCTCAGCGGAGAAGCGGGCGGTTCGGACCATACAAATAGATTGAACGTTCTAGAATGATATGTCCAGATTGCGGCGCCCGGTTTTTGCGTGGCGACGCGGACCACTGAGCTGTTGCTGTGTTCATCCATCGGCGCGTTTTGGTCGAGGTGGCCGGGGAGTGCTGCCCCACGATTTCGGCGGACCGAGGGCGCTAGGTCGGGGTTGCCAGCGGCGGGCGTGCCGCGCTCTGCTGGGCAAGGAGGACACCACGGGTGACCGAGGCAACGACGGAATTCACCGCCAGGCAGCAGGAAGACGGCGAGGGCGCACCCGGCGCGACGGCGGCGTTTCCCTATGACCGGATGACCGTGGAGCGCTTCCGCGAAGCCTTCCCGAATGCGCGCTGGCGCGACGATCTGCGGGCCTGGTTCGTACCCGGCAAGCGTGCGGAACAGCGGCTGACGAAGTGGATGAGCCGCGAGTGGTCCGGCGTGCTGGCCTATGCCGACCAGCGCGGCCGCGATGCCTTCACCTTCGAGCCGATTGCGAGCCCCTACCTGGAGATTGCCGAAGACCTGGTGGTGCGGACACCGTATTCCCGCACCGTCATCGCTGAACTGCGTCTGGTGCCCTGGGCGTGGTGGGACCCGGCATCGAAGGCCTGGCGTGTGCCGTTCCGGTCCTATGAAGCATTGCAGAAGCACTGGCCCGCCATCGAGGCTGCGGCCCGGCAAGCCGAGCCGGAGGAACGGCGCAAGCGTGCCGAGAGCCGCAAGGCTGACCCCGGGCAGTTGGAGAAGCGTGAGGAAGCCGCGGAGCATCGCCGCCACCGCTATCCCGTACCGGCGGATGCGCTGCCGCCGCCAGACCGGGTCGTCATGACCCATCTGGGATGCGTGGTGATCGAGACGGTGACGGGGGAGGTGGTGGAGCCTGCCATCGCCGCCCGCTTCTATTCCGATGTCGGCGCGACGGATCTGGTCTGGGCCGGTTGGCGCCGGCCCAGCCATGCCGAGTTGGTTCAGGCCTGGCCCGCGCGGACGCCAGCGGAACCGGCCGACCTGCAGCGCGGCTGGTGGCAACCGACCATCGACGTCCTGCGGGAGGAACGCCGCAAGGCGGCGTCCCTGGAGCGGGCCCGGGCGACGCGGCAGGCCAAGCACGACGCGGCATCCGCCACGGAGGCTGGCTGAGCCGGTGCCCGGACGATTGGGGTTCGGCTCAGCGCCCTTCGGGGATGCGGGCGATGACCTTGATCTCGATATCGAAGCCCGACAGCCAGGTGACACCAACGGCGGTCCAGTTCGGGTAAGGCGGCTCGCCGATGATGCGCGACCGGACGGCCATGAAGGTCTCCATTTGCTGGGCCGGGTCGGTGTGGAAAGAGGTCACGTCCACCACATCGGCCAGCGTGCATCCCGCCGCCTGCAGTACCGCCAGCACGCTGTCGAAGGCCAGCTGCACCTGCCGGGCGAAATCCGGCTCCGGCGTGCCGTCCGGCCGGGCGCCGACCTGGCCGGAGACGAACAGGAGATCGCCCGAGCGGATGGCGGGCGAGTATTTGTGGGCGTCGTAGAGGGCGTGCCGGTTGGCGGGGAAGATCGCTTCGTTCTGAGCCATGGATCGGTTCCTTTCACTGGGCGCTGGCCTGCCGGGCACTGCTTCGTTGGCCGACGCGGCCGGGTGGATTCACGAAGCATCCTGCGGTTAATATACGCGCCGTATGTGAATACCATCGCCGCATACGCTGCGTATGTCAACTAACATACGCAGCGTATGTTTGTCTGAAGGATGCAAGGATGCCGCCGAAACGCCGTGCCGAGATGGTGGAGGAGACCCGGGCCAAGCTGGTGCGCGCTGCCCGCGCGGCGTTTGCCGAGAAGGGCTACGCAGCGGCCTCCATGGACGATCTAACGGCCGAGGTCGGGCTGACGCGCGGCGCGCTCTACCACAACTTTGGCGACAAACGCGGCCTGCTTCAGGCCGTGGTGAATCAGATCGATGAGGAGATGGCAGCCCGGGCGCATGCCATCGGCAGCCAGGCTGACAGCGCCTGGGAAGGCCTGCTGGCCGAAGGCGCTGCCTATATCGAGATGGCGCTGGAGCCGGAGGTACAGCGCGTGGTGCTGCTCGATGGCCCGGCCGTACTGGGTGATCCCTCGCAGTGGCCGAGCCAGAACAGCTGCCTGCGGGCGACGATCGAGACCGTCGAGGCGCTGATCGCGCAAGGGGTGGTGAAGCCGGTGGATGCGGAAGCCGCTTCCCGGCTGCTGAATGGTGCCGCGCTGAATGCCGCGCTCTGGATCGCGGCCAGCAACGATCCGCGCGCCGTGCTGGCCAGGGCCGTGGAGGCCTTCCGGTGCCTGGCCGCTGGCCTGCTGGTGGCCAGGGACTGAGCGCCGGTAGCGAAGCCGGCTGCCGCGCCAACACCGTGACGCCGAGATCGCGGAGCCGCGGGCGAGGCCGCCAGCAGCAGCTCGTCCTCGGATGTATCGCCAAGGCGCGAATGCCGGAGTTGCTGGATGGCGCAGTCTGGAAGTGCGTTTCAGCCGGAAGGTGAACGCGCGTCCTTCGGGGCGCGCAGCACGGCCTCGGCCCCTGCCGCGCAGAAGGCGGTGAGGCGCTGCACGAGGGAAGCGGCGTCCTGCGCGTTCAGCTCGGGCGCGCACTCCGCGCCCAGGAGGCGCGAGATTCTGCCGCCGGTCATGGTGGTCATCACCAGCGCGCCGGCCGCGAAGAAATAGGCTTCCGCCGCGGCCGCTCGCGTCGCGCCCGGGTACAGGCTGGAAAGTGCTGCGATGAAGCGTGCGGCGGTCGGGTCGAAATGCTCGGCCAGGACGCCGCGTGCCGCCTCGCGCGGGTCGACGGCCTCGCGCGCCGTCAGCAGCGCGAAGGCCTCGCCTTGGACGCCCCCGGTCAGCCGCTGCCGCACCGACGGCCCAATGAAAGCGGACATGACATCCCCGATCGTCGGGGCCGGTTGGGAGAGCGCCTCGCGGAGCGCATCCTCGCGCGCCCGGGCGAGCGCGCTGGCGCGGCGGGTGAAGACGGCCCGGTACAGCGCTTCCTTGGACCCGAAATGGTAGCTGAGCTGGGACAGGCGCACGCTGGCGGCGGCGGCGAGATCCCGCATCGAAGCCCCATCCTCGCCACCACGTTCGGCGAAGAGCCGTTCGGCCGCGTCCAGGATGCGATTGCGGGTCGGCGCCTCGGTCATCTGCAAGCTCTCTCCTGGCACGCGGTGAAAACGGGTGCCGAACGCGTGCTTGTCAACGAGCTGGCCACTCCCTAGAATTAGGACGTTCGTCCAAGACGGTCGTCCGACCGATAAGCCTACCCGATCAAAACCAGGCGGGGCAATACGAGGAGGAGACGGCGATGGCAGCCAGTCCAAGGCAGATCATCCACGCCCAGGTGACGCATGCTGTGGTGGAAGGCGCCGCAATCTGGCCAATCGCTTCGCGCGCGAGTGCAGCATGATGCGCGCCGGCCGGTTCATCGATATCTCGGTGCCGCTGGAGAACACGCCCTACGCCGACCCGCCAAATATGGGGCCTTCCGTCGAGTACCACGCGCATGCGGAGACGGCGGGCGACATCGTCAGCTTCTTCCCCGGGCTGCGGCCCGAGCAGATGCCGAATGGCGAAGGCTGGGCGCTCGAGAAGGTGCAGCTGTCGACCCATAATGGGACGCATGTGGACGCCCCCTACCACTACCATTCGACGATGGATGGCGGCCTTCCCGCCGCGAAGATCGACGAACTGCCGCTCGACTGGTTCTTCGGCCCTGGCGTGAAGCTGGACTTCCGCCATCTGCCGGACGGCCATGTGGTGTCGGCGGCGGAGATCGAGGCCGAGCTGGCGCGCATCGGCCACGTCCTCTCGCCCGGTGACATCGTGGTGGTCAACACCGCCGCCGGCCAGGCCTACGGCCAGCCGGACTACGTCTCGCGCGGCTGCGGCATGGGGCAGGAGGCGACGCTCTACCTCACCGAGCGGGGCGTGCGCGTCTGCGGCACGGACGGTTGGTCCTGGGACGCGCCCTTCGTGCACACCCGGCGCCGCTGGGATGAGACGGGCGACCCCTCCATCATCTGGGAAGGCCATCGCGCCGGAATGGTGCGCGGCTACTGCCAGATCGAGAAGCTCCACAATCTGGAAGCGTTGCCCCCGACCGGCTTCACCGTGTGCTGCTTCCCGGTGAAGGTGCGCGCCGCCTCCGCGGGCTGGACGCGGGCCGTGGCCATCCTCGCCGCCTAGAGCGGTTCTCCATCAGGTGGAATCATCCGATGGAGTGAAGATGCTTCTAAACAACACGGCAGAGCATCCGCAGTAAGCCTGTGCGAACGAAGATGCTTCAGCTGACAACCCGCACCGCGCCGCCAGGCCAGAATGCGGGATTCCATCAATGGGAGGGAACTATGCAAAGGATTTCACTATCCCGCCGAACGATGCTGCTGGGCACAGCGGCTTTGGCCGGTGCCGCGCTGCCGTCGCTCGCGCAGGCTCAGGCGGCCTACCCGACACGGCCGGTGCGGCTGGTCGTGCCGTTCGGGCCTGGCTCCTCGCCGGACGTCATCGCCCGCCTGCTGGGGGAGCGGCTCTCCAGGGCCATGGGCCAGCCGGTGGTGATCGAGAACCGCGCCGGCGCCAGCACGAGCATCGGCGCGCAGGCCGTCGCGACGGCGCGGCCGGACGGCTACACGCTGCTTTACGCCGTCAACAACACGCTCTCCATCAATCCGTTCATCTACAGCAATCTGTCCTACAAGCCGGAGGACCTTGTCCCGGTGATCCGCGTGCTGTCGGTGCCGTATGTCCTGCTCGTTCCGGGCAACTCACCGATCAAGACACTGGCGGAGTTGATCGAGGCGGCCAAGGCGCGGCCGGGGGTGATGACGTATGGAAGCTACGGCATCGGGCAGGGGACGCATGTCGCGCTGGCGCGCCTGTTGAACGAGGCGGGCATCACGATGACCCACGTTCCCTACCGGGATGGCGTGCTCAACGACCTGGTCGCGGGGCGGATCGACCTGTTGTTCGACCCCACCACCACCGCAATCCCGCAGATCGAGGTGGGTGCCGTGCGGGCCCTGGCCGTCTCGGGCCCCCGCCGCGTCGATGCGCTGCCCCAGGTGCCGACGGTCGCCGAGACGCTGCCGGGCTTTGTGGGTGATTCCTGGCACGGCGTGCTCACACCGCGCGGAACGCCGGCGGAGGTCGTCGACAAGATCGCGACCCTTTCCGATGGCATCATCCAATCCGATGAGTTCCGCGCCAAGCTGCGCGAACTGGGGCTGGTTCCGGCCGGTGGCACGCCGGCTGACTTCCGGGACTTCCTGGTCGAGGATGCGAAGATCTGGGGCAAGGTCGTCAAGGAGAACAACATCCGGGTGGAGTGACGCCGCCACCCCGCGCCCGGCTGGTCCGCATAGGGCTGGCCTCCGGTGCGCATCACCGAAAGCAACGCCTCCAGAGGCAAAGCACCGTGGCTGCCCCGACGACGCCGCCGAGGGTCCGCTGCATTCGTGCAGCGGGCGGGCGGCGGCAGGTGCGGCTTCTGAAAGGCCCGCATGCGCCGCACCCCCAACCCCATCGACGGCTTCACCGTCGATCCCTCTGCTATCACCTATGTCGGGGCGGGCTTGCAGCGCCCGGAATGCATCCTGGCCGAGCGCGATGGCTCGCTCTGGGCGGCCGACGCACGGGGTGGCGTCGTGCACATCCGCCCGGATGGCAGCCAGCGCCTGGTCACCCAGCGCGCGCGCAGCACCTTCGCGCAGGCGACGGACGAGGAGGCGCGCTTCGTCATCGGCACCCTGCCGAATGGCCTGGCCTTTGCCCGCAACGGCGACATCGTCATTTCGAATTTCGGTACCGACCGGCTGGAGCTGATGACCCGCGATGGTGAGACGCAGGTGCTGGTCGATGCCATCGACGGCGAGCCGATCGGCAAGGTGAACTTCGTGCTGCGCGACAGCCGCGACCGGCTCTGGATCACCGTCTCCACCCGGACGAAGAACTGGATGCGGGCGATGAGCCCCTCCATCGTCGACGGCTTCATCGCCCTGTACGACCAGGGGCGGCTGCGCATCGTCGCGGATGGCTTCCATTTCACCAACGAGATCCGGCTCGATGCGCGGGAGGAGTGGCTGTACGTGGCCGAGACCTGCGCCCGCCGCGTCACCCGCCTGCGCGTGCACGAGGATGGCAGCCTCACCGGCCGCGAGAGCTTCGGGCCGTCCGACCACGGGGCGTTCATCGACGGCATCGCCTTCGATGCCCATGGCAATCTCTGGGGCACCCATGTGATGACGGACCGCATCTTCGCCATCACGCCGGACGGCGACCTCAGGATCATCCTTGACGATGACCGCGGCAGCGAGGCCGGCCGGACATTGATGGAGGCGTTCGCGCGGGACGCAGCCACCTCCCAGCTCATGCTGGCCTGCGGCGGCGCCATCGCGCCCTGGTTTGCCAGCGTGACGTTCGGTGGGCCCGACCTCCGGACCGTCTCTATCGGCAGCCTTCGCGGCGACCGTATCCCGTGCTTCCGCTCACCTGTCGCGGGGCTGCCGATGGTCCATTGGTAGACGTGCCGCTTCGCTGAGAGGGATCGCGCATGGCCGCAGCCGACGGCGGCCCGAGTGAAGGTGGCGTCGCCGATGCCGATGCGGGCGGGCGCATGACGATGATCGGCCCGCCCCGGTTGGTGCGTCCCCCTGCGCTGGTTCGCGGGGTTGCCGCCACGTAACTTCGAGGGGATGCTGGCGGAAAAGAGGAACCGCCGTGACCGGGACAACAGAGCCTCCGCGCCGCCGCGCCCGTCCGGCCACGGCTGGATGAGCGCGACGCGCCGCGCCGGATCGCCCTTCGCGATCCGGAGTTACCGTTTCCAGTGGTCGGCGGACCTGATGACCTCCTGGGCCTTCGAGATGGAGACCCTGATCCTCGGCTGGTACATCGTGGTTCAGACGCAATCCGTGCTGCTGGTCACGGTCTTCGGCTCGCTGCAATTCCTGGGGACGTTGATCGCGCCGTTCTTCGGCCTGGCGGGCGATGCCTTCGGGCACCGCAACGTCATGTGCCTGATGCGGGCGGCCTACGCGCTGCTGGCGGCGGTCCTGGCGGCGCTGCTGCTGACCGGTAGCTTGACGCCGTTGCTGGCGCTGGTGGTGGCGGGCCTCGCCGGGCTGGTCCGTCCTTCGGACATGGGCATCCGCAATGTGCTGATCGGCGAGACGATGCCGGAGGAGCGGCTGACCAGCGCCATCGGGCTGTCCCGCATCACCTCGGACCTCGCGCGCGTCGGTGGCGCCCTGGCCGGGGCAAGCATCGTCGCCGTCCTGGGCATGGCGCAGGCCTATGGCATGGTGGTGGCGTTCTACGTGCTGGGCATGCTGCTGACACTCGGCGTCAGCGCGACACGCGCGGCGGAACACGGGACCACGGTGGCAGCGCCGTCGCCGCTGCGTGGCTTGTGGGAGGCGGCGCGGGCCGTGTGGCAGGCGCCGCCGCAACTGGCCGCCATGCTGATGGCCTTCCTGATCAACCTGACCGCCTATCCGTTCACGCTGGGCCTGCTGCCCTACGTGGCACGGGACGTCTATGGCACCACCCAGGCGGGGCTTGGCTATCTGGTCGCGGCGGTGGCGGGGGGCGGCATCCTGGCCTCGCTGATCGTCAGCCGCCTGGGCCGGTCGGCGCAGCCGGCGCGCATGATGCTGGTGTTCAGCGTCGTCTGGCACGGGCTGGTCATGCTGTTCGGCCAGGTGGAAAGCCTTCGTGGCGGCCTGGTGCTGCTGCCGTTGATCGGGATGGCGCAGAT
>Ga0308171_1002059_pt1 | contig 22751 bp, 24 predicted proteins | sample PhyGR1_FD_202135 | JGI IMG/M metagenome (GOLD analysis project Ga0308171, IMG submission 202135) | Phyllosphere microbial communities from UC Gill Tract Community Farm, Albany, California, United States - DLSLSG.R1 | ecosystem: Host-associated > Plants > Phyllosphere > Unclassified | place: USA... | reverse complement strand
CCAAGGCAGCGCGCAGCAATCCGCGCGCACTGGCACAGGCGCTGGTCGAGGCACTGCCGCGCAGCGAAGACGTCAGCAAGGTCGAGATCGCCGGCCCCGGCTTCATCAATTTCCACCTGGCACCGGCCGCGTACCAGCGTGAAGCCGTCACCGTCATCAAGGAAGGCGCCGATTACGGCCGCAACCTGTCCGGCAATGGCCGCACGGTAGGCGTGGAGTATGTGTCGGCCAACCCGACCGGTCCGCTGCATGTCGGCCACGGCCGCGCCGCAGCCATCGGCGACTGCGTGGCACGCGTGCTCGATGCCAACGGCTGGAATGCCAAGCGCGAGTTCTACTACAACGATGCAGGCGTGCAGATCGAGAATCTGGCGCTGTCGACCCAGGCCCGGGTGAAGGGCATTGCCCCGGACCAGGAAGGCTGGCCGGAAGGCGGTTACCGTGGCGACTACATCGCCGACGTGGCCCGCGCCTACATGTCCGGCGCGAGCGTCGACCTGGAAGGTACCCTGGTGGTCGGCGCCAAGGACCCGGACGACCTGCAGGCGATCCGCCGCTTCGCCGTGGCCTACCTGCGCAACGAGCAGAACCTGGACCTGGCCGCGTTCGGCGTGGATTTCGACATCTACTTCCTGGAAAGTTCGCTGTACGCCGATGGCAAGGTCGCCGAGGCGGTGGCCAAGCTGCAGGCGTCGGGCCATACCTATGAGGAAGGCGGCGCGCTGTGGCTGCGCAGCACCGACTTTGGTGACGACAAGGACCGCGTGATGCGCAAGTCCGACGGCACCTTCACCTACTTCGTGCCGGACGTGGCCTATCACCTGTCGAAGTGGCAGCGCGGCTACGAGCGTGCGATCACCGAGCTGGGCGCGGACCACCACGGTTCGCTGGCGCGCGTGCGTGCCGGCCTGCAGGCCATGGAAGTGGGCATCCCGCAGGGCTGGCCGGAATACGTGCTGCACCAGATGGTCACCGTCATGCGCGGCGGCGAGGAAGTGAAACTGTCCAAGCGTGCCGGCAGCTACTTCACCCTGCGCGACCTCATCGAAGAAGCCGGCCGCGACGCGACGCGCTGGTTCCTGATCGCACGCAAACCGGATTCGCAGCTGACCTTCGACATCGACCTCGCCCGTCAGCAGAGCAACGACAATCCGGTGTTCTACGTGCAGTACGCACATGCGCGCGTCTGCAGCCTGCTGCGCCAGGCGCAGGAGAAGGGTCTGGTCTACGAACAGGGCACCGGCCTGTCCAATCTGGGCCGCCTGGGCGATGACGCATCGCTGGCCCTGATGAACGAGATCTCGCGTTATCCGGAGGTGGTGGAAGCGGCCGGCGTGGCGCTGGAACCGCATCTGATCGCGCAGTACCTGCGCGAATTGGCGCACGCCTTCCACACGTGGTATCACGGGACGCCGGTGCTGGTGGACGACGCGACCGATCGCAATGCCAAGTTGACCTTGGCCTGCGCGGCGCGCCAGGTACTGGCCAACGGCCTCGACCTCCTGGGCGTTTCCGCCCCGGAAAAAATGTAAGCCTCAGGAGACGCAGTAGACATGGCAGCACGACGCGGCAAGACACAGGCTCGGCGCAACAGCAGCCAAGGCACGCCCGGATGGGTGTGGCTGGTTGCCGGCGTGGCGATCGCCGCCGTGGTGTTCCTGGCGGCACCCAACCTGTTCAAGGGCGAGGGTGATGGCTTCCTGCGCGCCGGTCCGCAGCCGAACCCGAACGCGCAGCCGGCGCCGGTGGCCGATGGCGAAGGCGATGTCGGCATCCAGCCGGCCGCACAGCCGGCGACGCCGAAGCCGGCTGAACCGGAAAAGCCGGCCGCTACCCAGTACGACTTCTACACTCTGCTGCCTGGCAAGGAAGTGGAAATGTCCGACGCCGAACTGGCCGCCAGCGCGCGCGCCGAGGAACAGCGCCGGAGCAAGGCCGAAGCGCAGCGCGCGCAGGCGGCACTGGAAGGCAAGCCAGTGCCGGCGGCGGTTGCGGCCGCCGCCCCTGTGGCCACGGCGAGCGTTGCCAGCACCGCGCCGGTGACCGCCACCAGCCGTCCGCTGCCCACGCCGGTGAGTGAACGCCCGACGACCGCCGCGCCAGCGGCCACCACCGCGCCGGCCAGCACCAGCGCCGTCGCCGCCGCTCCTGCGGCACGCAGCGAAGCCGCGCCGGCCGCCGCCAGCACTGCAGCAGCTCCGGCACCGGCCGACAACGCCCGCTACATCCTGCAGGCCGGTGCGTTCGGCGCTTCCGGCGATGCCGAAGCGACCAAGGCCAAGCTGGCGATGATGGGCCTGGCTGCACGCGTGGAGTCGGCGCAGATCAACGGCAAGACCGTGTACCGCGTACGCATGGGGCCCTATGGCACCGCCGGTGAGCTTTCCGAAGCCAAGCAGAAGCTGGATGGCACCGGCCTGCAGGCGATGGCGATCAAGGCGCAGTAGACCTGCGGGCATGGATGAAAGAAGCCGGGCATTGCCCGGCTTTTTTTTGCCCGTGCAGTGCCGGGCTCGACGCTGCAGACAGCGGATCAGCTTTCGCGGGCAACCTGGAAACCGGCAAACGACTGGCTGACCGGCATCAGTTCCAGGCGATTGATGTTCAGGTGCGGGGGCAGGTTCGCCACCCAGAAGATCTGCTCGGCGATGTCTTCGGCGGTCATCGGGTTGGCGCCGGTGTACAGCTTGTCCGACGCAACCTGGTCGCCATGGGTGCGGACCACGGTGAACTCGGTTTCGGCCATGCCCGGTTCGATGGTGGTCACGCGTACACCGGTACCGTGCAGGTCCGAACGCAGGCCCAGGGAGAACTGGCTGACGAAGGCCTTGGTGCCGCCATAGGCGTTGCCGCCCGGATACGGATAGACACCGGCCACCGACGAAATGTTGATGATGGCGCCCTTGCGCTCCACCAGCTGCGGCAACAGGCGATGGGTCAGGGTGACCAGCGCGGTGATGTTGGTGTCGATCATCGTCGTCCAGTCCTTCAGGCTGGCGTTCTGCGCCGGCGCGGTGCCCTGCGCCAGACCGGCATTGTTGACCAGCAGGTCGATGTCACCGAAGGCCGGCGGCAGCGCCAGCAGTGCCGCTTCCATCGCGACCGGATCACGCACGTCGAACACCGCCGCATGCACCACCTCCTTGCCGTAGCGCTCGACCAGCGGCTGCAGGCGTTCGCTGCGACGGCCGGTAGCGATCACTTTCCAGCCTGCCTGGGCGAAGCGGTGTACGGCAGCGGCGCCGAAGCCGGAAGTGGCACCGGTAATCAGGACGGTTCGGGTCATCAGACAACTCCGTGGGAAACCAGACCGCCATTCTGGCACCGTCGGCCCACGGCTGCGTTGCCTGATCGGCCCACTGCCGTGCGCGCGGTCAGCGCAAGCGGAACACGCGTGCCTTCGGCAGATCTTCGTCGACCTGCAGGAACCAGCGCCCGGCGATACCCGGAATCACCTCGATCTGCGGTGCCTGCAGGGTCTTGCGCAGCTTCATCTGGCCCTTCATCACCTGCCACTGCTGGCCGTTGTCGAGGGTGAACACGGTACCCGGCTGCCAACCCGTAACGTCGCCGACCACGCGGGCGCTGACCGGCCCCTCTTCCAGGCCCAGGTGCATCGCCGCCGGGGCGGGGACGTTGGCCGGCACCGGCGCGCCGGTGTTGGCCGCAACCGCCGCCCGCGTGGGTACCGGCGTAGATACCTCGGCCTCGCGCAGCACGCGGTTCAGGGTCTGCAGCTGGGTCGCGTCCAGGCCCACTTCGGCCAGTTGGGCCGCGCTGAGACGCTGCTCCACGGGCACGAAACGGTCCTGGGCGGTGGCGGCGAAGCTGCTGGCGACCAGCAGAACGGAAAGGAGGTACCGGCGCATCGGAGAGGGTCTCTGCAGAACAGCGCTCACGATGCTGCAATCCGGTGACAGTCCGGTTACAGGCGCAGGCCCGGTACAATGGGCCATGATCAATAATGATGTACTGCGCAGCGTGCGCTACTCCCTGGACCTCGGCGACCACCACGTGGTGACCCTGTGCCAGATGGCCGATCCGGCGTTCGAAGTGGATGTCGACCAGGCCAAGGCCTGGCTGCTGCGTGAAGACGAGCCGGGTTTCCAGCCGATGAGCGACAGTGCGCTGGCGCACTTCCTCGATGGGCTGATCCTGCACCTGCGCGGTCACGATGAGGGCCAGGCGCCGCGCGCGGTGGAAACCCGCATCGACAACAACCTGGTGTTGAAGAAGCTGCGCGTGGCCTTCCAGCTGCGCGATGTCGACATGATGGAGATCTTCACCAGCATCGGCTTCAACGTCTCCAAATCCGAACTCGGCGCGCTGTTCCGCCAGCCCGGCCACAAGAACTACCGGCGCTGCCTGGACCAGATGCTGCGCAACTTCCTCAAGGGCCTGAGCCTGCGCCTGCGCAGCTGAGCACGGCGTCGACGAAGGCGCGTGCGGCCGGCGTCGGCAGGCGCTGCCAGACCAGATGTACGCGCCGGGTCGGGGTTGGTTGCAGCGGCACCTGCACCACCCCTTCGAAACCGTCGGCGATCCGCACCGGCACGATGCCCACCGCCAGGCCGTGGCGGACGAAGCGCTCGACCAGTTCCATCAGGTTGACCTCGAAACGCACCTGGTGCGGCAGGCCCGCTGCGGCGAACGCATCATCGGTCTGCCGGCGCGCACCCGTACCCTGCGGGAAATCGACCAGGGCCTCATCCTGCAGCGCCGCCAACGGCAACCGCTTGCGCGTGGCCAGCCGATGCTGCGGCGCGAGCACGGCCACCAGATCCTCTTCCTGCAGCATCTGGTGGCAGACGCCCTCGAGATGGGCCGACGGCGCCAGCCCCACCAGTGCCACGTCCAGTGCGCGCGACTGCACCTGTTGCAGCAGGGTCTCGCTCTTGTCCACCCGCAACTGGAACTCCACCTGCGGGTGCTGCTGCTGGAAGGCGGCCAGCATGGCCACCACGTCGACGCCGGTCAGCGACGAGATCTGCCCGATCGCCAGCAGCCCGCGCACGTCACCACTGACGGCAGCGACGTCGGCACGCAGGTGGCGCAGGCTGGCCAGCACCTGCCGGGCGTGCGCCAGCAACGCCTCTCCCGCCGCGGTGGCGCGCACCTGGCGCGGCAGCCGCTCGAACAACGCCGTGCCCAGCTCCTGCTCCAGATGGGCAATCTGATGGCTCAACGCGGACTGCACAACATGGCAGCGCGCGGCCGCTCGGGTGAAGTTGCCCTCTTCAGCCAGGGCCACGGCGAACTCGAGCTGCTTGAGGTTCACACCTGTATCTCAATTCCAGATGACAGCGATGATGATGATTCATTTCCATCATGATCGCAGCAGGCGGACACTGTGCTGCCCTGCTTCACGGAACATCGCGTGTCCCCTTCCCTTCCTCCCCTGCAGCGCTGGCAGATCCTGTTGATGTCGGTCGCCACCGGTATCGCGGTGGCCAGCAATTACTACGCGCAGCCGTTGCTGCATACCATCGCCGATGCCTTCGGCGTGCCTTTCGACCAGGTGGGCATGGTGGTGACTGCTGCGCAGTTGAGCTACGCGGCTGGTCTGATCCTGCTGGTGCCGTTGGGTGATCTGTTCGAGCGCCGCCGACTGATCGTGGTGATGACGTTGTTGTCGGCCTGCGGACTGGTGATCAGCGCGTGCGCGCCGTCGTTGCCATGGCTGCTGGCCGGCACCGCGATCACCGGGCTGTTCTCGGTGGTGGCGCAGGTACTGGTGCCGTTCGCCGCCACCCTGGCCGCACCGGAGCATCGCGGCCGCGTGGTCGGCACGCTGATGAGCGGGCTGCTGCTGGGCATCCTGCTGGCACGCACCGTGGCCGGGCTGCTGTCGAGCCTGGGCGACTGGCGCCTGGTCTATGCGATCGCTGCAGGTACGCTGGTGCTGACCGCACTGGCCCTGCAGCGCGGCCTGCCGCGTTTCCACCACAGCGCCGGGCTCGGCTACTTCGCGCTGCTGCGCTCGATCGGCACGCTGTTCGTGCAGGAGCCGCTGCTGCGACAGCGCACGCTGCTCGGCGCGTGCAGCTTTGCGATGTTCGCCATCTTCTGGACGCCGCTGGCCTTCCTGCTGGCGCAGCCGCCATATGGCTACAGCGACGCCACTATCGGCCTGTTCGGGCTGGTCGGTGCCGCCGGTACGCTGGCTGCCGGGCTTGCCGGGCGCATGTCGGATCGTGGCCAGACCGGCCGGGCCACGGCCATTGCGCTGGTGCTGTTGCTGCTGTCCTGGCTGCCTCTGGGGCTGTCGGCGCATTCGCTGCTGGCACTGCTGGTCGGCGTGGTGGTGCTGGACCTGGCCGCGCAGCTGCTGCATGTCAGCAACCAGAACCTGATCTACGCACTGCAGCCGGAGGCACGCAACCGCCTCAATGCCGGTTACATGACCGGCTATTTCATCGGGGGTTCGCTGGGCTCGCTGCTGTCGGCACAGGTCTACCCGCGTTTCGGCTGGACCGGCGTGTGCGTGGCCGGTACCGCGGTGGCGGTACTGGCCCTGCTGGTGTGGCTGACCAGTGCCTGGCGCACCCGCCAGGCCGCGTCGGCCGACTAGAAGCTGCCCTGCAGCGCCAGTTCCCAGCGTCCACCGGCATTGCCCGGGAACAGACGCTTGGCGGCGCTGTCGGTGTCATGCACGGTGGCGCGCAGCTCCCAGGCCGGCGTCAGCGTGGCAATGGCACTGAGCTGGCCATGCAGGTAGTCCGGCCCCTGCGCGGCGGCCAGCCAGTACTGCCCCACCGCCGCTTCCAACCGCATGCGCTCGTTCAACGGCACCTGCACGCCCAGCTGTGCGTAGGTGCCGCGACGGCCGCCGGCCAGAGCATCGTTGGAGTGGGCAACCTGCAGCCAGGCGCGTTGCTTCCAGGTGGTGGTGGCATTGAATTCGGTCCAGTCCAGTGCGCGGCCAGTGCCCGGATAGACATACCGGGTGAGGTTCGCATCCAGGCTCCAGTCCGGCGACAGCGCGCCGGACCAGCCGGCGACGAGATCGAACTCGCTGCGTGCCCCGCTGTCCGGCGTGAACGAGACATTCGAGCCCCATGCGCTGGCATACCAGCCCGAACCCACCGTCACCTTTGCCCCCACCTGCGCGGCCGGATCGCCCTCGCTCTGCGAACTGCCGCGCCAGACATAGTCGCTGGTCAATGCCGCCGTGCCACTCACCTGCACCTGCGCCTGCACGCTGCCGGCGTACAGCAGCCCCGCCAGTGCGGCCGCGCTGGCCACGATCATCCCCTTGCTCTTCACTGCACTCACTTCCTCATCGATGGCGGTCTGTCCGCCGGGACGGCAGTGTCGATGGCAGGGCCGTAACGGTTCGATGGCGATGCCGCCGTACCAGCGCAAATTCAGCGTAAATCCGCGCTGCGGTGGGCGCGGTATCATGCGGGCCTATTTCCAGGAACCAACCACGTGGACGCCATCCTGACCCCGGTATCGATCGGCGAGCTGATCGACAAGATCACCATTCTCGAGATCAAGGCCGAGCGCATCGACGATGCGACCAAGCTGGCCAACGTGCGCACCGAGCTTGACGGCCTGCTGCCGCTGCTGCAGCAGCAGCTTGACGCGCAGCCGGCACTGGCCGCGCTGAAGACACAGCTGAAGGCCATCAACGAACGCATGTGGGAGATCCAGGACCAGCTGCGCGACAAGGAAGCGGCGCAGGTATTTGACGAGGCGTTCATCCAGCTGGCGCGCGGCGTGTACGGCACCAACGGCGAACGCGTGCAGGTGAAGAACGAGATCAACCGCGTCGCCGGTTCGGCGCTGGTCGAGGAAAAGCAGTACCAGGGCGAGTAGGCGCGCCGGTCAGCCACACTCCAGCAGATGGCGGATGCGGAACAGTTCGACATCGCTGCGGATGCCGAGCTTCTGGTAAGCCGCTTTCTTCTGCGTGCTGATCGTGCTGGCCGAGCGCTGGAAGCGCCGGGCCACTTCGCCGGTGCTGCACCCTTGCAGCACCAGCCGCAGCACTTCGCGTTCACGCCGGCTCAGTGGCGTCAGGCTGGGCGCCGGCATGCGCCGCGCGCGTGATCGATTCAGCTGCGTGCGCAGCTCCGGGGGCACGAACCGCCCACCGCGGGCCACCACGTCCACCGCGCGCAGCAGCATTTCCGGCGTGGTCGCCTTGGACAGGAAGCCGCGTGCGCCGGCCTGCATCGTCGTGGCCACGGTGCTGGCATTGCAGTGCGCCGACAGCACCAGTATCGGCAGGCTGGGCCAGCACCGGGACAATCCGCGCAGCAGCTGCAGCCCGTCGCCAAGATCCCCCAGCGGCAGCGCATCGATCACCAGCAGGTCAACGCAGCCGGGTTCGCGTTGCAGCAGTTCCACCAGGTCATCTTCGTTGGCGTAGCTGCCGCGCACGTGCACGCCGCTGTGCTGGTGCAGCAGCACCTCCACCCCCAGCCGCAGCACCGGATGCGGATCCAGCAGCGCCAGACGGCGCGGCCGGTCGGGGAGCAGCGGTGGGAGTACGGGCGGCATCGCGGTGTATCCGGCAGCACGGGATATCCACCGTAGGCCGCCACTGGCGGTGACGGAATCCAATTCATTGCAATGCAACATGACGCCGCGTATCGCAGTCAGACTCTGTTCTGATTGCCCACAACGCAACAGGCCCGGCAATGCCGGGCCTGTTGCAGCACCAACAGCGCGCGGGCGCGCCGTGGATGCAATTACCAGCTGAAGCGCGGGCCGACGGTGTATTCCTTGTCGCCGTGGCGGTTCATCTTCAGCTCGCCGTTCAGGCCCCAGTTCTGGTTCAGCTTGACCTGACCACCCAGGCGGCCGTACCACTGGCTGTCGATGTCGACGCCGTGCTTCTTCGAATAGTCTTCGTAACCGACCAGGCCGTAGACTTCAGCGTGGGCGCCGAACGCGGTACGGATACCGGCTTCAGCGCTGTAGCCGTTGAAATCCAGGCCGTGCTTCTGGTCGAACTTCTGGTAGGCGACGCGGGCAACGAAGTCGGTCGACGGAGCGATTTCGACGTTGTAGCCGGCACCGACCTTCCACTGGTCAACCTTGATGTTGGTGTGGTCGACTTCCTGACGGCTGTACTCGCCGAAAGCGTGGAAGTTCGGCAGGAAGCCGTAGGAACCCTTCACGCCCCAGCCATCAGCCTTGATACCGTCAACGTCGGTCTTGGCGTAGTCAGCCTCGGCGTAGTTGTAGGACAGGTTCTCGGCGGCCGAAGCGGTGAACGGCAGGGCAGCGGCCAGAGCCAGAGCAATCAGCGAATTCTTCATGGGGGTACACCTTTACTTTCTTATGGTGTGCAGCAGCGCCAGGGCGCCATCGCATCGGGAATGTAAATTCTCCGTTATTCGCCACAACGCTCCCTGAAAACAGTGGTCTTCGCATTGCTGAATTTTTTGCATTGATTCAGCAAGGCTCAGGCATACGCGCGCGGTGCGCGCACGCGCTTCGATTCAACGAGACGGCAGCCGATGTCGATTTGCCGCACCGTGAAGCGTCGACTCAATGAAGGCCGTGCACCTGGCGCGGTCCATTCCGGAGGCAAGCGATGAGCTACATCGATGGTTTCGTCCTGGCGGTGCCCACCGCCAACAAGGAGAAGTTCCTCGCCCACGCGCGCAGCGGCGACGTGGTGTTCCTCGAACATGGCGCGCTGCGCGTGGTCGAGTGCTGGGGCCAAGACGTGCCGCACGGCAAGACCACCGACTTCTTCGGCGCGGTGAAAGCCACGGCGGAGGAGACTGTGGTGTTTTCCTGGATCGAGTGGCCGGACAAGGCCACCCGCGATGCAGGCATGCAGAAAATGATGGAAGACCCGCGGTTGGACCCGTCGAAGAATCCCATGCCGTTCGACGGTGCACGGATGATCTACGGCGGATTCGAACCGATCTTCGAACTCAAGCGCTGACCCGGGCGGGCGTCCTCAGCGGGCGCCCGCTTCATCCTCACCGGCCGCATGGCCAGCGCCCAGCGCAGCACCTGCACCAACACCCAGCCCGCCCATTCCCGCGCCCATGCCGCCGCCACCTCCACCGGTGCGACCGGCCTTGGCTTCGCCCTCGTTGCGGCCCTTGCCACTTCCGCCACCGCTGCCCGCAGGGCGGGTAGGCCCTTGCCGGGGGATCTCAAGGTCGGCCGGTACCGGCGCAAGGTCCAGTGCCTCGCGGACGAAGTCGCGCAGCGAGATCACCAGCTCGTGTGTGTGCACCGCACGCCCCTGTGCCAGTTCACTGGCAGCGCGCGCGGCCAGCCGTACCTGCTCGTCGGTGCCCAGCAGCAGAATGTCCGACAAGGCGGCTTCGACCGCATCGCGGATGCGCCGGGCCCGATCCGAGCCGGGCTCGGCGATGCCTTCTTCGTGGGCCCGCTGGCGCAGGTCGCGCAGGTGGGTTGGATCGACCCCCAGCTCACCGGTGAAGGAGCCACCCAGCGTCTTGTAGGCCGCCATCAAGGTACGCAGCCGCTCATTGATCTGGCGGTTCTCGCGTTCGCGGCGCTGCTGCAGGGTCTGCATCACCAGCAGGCGGATGCCCACGCCGAGCAGGGTGATCAGGACCAACCCGGCCAAGGTGGACAGCACGCCCTGCCAGGAACTGAAATCGATACCGCGCATGGCCACAGCTCCTGCCGAAGACCTTCATCTTGCCCCAGCCTGCTGCCGCAGATCCACGTCAGGTACCGATGAGCCCTCCCGAAAACGCAGAAGGCCCTCCCGCCCGATGAGCGGAAGGGCCTTCGAACCACGCGCGATTACTTGCGCTTGGCAGCCTTGCGCACGGCCTTCCTGGCCGGAGCCTTCTTGGCCACGGCCTTCTTCAGCGGTGCAGCCTTCCTGGCGACCGTCTTGCGGGTAGCAGCAACTTTCTTGCCGGCAACCTTCTTGGCGACGGCGGTCTTCTTGCCGACAACCTTCCTGGCAGCAGCGGTCTTCTTGCCGACAACCTTCTTGGCAGCGACGGTCTTCTTGCCGACAACCTTCTTGGCAGCGACGGTCTTCTTGCCGACAACCTTCTTGGCAGCGACGGTCTTCTTGCCGACAACCTTCTTGGCAGCGACGGTCTTCTTGCCGACAACCTTCTTGGCAGCGACGGTCTTCTTGCCGACGACCTTCTTGGCAGCGCCGGTCTTCTTGGCCACGGCCTTCTTGGCGGTAGCGACCTTCTTGCCGGCAACCTTCTTGGCGGCCACGGTCTTCTTGGCTACAGCCTTCTTCGCGGTAGCGACCTTCTTGCCGACAACCTTCTTGGCAGCAGCGGTCTTCTTGGCCACAGCCTTCTTGGCGGTCGCAACCTTCTTGGTGGCGGCCTTCTTCACGGTGGCGACCTTCTTGCCGGCAGCCTTGGTGGTCTTCTTGGCAGCAGCAGCCTTCTTGGTCACGGTTTTGCCAACCGCCGCCTTCTTCTTGGCCACTTCCTTCTTCAGGGCAGCCGCTTCGGCCTTGGCGTTCTTCTTGGCCGCTTCCAGCTTCTTCTTGGCGTTGGCGACGGTCTTGCCGACCGACTTGGCGGCCTTCTCGGCCTTCTTGGCAACGGTCTTCTCGACCTTGGCCACGACCTTCTTGGCCTTGGCGACGCGGGTGGTGGCAGCCTTGCTGGCGCGCTTGACGGTCTTCTTGACCGACTTCACTGCGTCTTCGGCGGCGTGGGCGATGGTCTCGCCGACATTGGTGGCGGTTTCTTTCACGTTCTCGACGGCGTCGGTCACGACCGACACACCATTACCGTTGCTCATGTTGCCCTCCTGGGGGCCTGGATTGTCAAAACGGGGCGATGCTATACCGACAATGGCTATCGTGGAACGGGCACGCCCGTTCAATCGCATCCAGTGCGACGCAACTGATGTAGGCGATGGCGGCAGCTGACGCGCCCCGCAGTCAGGAAACCCCTTTTTTTAAGCAGTGTGCCGTACAGCCTGGCTGCCACTGGCATGCCGAGGCAGGCACTGGCGGCAGCCACACCTCCGCACAGCATTGAGCGTCATCGCAAGGTCGGGATGCGCGGAACTGCGCAAGCGTCACGGTGTATCAAGGCGCTGCCGGCATGCCTTGCAGCGCTCGCTCGCGGCTGTCGCGAACAGCGCTGTGGTGCGCGCGTCAGCTTTCCGGCGCCTGCGGCGAGGGTCGGATTTTCATGGGGCATTTATCCAGATCGCGACACACTCATTCAGCTTGTTCTACCGTATGCGTCAACGGCCCCTACCTCAGCCTGCGAACCGACTCCCATGCGACCGCTTCCCACCCTGCTCACGCTCGCAATTGCCGCTGCCTTCGGCGGCTTCGTTGCCACCGGCCTCAATGCGCACCTGGACAACCGTGCCGATGCCGCTCCCCTGCCGGCGGTGCTGCCCACCACCGCAGCGCTGCCGGCCGCAGTGGCCGGGCAGGCGGTGCCTTCGCTTGCACCGATGCTGGAAAAGGCGATGCCGGCGGTGGTCAGCGTCAACACCAAGCAGGTGGTACGGGTACGCAACCCGTTCTTCAACGACCCGTTCTTCCGCCGCCTGTTCCCGGACATTCCGCAGGAGCGGATCAACGAGTCACTTGGGTCGGGCGTCATCATCGATGCCAACGAAGGCCTGGTGCTGACCAACCACCACGTCATCGACAATGCCGACGACGTGCAGGTGACACTGGCCGATGGGCGCACGGTGAAGGCCGAGTTCCTCGGCTCGGACCGCGACACCGACATCGCGCTGATCCGCATTCCGGCGCAGAACCTGACCGACATCAAGCTGGGCAACAGCGACCAGCTGCGGGTGGGCGACTTCGTGGTTGCCATCGGCAATCCGTTCGGTTTCAGCCAGACGGTCACCTCGGGCATCGTCTCGGCGGTGGGCCGCAGTGGCATCCGCGGGCTGGGCTACCAGAACTTCATCCAGACCGATGCATCGATCAACCCTGGCAATTCCGGCGGCGCGCTGGTCAACCTGCAGGGTCAGCTGGTGGGCATCAACACCGCCAGCTTCAACCCGCAGGGCAGCATGGCCGGCAACATCGGCCTGGGCCTGGCGATTCCCTCGAACCTGGCCCGCAGCGTGGTCGACCAGCTGGTCAAGCATGGCGTGGTGGTGCGCGGCACGCTGGGCATCGAAAGCCAGAACCTGAGCGCGCAGATCGCGCAGGGCCTGGGCCTGGGCGAAACCCGTGGCGCCCTGGTGACCCGCGTGCTGGCCGGGTCGGCCGGTGCTGCTGCGGGATTGAAACCCGGCGACGTGGTGGTCTCGGCCAATGGCCAGCGCGTGGACAGTGCCGAAGCACTGCACAACGTGGAAGGCCTGGCGGCGGTGGGCAGCGTGCTGACCCTGGACGTTCGCCGCGAAGGCAAGGCGCTGCAGATCAAGGCAACGCTGAAGGAACAGGCGCGCGTGGTCAGCGGCGAGAGCCTGGACCCGCGCCTGACCGGTGCCAGCTTCGTCGACCTGCCCGAATCGCTGCGTCAGTCCGGCGTGGGCGGCGTGCTGGTCAGCGAGGTCAAGCGCGGCAGCCGCGCAGCCGGCAATGGCCTGCAGCAGGGCGACATCATCACCGATGCCACGGTGGGCGAGTTCGCCGACCTGGCCAGCTGGCGCGCCAATTTCCAGCAGCGCCCGCCCACCCTGGTGCTGCGCGTCCTGCGCAACAATGGCCAGCAGCAGGGCCAGCTGGTGATGCGCTGATCGCTTGGCCGTAACGCCCCCTATACCCACGTGATGCTATTGCTGTACGTCCAGGTCGGCCAAGCGCCGATCGCCCGTTCCCCCATCGCAACAGGAGTGATTCGATGAGCCCCACCAATACCGAGAACCTGAAGGACCACCTGGGTGAAGCCGGTTCCCACCTGAAGCAGGCCGCCAGCGCTGCCGGCGGTGCGATCAAGGGCGCTACCGGCGCCGCAACCGACGAACTGCGCATCGGCAAGGCCAACGTCAAGGCTGAACTTTCCGACAGCGCGCTGTCGGGCCTGGCTGCTGCCGAGTTCGGTGGTGCTGCCGCCAAGGAACAGGTCGATGCGCTGATGGACAAGGGCAAGGACCTGATCGACAGCGCTGCTGAGCTGATCCGCGAACGTCCGCTGGCCTCGTTCGGCGTGGCCTTCGCTACCGGCTGGATCATCGCCAAGCTGGCCCGCGGCAGCGACAAGTAAGCTGCGGCGTGAGCGAAGACACCACGCAACGTCCCGATCCGGCGGCAACGCCGCCGTTGGACGAAAGCATCCGCCAGGTCGGCGCAGCCGGCCGGGCGACTGCCGATTCGGCCAAGCACTCCCTGCGTTCGCTGCGCCGGTTGGCGTCGGCGGACTTCGCGCTGGCGCGCAGCGCGTTCGGACGCGCATTGGCCTGGGCCGGCGTGGCCATCGTGTTCGGTGCCTCGGCCTGGCTGTTGCTGGCCGCTACCCTCATCGCCCTGCTGCAGAGCTTCGGCCTGAGCTGGCTGCAGGCCCTGCTGATCACCTCGTTGCTTAGCCTGGCCGTCACTGGCTATGCGATCTGGCGCGTTTCGTATTTCTTCCACCACACCGGCATGCACGCCACCCGGCGTCAGTTGTCCCGGTTGGGCCTGTTCGATGAGCCCACCGATGAAGATCCCGATGCCGGCGTGCAGATTCCGGAGGGCAAGCCATGAAGTTCGGTGCACTGCAGCGACGTGTGAAACGTTGCGAACAGGTGATGGCCGTGCGCCTTGGCGAGACCCAGGACCACTGGAACGTGCTCAGCCAGGTCTGGCGACAGGGCTGGTCGCCGTTGCGCATCGTGGTGGTGGGTCTGGCCGGTGGATTCATCGCCGGCAAGCTGGAGGTGCCGGGCAAGGTCAATGGAGCACGTTGGCTGCAGATGGTCGGTTCGGTGTCCAGCCTGTTCGCCAGCGCCCAGGCCGCGTTTGCTTCGGTGGTGGCGGCGCAGGCGGCGGAAACCGCAGACGATGCCGCCGACCAGGTGGATGAAGCGGCCGGGCCGCCACCCGCCGCCGCGGCACGGCCGGCAGCGCGCCCGGTGGCCGAGCCCGAGCCGCGTGAGCCCCGTCCGGCCGAAGCGGCAACCGAGTTGTCCGAACGTTGACGAACCTTACCCGCCGCGTTGATCGCGGCGGGCCGATAATGGGCTTCTCTTTCTGGTCGGTGCGTCGATGAGCGAGTCCCTGTTGTCCCCGTCGTCGCCTGTGCCGGACGAGTCCGCACCACTGCCGCCCCCTTCGCGACCACGTGGCCCGATGTCGCTGGTGATCTTGGCGACCCTGGCCGTGGCGTTCACCCTCTGGGCGGCGCAGGACATCATCCTGCCGGTCCTGCTGGCGATGTTCTTCGCCCTGGTCGGCAACCCCATACTGCGCCTGCTGCAGAAGCTGTGGATTCCACGCGCGCTCGGCGCCCTGCTGGTGCTGGGCGCCGGCCTGGGCGTGACCGGTGCGCTGGCGGTGCAGCTGATCGGTCCGGCGATGGACTGGGCACAGGAAGCACCGCAGCAGCTGCGCAAGGTTGCGCGCCAGGTGCAGGACCTGACCAAGCCGGTGCAGCAGGCCAACCAGGCCGCAGAAAATTTCGCACGCGTGGCCGGCGGCGACGGCAACCGCAAGGTGCAGGTGATCCGCACCCAGCTGGACGACCCCTACCGCATGCTCACCCGCGCCCCGCGCCTGGCCGCCTCGGTGCTGGCCGTCGTGCTGCTGACGCTGTTCTTCATGATCTACGGCCAGAGCCTGCAGCGCGCAGCGATCGCCCTGTTCCCGAACCGGCAGCAGCAGCGCTTCACCAGTGACATCCTGCGCTCGATCGAGCATGAGGTATCGCGCTACGTATTGACCATCAGCGTGATCAACACGGTGGTCGGCCTGCTGTTGGCCGGGGTGCTGATGCTGCTGGGCATCGGCCTGCAGGAGGCGCTGCTGTGGGGAACCGTGGCGGCGCTGCTGAATTTCGCTCCCTATGTCGGCCCGCTGCTCGGCGTCGCGTTGATGCTGCTGATGGGCTTTGTCGAGTTCCGCGACCCGCTGCAGGCACTGCTGCCTGCGGCCGCCTACCTGACCCTGCATACCCTGGAAGGGCAGCTGGTGACGCCGATCGTGCTTGGCCGGCAGATGAAACTGTCACCGCTGGTGCTGATCCTGGCGCTGATGGTGTTTGGCTGGGCCTGGGGCATGATCGGCCTACTGCTGGCGGTGCCGCTGCTGGTCTGCATCAAGCTGGTGCTGGCGCGGCTGGACGGCATGCACGGCTGGGCGCGGCTGCTGGAGTGAGGCGCGCTCCATCGACGGACGTGCAGGGAGAGGAACGGTGGGACGGCCAAGGCTGGCAGAATAGACGCCCGTTTTTTTTCCCAGGATGGAACCCTCCCCATGTTCTCTTTCGCGCGTCGATGCCTCGCCCTGGCCTGCCTGGCCGCCCCCGCCTTCGCCGCGGCTCCGCCCAGTGCGGAAGTGGCCCGCACCCAGCTGGTGGAGGCCATCACCTGCCAGCGCCATCTCACGCCCGAACAGTTCGATGCCATGGCCAAGGTGCTGATGCCCGCCGGGGCCAAGACCAGGGACGAGTACGACGACGGCTACACACTGGCCTCGCCGTTGATGGTGCTTGGCCTGCCGGTAACCCATGTGACCTCCTACGACGGCTCCAGCGGCGAGGATGGCGTGGACAGTTACACGGCGTACTTCGGCAGCGCGGAAATCAGCAAGGTCGCCGCCTTGGCGAAGATGCCGCCGCCGGTGGCCGGTGGTTACCAGCGTGAAGTGGGCAGGCATAATCTGAGCGTGGATCGCGTCGATGGCCAGACCGTCCTGTACTGCTCCTACGATCTGCGCAGCCACTGACGGCCCCAGCGCCTGCCCGCCGCGCGCATGAAAGCCCGCGCGGGCAGGCGTAGAATGGCGGGGTGAAATTCCCTGTCCTTGCCATCACCCTCGACCTCGACGATACGCTGTGGCCGTTCGCTCCGATCGGCGCCCGCATCGACCAGGTCCTGTTCGACTGGATGCGCGAACACAGCCCCGCCACCGCCGCGATGTATCCGGTGGCGGCCATGCGTGAACTGCGCGAGCGCTCGTTCCGCGACAACCCCCACCTGCATTTCGACCTGAGCGCGCTGCGCCGGCTGACGATCCAGGAGGCGCTGGAAAACAGTGGCGCCAGCCTGGATCTTCTGGAACCGGCGTATGAAGTGTTCTATGCCGCGCGCAACCAGGTGGAGTGCTACCCCGATGCGCTCGACGCACTGGCGCGTATCGCCGCGCGGGTGCCGGTGGCCGCGTTGAGCAATGGCAACGCCGATCTGGAACGGATCGGCCTGGCCCACCACTTCAGCTTCCAGCTGGGCGCACGCGAGCATGGCGCGGCCAAGCCGGAAGCGAGCATTTTCCACGCTGCGTGCGAACGCTTGGGAGTCGCTCCGGCGCAGGTGCTGCATGTGGGCGACCACGTCGAGATGGACGTGGCCGGTGCGATGGCTGCCGGCCTGCGCGGCTGCTGGATCAACCGCGAAGCGGCCACCTGGAACCATCCGCAGCTGCAGCCTGACCTGCAGTTCGACACCCTCACCGGCTTGGCCGATTGGCTCGATGCCAACCTCGATGCCGCCGACGCTGACGCATACCGGAGTACCTGACGCATGAGCGAGATCACTGGCTTCACTGCCGACACCACCGCCGCACTGCCGCTGCACGTGCTGGACCGCAGCCAGTTCGAGGCGTGGAACAACAGCCAATCTTCTGCCACCCAAGCGTGGTTGAAGTCGCAGGGCTTCACTGCGGGCGCGCATTCGGTGGCGCTGCTGCCCGGCGCCGATGGCCTGGCTGGCGCGGTGATCGGCGTCGGCGATCGTGCCGATGCCTACAGCTACGCCCATGCACCGCATGCCCTGCCGGAAGGCAGCGTATGGCAGCTGGCCAGCGACCTGCCGGCCGCCGAGCAGGCGCTGCTGCAGCTGGGCTGGGGCCTGGGCAGCTACCGCTTCGACCGCTACCGCAAGCGCAACCGCGCGCCCGCCCGGCTGGTGGCTGCGCCGACCGGCGAAGTGGCCGACCTGATCGCCGCCAGCCTGCGTGTGCGTGACTGGGTCAACACGCCGACCGAAGACATGGGCCCGCAGCAGCTGGAAGACGCCGCGCGTGCCCTGGCTGAAGCGCATGGCGCGCAGGTGGAAGCCATCACCGGTGACGAACTGCTGGCGCAGAACTTCCCGGCCATCCATGCGGTGGGCCGTGCCTCGCACCGTGCGCCGCGGCTGATCGTGCTGCGCTGGGGCAAGGCGACCGACCCGGCACTGGTGCTGGTCGGCAAGGGCGTGTGCTTCGATACCGGTGGCCTGGACATCAAGCCGGCCGACGGCATGCGCAACATGAAGAAGGACATGGGCGGCGCCGCCCACGCGCTGGCCCTGGCCGGGCTGGTGATGGCCCAGCAGCTGCCGGTGCGCCTGACCCTGCTGGTACCGGCCGTGGAAAATGCGATCGGCCCGGATGCCTTCCGCCCGGGCGAAGTGATCGCCACCCGCAAGGGCCTGAGCGTGGAAATCGACAACACCGACGCCGAAGGCCGGGTGATCCTGTGCGACGCGCTGACGTTCGCCGGTGAGCAGAAGCCGGACCTTGTGCTGGACTTCGCCACGCTGACCGGCGCGGCACGCATTGCGCTGGGCCCGGATCTGCCGGCGCTGTTCAGCAACGATGACACGGTCGCCCAGCAGTGGCTGCAGGCGGGCGACGCCACCCGCGACCCGGTCTGGCGCATGCCGTTGTGGCGTCCCTACCTGCGTTACCTGAGCAGCGGTATCGCCGACCTGGCCAACGCCGGTTCGCGCATGGCCGGTTCGGTCACCGCCGCGCTGTACCTGGAACGCTTCCTGGAAGACGGACAGCGCTGGGCACATCTGGACGTGTATGCCTGGAACGATGGCGAGCGCCCGGGCCGCCCAGCCGGTGGTGAAGCGCTGGCCCTGCGTTCGGCGTGGACGATGCTGAAGGCACGTTACGGCTGATGGAGCCGCCGGGCATGGCCCGGCGCCACCCATGCCAGTGGGTGCCGACCCTGGTCGGCACTGCATCACCCTGTAAATCTGACGAAAAATTGAATTTCGGCTGCGGCCGGGTTCTGCGAGGATGGTGTGGTCGCCCACCCACACAGTCGTGAAGGCAGGACTCGGACCATGTCGCTCTTCCGCTATACCCGCGCCGGCCAGGAGCCGGGCGCGCCGCGCCGGCATTCGCCCTTGCCCTGGATCGCCCTGATCGCACTGATCCTGGGCATCGTCGCCCTCGCCTTCGCCTGGCTGGCCGGCTGGATCGGCCGAGACCGGCTTACGGCACAGCGCTTCACCGACACCATCGAGGCCACCGGCCCTGCGCATCCCGGCTTCCGCCGCGCGCACAGCAAAGGCGTGTGCGTGAGTGGCTGGTTCGAACCCAGCGCGCAGGCGCCCACGCTGTCCAGCGCGCGGGTGTTCTCGCAGGCGAAGGTTCCGGTGCTGGGCCGGCTGTCGATCGGCGGCGGCGACCCATATGGCGCCGACAACACTGCGCGCGTGCGCAGCATTGCCGTGCAGCTGGTCGGCGATGACGGCCAGGAATGGCGGATGGCGATGAACAGCTTCCCGTTCTTCGCCGTGCCCACTGCCGAAGCCTTCTACGAGCAGACCCGCGCGCAGATTCCGGACCCGGCCACCGGCAAGCCCGACCCGCAGAAGATGGCGGCCGTGCTGGCCAGGTACCCCAGCGCACAGGCCTTCCAGCAGTGGGCCAAAAGTGCGCCGTGGACCAGCAGCTGGGCCAACACCACCTTCAACAGCGTCAACAGCTTCTGGTTCACCAACGCGCAGGGACAGAAACGCGCGGTGCGCTGGCGCTGGCAGCCGCAGGCGTCGCTGGTTCAGATGGATGCAGAGGCACGCAAGCTGGCCGATGTCGATTTCCTCAGCCAGGAACTGCAGCAGCGTCTGGCCACCGGCCCGGTGCGCTGGAACCTGGTGGTCAGCCTGGCCGCGCCGGGCGATGCCATCGATGATCCCTCGGTGCCGTGGCCGGAATCACGCGAACAGGTGGTGGCCGGCGTGCTCAGCCTCGACCGCATGCAGTCGCAGGAAGAAGGCGCATGCGGCCAGCTCAACTTCGATCCGCTGATCGTGCCCAGCGGCGTGCGCGGCAGCGATGACCCGATCCTGGCTGCGCGCTCGGCGGTGTATTCGCAGTCGTTCAACCGCCGCGAGCGCGAGCGCGCCAGCGGTAGCGTCGAGCAACCGAAGGAGACCGCACGATGAGTACCGGCAACGGCCACTTCAACCTGCTGGCACGGGTGCTGCACTGGTCCATGGCGCTGATGATCATCGCCATGCTGTTCATCGGCGTGACCATGGTCGCCTCGCTGCACCTGCGCCCCATGCTGATCGACCTGCACCGGCCGCTGGGTATCGCCATCCTGCTGCTGGCGGTGCTGCGCCTGTACAACCGCCTGCGCCATCGCCCACCGCCGCTGCCAGCGGATCTTCCCGCGTGGCAGGTGCTGGCCGCGAAGGCTTCGCACTGGATGCTGTACGCGTTGATGCTGGCGATGCCGCTGATCGGCTGGGCGATGCTGTCGGCCGGCGGCTACCCGATCGTGCTGGGCGGTGGCCTGCACCTGCCGGCGATCGTGCCGCACACACCAGCGCTGTACGCCGCGCTGCGCAATGCGCACAGCCTGCTGGCCTACGTGTTGTTCGCCACGGTGCTGCTGCACGTGGGTGCGGCGCTGTTCCACCTGTGGGTGCGCCGCGATGGCGTGTTCCAGGCGATGGCGCGCGGGAAGGATTGAGCGGGTTCGCCGGGTGTTCCCGGCTGCCCTTTTCCGCGACTGCGGAGGGGTGTCGCTTTCTTTGCTCGTGCAAAGAAAGTAACCAAAGAAACACGCCGCCAGGTCGCGAGCCGGTGCTGCGCACCGGTGCCCTGTGCTTCTCGGTGAATCAGGGGACGGCACCGAACTCGCTTCGCTCAGACATCGGCGCCTCTGCGCCCCTGATTCCCCTGCGATGCTCGGCTCGCTCAAGGCGGACCCAACGTCAAAGGCCACAGCTGCACCTAGTAGATCCACGCCATGCGTGGATGCCGTTGTCGTTGATCTTGGCCTTCTCCAGTCCGCCTTCAAGCGAGCCGAGCACCGCAGGTCCGGCGAGGGCGAAGAGGTGCGGGTGTTTGAGCGCAGCGAGTTCCCGCGCCGTCCCTCGACGGACCGAGGAGCGCAGGGCACCGGCGTGCGAAGTACGCCGGTTCGCGGCCGGCGGAGCGTTTCTTTGGTTACTTTCTTTGCGCGCAAAGAAAGTAACACCCCCCGCGGTCGCGGAAATGATCCGCCGGGCATGGCCCGGCGCTACCGGTGCGTCGGCGCACGCTGCTACAACCACCCCTTCTGCCGCGCCAGCCGGTAGGCCTCGATCCGGTTGGCCACGCCCAGCTTGCCGATGCATTCGGACAGGTAATTGCGCACCGTGCCGTGCGACAGCCCCAGCTGCTCGGCGATCTCGCTGGCGGTGCGGCCCTCGCCCGCCAGGCGCAGTACGCGGCGCTCGCGGTCGGTCAGCGGATCGGCCTGCGACCACGCATCCAAGGCCAGCTGCGGATCGATCGCACGGATGCCCTGCTTCACCTTGCGCAGTGCCTCGGCCAGGTTCTCGGCCGGTGCATCCTTCAGCAGATAGCCCAGTACGCCTGCTTCCAATGCGCGACGCAGGAAACCGGCACGGGCGAAGGTGGTCACGATCACCACCTTGATCGGCAGCTCATGGCGGGCGATGCGCTGGGCCAGTTCCAGCCCGCTCAGCCCGGGCATTTCAATGTCGGTGACCAGGATGTCCGGCTGCAGCTGCTGCACCATGCGCCAGGCGGCTTCGCCGTCGGCGGCACTGCCAAGCACTTCGATATCCGGCTCCAGGCCCAGCAGCGCCGACAGCGCGCCGCGTACCATCGCCTGGTCTTCGGCCAGCAGGATGCGGATCATGCGGCACCGTCCCGCGCCAACGACGTGGACGACAGCGGCGTGGTCGCGGCCATCAACGGCACGCGTACCGTCAGCACCGTGCCCGCCCCGCGCGGCGATTGCAGCGTCAGCTGGCCACCCAGTGCTGCGGCCCGCTCACGCATGCCGCACAGTCCATTGCCCTCGGCCTGCACGCCGCCACGGCCGTCGTCGCGTATCTGCATCGCCAACTGTCGTTCCTCAAGCATGAAATCCACCTGTACCCGGGTCGCCTGCGCATGGCGCACGATGTTGGTTGCCGCCTCGCGCAGCACCAGCGCCAGGCCACGTTCAATCTCCACAGGCATGGCAGGTGGCGTCGCGTATTGCAGATGTACCTGCTGGCACTCCAGCAGCAGGCGCGCCGATGCCAGCTCGCCAGCAAGATCGCTGGCGCGGATGCCGGTCACCGCACTGCGTACCTGTGCCAACGCTTCGCGGGCGATGTCCTCCGCCTCGCCGATCTCCTGCCGCGCGCGCGGATCACCGCGATCGTGCAGCTTGCGCGCCAGTTCCAGCTTCAGCGTGATCAACGACAGGGTATGGCCCAGCAGATCGTGCAGGTCGCGGCCGATACGCTCGCGCTCGGCGGTGGTCGCCAGCCGCCGCACTTCGTCCTGGGACAGCTGCAGTGCAACGTCGCGCTGCTGGCTCAGGGCCTCCACGTTCACCACCAGCCCGACGATGAACGAGACCGCCGGCATCCATACCATGGCCTGCCACGGATAACCGAAGTACAGCGCGGTGCTGCAGAACACAAGGTTCAGCCCGGTGAGCTGCAGCAGGTACTGCCACCAGCCGCCC
>Ga0308171_1002058_pt1 | contig 22754 bp, 20 predicted proteins | sample PhyGR1_FD_202135 | JGI IMG/M metagenome (GOLD analysis project Ga0308171, IMG submission 202135) | Phyllosphere microbial communities from UC Gill Tract Community Farm, Albany, California, United States - DLSLSG.R1 | ecosystem: Host-associated > Plants > Phyllosphere > Unclassified | place: USA... | reverse complement strand
GCGACATTTTAGCAATTACCTCATAGAACGCTTCTGTTCCTGACATTAACATGAGATGTCTTGGTGAAATGGGAAGTATAATAGAGGAATTTCTGTCTCTCACAGGGCCAGTCAAAAAGACGGGGCAATCTGAAATTACAAGAGTTCCTGCGCATTCAGGAATCTCCAATATTGTCCATGCTTTTTGCTTTACCGGCAACCCATTATTTTTGCTCTGAATTTGAGCGTGGGTGCGGAGTAAGGCAAGAACTTCGATGGGAAGACCAATTTTTCTTATGAAATCAAGGCGGTCACCCTCAATTCCATTTTTGTCGAATACGTCTTGAATTTCTTTATTATTAAGGAATAAATCCTCGTGTTGTTTAATTTTATTATACACGAGGTCATAAATTTCGTATGGGTTTCTGGCTATAAGCGATACGATGAACTTGGAAACTGCTATCCTTTCGTCATCAGAAACTTGCGCGAAGCCAAAGCTTTTTACGAAATTCCCTCTAAATTTCACCTTTTGAGTCGAACGACGAAGCTTCTCAATAATGGGAGCTGCCAAGTCATCGACGGGCGTAAGGATTTTATCCTCAATGACGTCAGGCCTCAATGCCGCAGTTTTGGGCAAGTAGTACTGCTTTGTACTGCAAAATGCTTTTGGACCCAGACTTCTATGGATCAAACGCTTCGCCTCTGAGCGCCAACTGTATCCACGTAAGAGATATTCGGAATTGTTGGATCCCCAGTGTGCTCTCCATTGATTTAGGAGAAACACAGGCACGTAGTGGCTGTTTTCCGTAGCCTTCTTAGCAGCACTGTCAGACATCGTTTCACTTCCTGCTAAGATTGCGCTTATCTCAATTGAAGCTTGAGCGGAAGGTGGGGATGGAAACTCTTCGGACGCGGGCGCCGCTTTATTTTACGCCACAGGTTCACTGACGCTTTCTTGGCTGAAGTAGGAACGGGCTGGCTTGCAGTTAGGTAAAGCAGTTACGCACTTTTTAAGATATTAATTATAAATTAGACGAACTACAGAGGTGACTGCAGCGGCGTGGCCGGAAGTGGCGCTATCCTTGACTTAAGGTATAAATTCCTATAACATGACTTTCTGCCTTTCGGAGCGCCCCCATGCCCACCCCCTACACCCCACTCTCCGACACCACCTGGGCCGCCCTCCACCCCCACCTCCCAACCCTCTCCCCCCAAGGCCGCCGCACGCCGGACCTCCGCGCGCGCATGGACGCCATCTTCCACCTCGCCCACCACCCCGGCGCGGCCTGGAAAACCCTCCCAGCCCATTTCGGCCGCGCGGAAACCGTCGCCCGCTTCTTCCGCCGCCTCACCCATGCCGGCTTCTGGCACCAACTGCTGAAAGCCCTGGCGGCAGCCCCGCCCAACCACCCGCTGCGGGCTATCGAGCACGCCATCACCCGCGCCACCCGCCGCGCCGCGCGCCTTGGCGGCCTGCGCCTCCTGGTCCTCATCCGCCGCCTCGGCCTGCGCTCCGCCCTCAACGCGCCGCCCTGGATGTTGCCGGACCCCCTGCTGGCCGAAACCCTCCGCCGCATCCCCGTCACGCCCCGCGCGGCGCCGGAACTCATCCACGCCCTGTCCCGCCTGCACCGCGCCACGCTCGGCCGCGCCAGAATTCCCCGCTCCGTGCGGCTCGCCTGGTAATGCGCGCCTTGCCCGCACAGCCTCGCTGCGGCAAACCCCATCCCGAATTTGCTCTTCTTTAAAAGGGAACCCGGCGCATGGCGGTGAAGGACGTGAAGAAGGTGGTTCTCGCCTACTCAGGCGGGTTGGACACCTCTGTCATCCTCAAGTGGCTCCAGACTACCTACCAGTGTGAGGTGGTGACCTTCACCGCCGACCTCGGCCAGGGCGAGGAACTGGGCCCGGCGCGGGACAAGGCCCTGATGCTCGGCATCAAGGAAGAGAACATCTTCGTCGACGACCTGCGCGAGGAATTCACGCGGGACTTCGTCTTCCCCATGTTCCGCGCCAACGCGCTGTACGAGGGCTGCTACCTCCTCGGCACCTCCATCGCCCGCCCCCTCATCGCGAAGCGCCAGATCGAGATCGCCGAGATGGTCGGCGCCGACGCCGTCTCCCACGGCGCCACCGGCAAGGGCAACGACCAGGTCCGCTTCGAGATCGGCTACTATTCCCTGAAGCCGGACGTGAAGGTCATCGCCCCCTGGCGCGAATGGGACCTCACCAGCCGCACCCGCCTGCTCGAATTCGCCGAGGCGAACCAGATCCCCATCGCCAAGGACAAGCGCGGCGAAGCCCCCTTCAGCGTGGACGCCAACCTCCTGCACAGCAGCTCCGAGGGCAAGATCCTGGAAGAGCCGTGGGACGAGCCCCCGGAAATCGTCTGGCAGCGCACCATCCGCCCGGAAGACGCGCCGGACGTCGCGACCGAGATCACCATCGAGTTCGAGCGCGGTGACGCCATCGCCATCAATGGCGAACGCCTCTCCCCCGCCACGCTGCTGACCAAGCTGAACGCCCTCGGCAAGGCCAACGGCATCGGCCGCCTGGACCTCGTCGAAAACCGCTTCGTCGGCATGAAGTCCCGCGGCTGCTACGAGACCCCCGGCGGCACCATCCTCTACACCGCCCACCGCGCTATCGAGAGCATCACCCTGGATCGTGAGGTCGCCCACCTCAAGGACAGCCTGATGCCCAAATATGCCGAGCTCATCTACAACGGCTTCTGGTTCGCCCCGGAACGCCGCATGATCCAGGCGATGGTCGATGAAAGCCAGCACAGCGTCAGCGGCACCGTCCGCCTGAAGCTGTACAAGGGCAACACCATCGTCACCGGCCGCCAGTCCCCGAACAGCCTCTACTCCATGAAGCACGTGACGTTCGAGGACGACCAAGGCGCCTACGACCAGTTCGACGCCCAGGGCTTCATCAAGCTCAACGCGCTGCGCCTCCGCCTCGGCGCCATGGCCGGCCGCAAGGGCGGCGCCCTCTGAGGGCGCTACCACCCTCGCTGAACGAAAGGGCCCGCCGGCATCGCCGCGCGGGCCTTTCTTTTGTCCGAAACCCGCACCGCCCCACCCCGGTGCCTTACGCCCCGCGCCGGCCCCGACACCCTGTATCAGCCGCACCCCATCTGGCGAGCGTCAGCCAAAACTCCAGCGCAACGTCCGGGCCAGCCCCAGCGTCCCCGCCCGCACCAGCGGCCGGCTCAGCACCGGGCTGCGCAGCCTATGCATCTGCCGCGCCCAGCCGGGCAGCAGGTCGATCGCCGCCTGCATGGCCAGCGCCTGCAACGCCTCCGCCGCGGGCTGCGGCGCCGGCTGGTTCAGCAGGAAGCGCGCCACCTCGGCGGTGCGCGCGTCACGGCGCAACAGCGGCCGCATCTCCGCCAACAGCCGCCGCGCCTCGGCCCGGCTGCGCGGAACCGGCGCCGCGCCCAGCGCCTCGCCGATCTGCGCCATCTCGGCGAAGTACCGGTCCTGATGCGCCAGGCTCATGCCCGGCTCGGCATAGCGGATCCACGCATCCAGGAAGCTGCTCGCCTCCGTCACATGCACCCAGGCCAACAGGGCAGGGTCGCTGGCGCCGTAGGCGGTACCGTCCGGCAGGCGGCCGCGCACATGCTCATGGATGCGCCGCACCCGCCCCAGCACAGCCTCCGCCTCCTCCCGCCCGCCATAGGTGGTCAGCGCGATGAAGCGCGCCGTGCGCCGCAGCCGCCCCCGCATGTCCGTGCGGAAGTTGGAGTGGTCCCACACCCCCGCCAGCACCGCCGGGTGCAGCATCTGCAGCAACAGCCCGGCAATGCCGCCGACCATCATCGAGGTCACATCCCCATGCACCCGCCAGGCCACCGCCTGCGGCCCGAACAACCCATCCGTCCGGCGCGCCACCGGCGCCTCGCCACGGGTGCGATCGTTGAAGATCGCCTGCACGCGGCTGGCGATGGCCTGCTTCACCGGCCGCGCGAATGGCCCCAGCAGCAAAGTCGGCAAGGGGGCAGCCATGCGGCTGGCCATCACGGCAACGGCGTCGGTAGCGGGGTAGGGGACGTGGGAAGCATCACCGGCATGTCCTCCAGCGGAATGACCATGCGGTATCAACGTCCGGGCGGCGATCGGGCTGCCTGCTCGGTGTGGGGCACGTCGTCACCGCCAGACGGGCGGTGGGGCCTGGGGTGGCACCGCCACCCCAGAAGCGTGGACCAGGGGCAGTGCCCCTGGTCCGTCGGCGTATCAGGCGGCGCTGCGCAGCGCCGCCTTCTTGACGTCATCGCTGACGCCGCTGGCGAAGGTCTCGAAGTTCTTCTCGAACAGGGAGACCAGGTGCTGCGCGGTCTTGTCGTAGGCGGCCTTGTCGGCCCAGGACTCGCGCGGGTTCAGCACCTCGGTCGGCACGCCCGGGACGTTCTGCGGCACGGCGAGGCCGAAGAACGGGTCGGTCGCGAAGGTCGCGTTGGCCAGGCTGCCATCCAGCGCCGCGCTCAGCAGGGCGCGGGTGTGCTTGATGGACATGCGGTGACCGGTGCCGTAGGCGCCGCCGGTCCAGCCGGTGTTCACCAGCCACACCTGGGCGCCGTGCTTGCCGATCAGCTCGGCCAGCATCTTGCCGTACACCTCGGGGTGGCGCGGCAGGAAGGGAGCGCCGAAGCAGGTGGAGAAGGTGGCCTGCGGCTCCTTGCCCAGGCCCTTCTCGGTGCCCGCCACCTTGGCGGTGTAGCCGGAGAGGAAGTGGTACATCGCCTGCGCCGGCGTCAGCTTGGCGATCGGCGGCAGCACGCCGAAGGCGTCGGCCGTCAGCATCACCACGTTCTTCGGCAGGCCGGCCATGCTGCCCGGCGCGATGCCGGGGATGAACTCGATCGGGTAGCAGGACCGGGTGTTCTCGGTCAGCTTGCCGTTGTCGAGGTCGAGGTTGCCGCGCTCGTCGGCCACCACGTTCTCCAGCACGGCGCCGAAGCGGTGGGACGCGTTCCAGATCTGCGGCTCGGCCTCCTGGCTGAGCTTGATGACCTTGGCATAGCAGCCGCCCTCGAAGTTGAAGACGCCCTTGTCGGACCAGCCGTGCTCGTCATCGCCGATCAGCGCGCGCTCGGGATCGGAGGACAGCGTGGTCTTGCCGGTGCCGGAGAGGCCGAAGAACAGCGCGGTGTCGCCAGCCTTGCCGACATTGGCGGAGCAATGCATCGGCAGCACGCCCTGGGCCGGCAGCAGCCAGTTCATGACGGTGAAGATGCTCTTCTTGATCTCGCCGGCGTAGCTGGTGCCGGCGATGGCGATGATCTTCTTGGCGAAGGACAGCGCGATCAGCGTGGTGGAGTTCGGGCGGCCGCCATGCTCCGGCTTCGCGTCCATCTCCGGCGCGTGCAGGATGGTGTAGTCCGGGGTGAAGGAGGCCAGCTCCTCCACCGGCGGGCGGATGAACATGTTGCGGGCGAACAGGGCGTGCCAGGCATTGGTCGTCACCAGGCGCACCTTGATGCGGTGCGCGGGGTCGGCGCCGGCATACAGGTCCTGGGTGAACAGCACCTCGCGCTGGCCGAGCCAGGCGCGGACATCGGTGGTGAAGGCTTCGAACTTCGCGGGCTCGAGCTTCTGGTTGACCTTGCCCCACCAGATTTCCTTGGAAACCTCGGGGTCCTCGGCCACGAACTTGTCGGCGACGGAACGGCCGGTGTGGACGCCCGTCTCGGCGATGAAGGCGCCATCGGCGGACAGGCGGCCCTCGCCACGGCGCAGCGCATGCGCGTACAGGCCCGCGGCGGTCAGGTTGGCGTGAATCTCGGAAGCAGTGGTGACGCCGGTGCCAGCGAGGGCGGCGTTGTTCGTCGCGTTCATAGGCGCGCTTTTCTCCGTCGGGCGCTTATCCTCCCGCGGGAATCCGCAGGGGCAGTAGCCAGGGGGCCGATACCGCTCCATCTCTCACCTGGACGATATCAGCCCGCAGGCTAGAGGGGCGAACAAGGCTGCGTCAATGTAAGTGTTGTCGTCATATTGTACGATGACTTAACAAGTGATCGAAGCCTGGGGCGCAAGGGCACAGCGGCGTAAGGGTTTCTTCTTCAATCGGCCATTTTCTTCCGGGCGGCGGTGGTGCTTGCGGTCTGTTTGACCTGCAATCCTGCTCCGGTAACCGATGGCGCATGGCGGCCGTCACCTACTGGCACCACCTCGCTTCGTACTCCGACTTCACTCACTCCGCCCCAAGTCTCGAAGAAAGAAGACGGGGGTCCGGGAGAATTCTTTCCGCCGGCCTTCCTCCCGGTTTCGAAATCTCGCCCCCATAAGGGCGGCCAATCCGCCAGCCCCGCATGATCTTCAGGCCACGGGCAGGGATGCCGCCGCCATTCCCTGCGCCGCCAAACTGCCCTATGCCGCTTTGTGTTCCGCATCCGGCCCGGCTTGCGCCACAATCCGCCGTTAAGCCGGGCTTCAGCGACGACCAGTAACCGGGAGCCACGCCCGCAATGCCCGCCACGATTGCCCTGGTCGATGACGACCGCAACATCCTCACCTCCGTCTCCATGACCCTGGAGGCCGAGGGGTTCCAGGTGCGGACCTACACGGATGGGGAGAGCGCGCTGCAGGGCCTGATGGCCCGGCCGGTGGATCTCGCCGTGCTGGACATCAAGATGCCGCGCATGGATGGCATGGAACTGCTGCAGCGGCTGCGCCAGCGATCCTCGATGCCGGTGATCTTCCTCACCTCGAAGGATGAGGAGCTGGACCAGCTGATGGGGCTGCGGCTGGGGGCGGATGACTACATCACCAAGCCGTTCAGCCAGCGCCTGCTGCTGGAGCGCATCCGCGCCCTGCTGCGCCGCAACGAGGCCGGACGGGCCGAGGGCAGCGGCGCGCCGCCGACCGGCGTGATCTCCCGCGGCGACCTGGTGCTGGACGAGACCAAGCATACCTGCACCTGGAAGGGCCAGCCGGTGCAGCTGACGGTGACCGAGTTCCTGCTGGTGAAGGCGCTGGCGCAGCGCCCCGGCATGGTGAAGAACCGGGACCAGCTGATCGATTCCGCCTATGGCGAGAACATCTATGTGGATGACCGCACGATCGACAGCCATGTGAAGCGCGTCCGCAAGAAGTTCCGCCAGGTGGATGACGACTTCAACATGATCGAGACGCTGTACGGCATCGGCTACCGCTACAAGGAAGCCTGAGCCCCCAAGGGACACGGATATGCCGGACGCCAGCGGACCCGCCGCGCTGCCGCAGACCACGCGCCCGCCGCGGGAGCGCAAGCGCGTCTCGCCGCTGCTGCGGCGGATTCTGCTGGTCAACATGGTGGCGCCGGCGCTGCTGGCGGCCTCCCTGCTCTATCTCGACCAGTACCAGACCGGGTTGCTCTCCGCCGAGGTGGAGAGCCTGCGGACCCAGGCGCGCATCTATGCCGCCGGCATCGCCGAGGCCGCCGTGCGGTTGCAGGATGACCGCGCCGTGCTGGTGCCGGATACCGCCCGGCCACTGTTGCGCCGCCTGGTGGAACCATCCGCCAACACACAGGCAAAACTGTTCGACACCAGCGGCCTGCTGGTGGCGGATAGCCGCGTGCGCGAAGGCCAGGGCGGCGCCATCATCACCGAGCCGCTGACGCCGCCCGAGATGCGCGGCTTCTTCGCCGGCGGCGTCGGCCGGCTCTACGACAAGCTGCTGACAGTGCTGCCGCGCTCCTTGTTCGGCGCCCGGCGCGGCGACGACATCTATGTGGACGTGGCGCCGGACGCGCCGAGCTTCGACTGGCAGCCCGAGCTGGGGCCCGACCGGCGGGAGGAGCTGCGCCTGGCGCTGGAAGGCGGCGTGCGACCCTATATCCGCCGTACCAAGGAAGGCCGGCTGCTGGTCTCGGTGGCGGAGCCGGCGCGGCGCGGCAGCCAGAGCGTCGGCATCGTGCTGCTGACGCGCGAAGCCCGGCAGGTGGACCAGCGGTTGCTGGAAATCCGCACCTCCGTGCTTGGGCTGTTCCTGCTGGCGCTGATCCTGACGGTGGCGACCTCGCTCTACCTCTCCCGCACCATCGCCTCGCCGATCTTGGCGCTGGCGGTGGCGGCGGCGGCGATGCGGCAGGGCAAGGGACGGGCGGGTTCCGTGCCCACCGCGCTGCTGGCGCGCACCGACGAGATCGGCATCCTGGCGCGGGACCTGCAATCCTCGGCCACCGCGCTGTGGGCACGCATCGACCAGAACGAGCGCTTCGCCGCCGACGTGGCGCATGAGTTGCGCAACCCGTTGACCAGCGTCCGCTCCGCGCTGGAAACCCTGATCCGGGTGGAGAAGCCGGACCAGCAGAAGCGGCTGCTGGCCATCATCGCCGAGGACGCCGTCCGCATGGACCGGCTGATCGGCGACATCGCCGATTCGTCGCGCGTCGATGCCGAGCTGTCCCGCACCGTCTCCGAACCCGTCGACGTGGCGCCGATCCTGTCCGCCCTGGTGGAGCTGCACAACACCACGCGGGATGAGGACGAGGACCCCTCCATGGTGCTGGATGCGGCGCCGGTTCCGCTGGTGGTGCGGGGCGTTGAGGGGCGATTGGTACAGGTGTTCCGCAACCTGATGGGCAATGCGGTGTCCTTCTCGCCGCCGCTCGGCACCGTGTGGGTGCGGGCGCGGCAGACCGGGGCGATGATGGAATTCACCATCGAGGACGAAGGGCCCGGCATCCCCGAAGCCAAGCTGGAAGGCATCTTCGACCGCTTCTACACCGAGCGGCCGACCGCCGAGCGCTTCGGGCAGCATTCCGGCCTGGGGCTCTCCATCAGCCGGCAGATCGTCGAAGGGCTGGGTGGGCGCATCAGCGCCGAGAACCGGCGGGACGAGAGCGGCAAGGTCATCGGCGCGCGGTTCGTGGTGCGGCTGCCGGTGGGGTGACAGGACTGGGGCGAGCCGGGGCCAAAGAGGGCTCTGCCCTCTCTGGACACGCCCGCCGGGGTGAAAAGTTCCCCCCGGACCCCGCTGCCGGTTTTTGGTCTGGGTGCCTGGGCGATGCGCGGGCCGATGGCGCATTCAAGGTTTTTGTAAAAAGGCAGTGCAGGCTGCGGCCTCAGTCGCCGAGGGTCATGGAACCTTGGCGTGGCGACCGTGCCACCCCTCCGAAAACTCACGGCGGGGTCTGGGGGGATACTATCCCCCCAGCTGGGGTCCAGGGGGCAGCGCCCCCTGGCTAACCTCCCCCTGGCCAATGTGCCCTCAGTGGCGCTCGTAAATCAGCCGGGCGCGCATGGTGCCGGGCACTTCGCGCAGGGCCGCCAGCACGCCGTCCGGGTCCATCACGTTTTCCGCGTCCACCACCACGTAGCCGATCTCGGGGTCCGTCTGCAGGTACTGGGCGGTGATGTTCAGGCTGAAGCGGCTGAGGGTTTCGTTCAGTGCCGCCAGCACGCCGGGGACGTTGCGATGGACGTGCAGGAAGCGGGTGCCGCGTGCCTTGGCGGGCAGCGTCACTTCCGGGAAGTTCACCGCGCCCAGGGTGGCGCCGGTGTCCGAGTAGTCGGAGAGCTTACGGGCGGTTTCCTCGCCGATGCGTTCCTGCGCCTCTTCCGTGCTGCCGCCGATATGCGGAGTGAGGATGACGTTGGGCAGGCCTTGCAGCGGGCTGGTGAAGCGTTCGCCGTTGCGCTTCGGCTCTTCCGGGAACACGTCGGCGGCGGCGCCGAGCACGCGGCCGGATTTCAGCGCCTCGGCCAGGGCATCGAGGTCGACGACGCGGCCGCGGCTGTTGTTGATGAGGATGGAGCCCGGGCGCATTGCCGCGATCTCGGTCGCGCCGATCAGGTTATGGGTCTGCTCGGTTTCCGGCACGTGCAGGGTGACGACGTCCGACGCCGCCAGCAGGTCGTGGAGCGAGGCGGCGGCGACGGCGTTGCCGTGCGGCAGCTTGGGGATGGCATCGTAGTAGATGACGCGCATGCCGAAGGCCTCGGCCAGCACGGAGATCTGGCTGCCGATATTGCCGTAGCCGACGATGCCCAGCGTCTTGCCGCGCACTTCGCGCGAATGGGTGGCCGACTTGTCCCAGCCGCCTTCATGCGCGCTGCGCGAACGGTCGGGGATACGGCGCAGCAGCATGACGATTTCGCCCATCACCAGTTCCGCCACGCTGCGGGTGTTGCTGAAGGGGGCGTTGAAGACGGGGATGCCGAGGCGCTTGGCCTCCGCCAGGTCCACCTGGTTGGTGCCGATGCAGAAGCAGCCGACGGCGATCAGCCGGTCCGCCGCGCGCAGGGCCTCGGCCGAGAGCTGGGTGCGGGAGCGGATGCCGAGCAGGTGCACCCCGGCGAGCGCTTCCTTCAGCGCGTCACCCTCCAGCGCCTTGGATTCGCGCTGGATGTTGCTGTAGCCGGCGGCGCCCAGCAGGCTGACGGCGGTGTCGGAAACACCTTCCAGCAGCAGGATGCGGATCTTGTCCTTGGGCAGGGAGATCCGCTGGTTGGACAGCGTCTGGCTGGCTGGCACCGGGGTGGCGGGGGCGGTGGGGGAGGTGCTGTTCGGCATGCCGCTTCCATGCCCGCGAAATCCGCGGACGAGAAGTGCGAAACCGGCGCATGTGTCGTGCCGGTTGGGAAAGGGTCGGGAGGAAAGGGTTGGTGCCAGGGGCAACGAACGGGCGTTTGCGTGACAGCGCCGCGCCACACCGCGTCATGCCGGCGGCATGGCGCCCATGCGCCAGGGCAGGGCCTGGTAGGGCCGACTCCCCTTGCGATCCCAGCTGAAGCCAGCCATGTGCCGGTCATCGCCCTGCCACACAAGAAGCGGGGACGTCACAACTTTGGAGTTCTGCCCCCATGGCACTTGAGACCCTGACCCTGCCGGCCGCGGCGCGCCGCCGGCTGACCCTCGACGCGCTGAACGCCCTGGCCCAGGGCGACCTGGCGGAGCGGCTGCGGCTGGAAGCGGCCGCGCGCATCCTCAGCACCACCCGCCGCGTGGCGGAGCTGGCCGCCGCCGGCGGGCTGGCCCACCACGCCGAGCTGCCCGAGGCCGCCCGCGCCTGGGACCCGGCGGTGATGACCGCGCGCGAATTCGCCGAGGCGATGACGCCGGCGGCGATCGACGGCCTGCTGACGGATGCGCCGCGCTGGGCGGCGGCCCTGCTGGAGCTAAGCGCTGAGCAGCGCCGGGCGGCCTGACGTCCATACGGGGGGCTTTTGGTCCCCTGTTTGTCTATCTTCCCGCGAGTTTGGCGCGCGCCTTTGGTTTGAAGGGCGCGCGCTTTGCGTTGGAGGAAGGGAAGGCCGGGGAAGGAATTCCCCAGGCCCCTTCTTTTCTTTTTTCGAGTTTTTCTGGGTGGCTGGATGGGTCGGTCTTGTTTGGGGCGGCCGGTCGCGCCGGAGGTCTGGGATCTCTGGCGACTGAGAGCTCAGTCCGCGCGGCCTATTGATAAAAACATCCAGCAGCGTCCGCTTTCGGTCCTGCAGCGCTTCGCCGAACTCGCAGAAAGAAGATGGGGTCCGGGGAATTCTTTCCCCGGCCTTCCTGCTTCCCTGTCCCAGGACAAAGAAAAAGGGCCACCGGCTGATGCCGGTGGCCCTTTCTTCATGCGTTGTCGCCGGGCGGCGTCAGAGGTCGCTGATGTAGCGGGCCGAGAGGGCGGTCTGGTAGATCAGCCCCAGCAGGTCCCGCGTGATCTGGAATGCCTTGGCACCCAGTTCCGGCAAGGCGATCAGCTCGTCGCCGGGGCGCGGGCCGTCGCGAGGGTCGAGGATCATCTGGCCGCTGGCGCGGCGGATCATGACGGAGCTGGTGCTGCCACGCTGCGTCGGGCCACCGGCGGCGTTGATGAACTGCGCGATGGTCATGCCCTGGCGCCAGATAATGGCCTGGGGATTCAGCACTTCGCCGCTGACCATCACCGTGTCCGAACGCTCGGGGATGACGATGGTGTCGCCGTCTTCCAGGCGGATGGGGGCGCAGCGGCCGCCATTATCCACCGTCACCAGCCGGCCTTCGGGCTGGATGCGGCGGCCGCGCTGGATGTAGTTCAGCACCAGCTGCGCTTCCTGCGTGCGGATTTCCGCAACGCCGGTGGTGGAGGAGGAGGCGGTGAAGAGCTGCCGTTCCAGCCGGTCCAGCGCCTCGTTGATCGAGCGCTGCTGCTGTGCCGCCAGCCGCTTGCGCAGCACGTAGACGGAGCTGGTATCGGCCAGGGTGGCGTTCACCTCCACGTGGTCGAGCAGCTGGCAGAGATTGGCGTCGCGGTCGGCCACCAGGACGGAGGGGCCGATGCGGCTGCCTTCCACGAAGACGCGGACGGTGGGCGCCGGGGCGTCGGTGATGAAGGTGACGACGTCCTGGTCCAGCAGCGGCAGTCGGCGCAGTTCGGCCAGGGTGGAGTAGCGGGACCAGGGCTGGTTGTTGCGGGTGCCGCGCACCACGGCGTTGGTGGCGGCGGGCAGCGGCCCGGCGAGTTCCACCAGTTCCGACCCGGTCATGCTGCGGCCATTGACCTCGAACAGGTAGTTGTTCCGGACGGCGCCGTCGGCGGCGATGGTCGCGCCCTGCTTGCCGACGACGATGGTGTCGCCTTCCTGCAGGTTGAGGCTGGGCAGGGAGCCGCGCAGCAGGAAGGGGTACAGGTCGATGCGCTGCACCACCCGGCCGCCGCGGTTGACGGTGATGTCGCGATAGGAGCCGCGGGCGGGGTCGACGCCGCCGGCGCGCAGCAGGAAGTCCAGCACCGTGTCGGAGGACGAGCCGATGTGGCGGCCGGGGATGCGGACGAAGCCGGTGACGAACAGGCCGACATTGCTGGCGGAGAGCAGCACGGCATAGACCTGCACCTGCTGGGTGTAGATCCGCCGCACTTCGGCTTCCACCGTGCGCTGCAGGTCACCGGCACGGGTGCCGGCCAGGCGCAGCGGGCCGATGGAGGGGAGGAACAGGTTCCCCTGCGCGTCCAGCGCGCCCATCGTCTCGGTCTCGACCGGGCCCCAGACGCGGACGCTGACGCGGTCCCCCGGACCAAGGCGGTAATTGGGGTTGTTGCTCTCGGAGGCGGAGGGCGCGCTGCGGGTGAACAGCGCGGCGCCGAACACCGTGCTGGTGGGGCCGGGGTTGCGGTTCGGCTCGGCCAGCGGGCCCTGCGCGGTGGCGCCGGCCTCAGCCTCGGTGGTGCTGCCGGCGCGGTTGGTCGTGGTCTCCTGCCCGATGATGGCGGGCACCTGCTCCATGTTCTGGGAGCCGGCGCGCGACATCAGGGCGGGGCTGGGCGAGCGCAGGGACTGCGCCTGGGCCAACGGCACGCCCACCTGGGACAGCAGCAGGATGGCGGTGAGAAGGCCGCTTTTAAAGCGCATGTTCGCGAACCCCGGCGAGGATGAGCCAGCCGATGCCGTAGATGACGGACAGGATGGCGAAGAGGCTGAGCAGGAAGATGCCAGCGTGTGGATAGAGCGGATACTCCGCGAGGTTCGGCTCGACCACGCGGGAGAGGAAGAGTTGCTGGCGCTGCGCGTTGATGCGGGCGGCTTCCAGCGAGGTGGTGGCGGAGGCGAGCTGCTTGCTGGCGAACTCGCGCTCCATCACCAGGCTTTCATAGGCGGAGATGCGCTCCGGCAGCGCCTCGTTGCCGATGGTCAAGCGGCTGCGCTCGGTCCGGATGCGGGATTCGAGCGTCGAGATGCGGTTGCGCAGGTTGACGATGGTGGGGTTGTCGGACCGCATATAGGCCGACTTTTCCTGGAACTCGGTCTTGGCCAGGGTGAGCGCCGCTTCCAGCGAGGCCATGCTGGCCTGGCCGATCTGCGCGAGGCCGGCCGGGTCCACCGCCTGTTCCCGCTGGCGCCACTCGGTCATGGCGGTCTGGGAGGCGACGACGCGCTGCTCGGCCAGTTCCAGCTCGGCCTGCGCCAGCTCCAGCGAGGAGCCGCGGGCGCGGGCGGAGAGCTGGTTGACGAAATCCTCCGAGATGCGGAGCTGCGCCTCGGCGATCTGCCGCGCGTCCTCCGGCCGGAAGCCGCGGGCGCGGACGGTGGTGATGCCGCTGGTGTTGTCGACCTCCACCGAATTCATGTAGCGGAAGTACATCTGCATGAATTCGGCGGGCAGGTTCTCGGACCACAGGCGGGCCAGGAAGTCGGCTTCCGGGCGGCGGTAGAGCTGGGTGAGGTTCACCTGCTGTTCCAGCGCCGTCACCGCGTCATGCGATTGCAGGTAGTCCCGCACGGCCATGGCGTCTTCCGGCACCTGCTTGAAGCCAGCGGCGCCCATGGCGGCGCTGAGGGCAGAGGCCGCGCGCATTTCCTGCTGCCCGCGCACCATGAAGCGGGCTTCGGACACGTACTGGCCGGCGGCGAAGACATAGAGGTAGATCGCCGCGATCAGCGTGGGCACGCCGACGAAGAGCAGGAAGTGCCGCCGCTTCCACAGCATCTGGCGCAGCCGGGAGCGCCGCGCGGGCGCGTGCCTGGTGCCGGACATGGGGATGTCAGAGGCCCTGGTAGGCTGAGATAGCTTCATCGACATCCTCGTAGAATTCCAGGGCGCCATTCCGCAGGATGGCGGCGGTATCGCAGTATTGGCGCACATGCGAGGCATTGTGCGACACCAGAATCATCGCCGCGTTCTCCCGCCGCACTTCCAGCATGTGCCGGCACTTGGCGGCGAAGCGGACGTCGCCGGTGGAGAGCGCCTCGTCCACCAGGTAGCAGTCGAAATCCACGGCGAAGGACAGGCCCATCAGCAGGCGGCTGACCATGCCGGAGGAATAGGTGTTGATCGGCTCGTAGAAGAAGCGGCCCAGCTCGGAGAATTCCTCGACGAAATCCTGGGTCTGCTGCAACGGCGTGCCGTAGAGGCGGGAGATGAAGCGGGCGTTGGCGGCGCCGCTGACCTGGGAGAGCAGGCCGTAGGCGCCGCCGATCGGCCAGGAGATCGACATCTCCCGCCGGATGCGGCCGCGGGTCGGGTTCTCCACGCCACTGAGGATGCGCATCAGCGTCGACTTGCCGGAGCCGTTGCGGCCCAGGATGCCGACATGGTCGCCCTTGCGGATGCGCCCGTGCACACCGCGCAGGATGGTGTGGTGGCCGCCCTTGTGACTTTCGAAGGTCTTCCAGATGTCGATCATCTCGATCATGCGGCGGGGCCTCAGGCAGCCATGGAGATGCGGTGCCGCACCGCGCGCAGCGCGGCGATGCCCAGGAAGTTCAGGATCAGCACCCAGACGGCGATGAAGCCCAGGTCGTAATGCGACACGATCTTGTCCCCCCACATCGCCGCGCGCATCGCTTCGTTCACATGGGCGAGCGGGATGGAGAGCAGGACCTTCTGCGCTTCCGGCGGCATGGAATCCACCATGCCGAAGGCGGCGGACAGCGGCATCATCAGGTAGGTCAGCGGGTGCACCACCCGCTCCAGCGGCTCGAAGATCACGATCAGCGCGGCCACCAGCGTGCCGACGCCGTGGCCGAGCAGGGCGCTCAGCACCATCGCCAACAGGAACAGGCCGGGATTGGCCGGGAAGACCCCGGCGAACAGCATGCCGCCCAGCACGAAGCCGGAGACCACCGGCAGGATGGCGGTGAATTCGACCACCGTGCGGGAAGCCATGAGGTCATGCAGGTGGATGCTGCGATGGTAGAGCAGGCTGCGGTTGCCGTTGATGGCGCCGGCATTGCGGCTGACGATCGAGCGGAACATGAAGAACGGCGCGTAGCTGAGGCCGTAGAACATGAAGACCGGGACGCCGTTGGGCAGTCCGTGGCCGGTGATCCAGTGGATGGTGGAGACGCCGACGGCGAGCATCACTGGCTCCCCCACCAGCCAGAGATAGCCGACACGCGACTGGCCGAAGCGGGTCAGCATTTCGCGCAGCACCAGGGCGTGCAGGACCCGCAACTGCGCTGCCAGCCCGCCATCGCGCTGCCGCCGGGGGACATTGCCGATCATGCGCGCGCGGGGCTCATGGGCGGGCGGCGACCTGGCCGGTGCCGAGCAGCGGGCGGACGGAGGTCCAGACGCCTGGCGCGGCCTCGCAGTACAGGGTCTTGGTGCCGGTGGCGGCGTTGCCCAGGAGGACCTCCCGGCACGGGCGGCCGCCGCCGGAATTGTAGGCGCGGAGCATGCGCGCACGCACCGGCGGGCTGCCCACTACTTCCTCCTGCCCCGGGTTTGCCCGGGCGGCGAAGGCGGAGAGCGGGTCCGCCGGCTGGGCCAGCAGGACCTGGTTGGGGGACGTGGCGGTGCCGCCATCATCCATGCCCTGGAAGGTGCTGCAGCCAGCCAATCCGAGAAGGGCCAGACCCAGAAGCGGGGCCCGGCGGGAGACAATCCGGAGCATGGCCCAGGGGGCCGGAAGCGGTCCGGTAGGAAGGAGAGATCCGTTCACGCCCACTCGCATACTATCCTGAATGGTGGGAAGCTACCGCAGTGCAACTCTGCTGGCAAAGACCGTCTCACATGGTGCCGGGGTCGTACCGTTCCGGATCTGCCTGCGGGAGCCTGGCTTGAGCGCGCCTCCATCGACCGACACCACCATCAGCTTCCTGCCGGAGGCGTTGCGCGCCGCGCCGCATCTGCCGGCTTTCTGGCCGGAATACCGGGCCGTCGCCGCCGGCGGGGCGGCGCTGGGCCTGGAGGAAGGCCGCGCGGTGCCCGCCGCGACGGCGGCGCATGTGAAGATCCTGCGCTATGCGCCGGGGCCGTTCCGTGCCCCCGCCTTCGGCGGGCGGCAGGCCGCCGTGACGCTGCTGCTGCCCGGGGGACCTGCCGCGCGGCCGGTGCCGCTGCCGGAGGCCGAAGCGGCCGCTGCCCTGGTGGCGGAGCTGCGAATCGGCGGTGAACCGGGCCTACCGGACCCTGGTGCCAAAGGCCTTCGCCGGCCGTGCCGGGACGCCGTGCTGGTGCTGGACCCCTGTGACGCCGCCGCCCTGCCGCGCGCCAGGGCGGCGCTGGCGGCGGCGATGGAAGCCGCCCGGGGCCGGCCGGTGATCCTGGCGCGGGACCCGGCGGCGCCGGCCAGCCAGCTGCCGGTGCTGGTGCCGCCCGCCGGCGCGACGCGGCTGGAGGGACGGTTTTCCGCCTGGACGTTGCTGGACCTCGCCGCCGAGCTGTTCGGCGCCACGGAGGAGATGGCGCTGCTGGCCGCCGCCGCCGGGGTACGGGCTGATGGGCATGCACCGGCACCTGGCCCGCGCTTCGCCGCGCTGCTGGCCGCCACGCGGTGCGCCGACCCCTTCCTGCGCCGGCCCTGCGGCTTCGCCGAGGCCGCGCGGCTGCTGGCCCTGTGGAACCGGGCGCAGGCGGAGAACCGGCCGGTGGCCGTCTGCCTCGGCATGTCCTGGTGGAAGCGGGAACGGGTGGCGGCGCTGTTTGCCCACCGCGATGGCCAGCCCGGCTTCGCCGGCAGCCCGGCCGCCGCCCTGCGGCTGGCCGGGGCGCGGCTGCGGCAGGCGGGCGAGGGGCGGGAGGTCGCCATCGCCGCCTGGGCCCGCGCCGTGCCGCCCGGCTACCGCGAGGCCTGCGCCGCCGCCGGGCTGCGGCTGCTGACGGTAGAGGATGGCTTCGTCCGTTCCCGTGGCCTGGGCGCCCGCTTCCTGCCCGGCGCCTCCTACGCGGTGGATGGGGAGGGCATCTATTACGACCCCGCCACCCCCAGCGCGCTGGAGCGCATCCTGGCCGAGGCAGAGTTCCCGCCGGCTCTGCTGGCGCGCGCGGCGGCGCTGCGGCAGGCGATCGTCGGCCGGGGAGTGACCAAGTACAATTTGTCGGGTACCGCGCCGGTGATCCCGCCCACGCCGAGCCGGGCGCGGCTGCTGGTGCCGGGGCAGGTGGAGGACGATGCCTCCGTCCGGCTGGGCGGCGGCGCCATCCAGGGCAACCTGGCGCTGCTGCGCGCTGTGCGGGCGGCGCATCCCGACGCCTATATCCTCTACAAGCCGCACCCGGATCTGGAGGCGGGCTTCCGCAAGGGGCACGTGGCCGCCAGCGCCCTGGCGTCGGTGGCGGACCAGGTGGTGGCGCAGGCGCCGATCGCCGGGCTGCTGGGGCAGGTGGATGCGGTGCATACCCTGACCTCGCTGAGCGGCTTCGAGGCGCTGCTGCGTGGCATTCCGGTGGTGACCTGGGGCCGGCCTTTCTACGCCGGCTGGGGCCTGACGGAGGACCGCAACCCGCCGCCGCGCCGGGGCCGGCGGCTGGAGCTGGATGCGCTGGTGGCCGCCACGCTGATCCTGTTCCCCCGCCAGGTGGACCCGGTGACCGAGTTGCCCTGCCCGCCGGAGGTGATCCTGGAACGGCTGGGCGACCCGGCGGCCTGGCGGACGCCGCGCCGGTCGCTCTACCGGGGCGCGGAGGGGTGGGTGCGCAGCCAGGTGGCGCGGGTGCGGGACTGGGTGGGCTGAACGGGCGTGGCAGGGAGGCCGGGGGCGGAATGTCCCGGGCTTCCTGCTCTAGTCTTTGCGGGTTCGGCGCGGCGAGCCGCGAGGGCTTTATGAGGCGATGGGAAGGGGGGCGGATGATCCTTTCCGGCGGATATCTTTTTCTCCAGGTGGCGCTTTCACGCTCCGGAAGAGGGTCCGGAACGGCGAAACGCCGCCCGGGGTCTCCCCCGGACGGCGTCTCCTTCCCGTACAGGAGGAAGGTCGCTTACTTCTTCACGGCGTCGCGGACGTCGTCCTTGGCCTTGCCGACGGCGCTCTGCGCCTTGCCGGCATTCTTCTCCGCCATGCCTTCGGCCTGGGTGGAGGTGCTGCCGGTCACCTTGCCGGCCACTTCCTTCACCGCGCCCTTGACCTGCTTGGCGGCGCCTTCGATGCGATCTTTGTCCATAAGGGTATCCTCCATATTGTGCGTGAGCAGCCAGGCCGATCACGGCCGGTGGCGGATGCCCCGGTCTGCTGATAAAACGACCAGCCTTAGCCAGGGTTGCGGGCACCGGCCGGCTTTTCCTTGACCCTTTCCCCCCGTCTGGGCTAAACGCTGCGGCCTTATCCGGACTCGTCCGGGTTGGCTTGTTGGTCGGTGTGGTCCATGAGACGCCCGGCTCCGTCGCTCCGCGAAGACTCGCGCAGCGGCGCGTTTTGTTTTGGGCGGATGCCATCGCATCCGCGGCATGAGGGGTAACGGCGTCCGTGTTCGAGGCTTTGTCGGGCAAGCTGAACGGGGTTTTTGATCGGCTGCGCCGCCGTGGCGCGCTGACCGAAGCCGACGTGGCCGAGGCGTCGCGGGAAGTCCGCATCGCCCTGCTCGAAGCCGACGTGGCGCTGCCGGTGGTCAAGGACATCGTCTCCAAGGTGCGCGAGCGCGCCGTGGGGGCCAATGTCATCAAGTCGGTTTCGCCGGCCCAGCAGGTCATCAAGATCGTCAATGACTGCCTGGTGGAAGCACTGGGCGGTGGCGAGGGCGTGGAGCAGGCGCCGCCGGGCATCAGCCTGCAGGCCGCCTCGCCCGTACCGATCCTGATGATCGGCCTGCAGGGCTCGGGCAAGACCACCACCTCCGGCAAGATCGCGCTGCGGCTGCGCACGCGCGACAAGAAGAAGGTGCTGCTGGCGTCGCTGGACGTGCACCGCCCGGCGGCCCAGCTTCAGCTGGAGACCCTCGCAAAGCAGGCGGGCGTCGCCAGCCTGCCGATCGTCGCCGGCCAGACGCCGCTGCAGATCGCGGCGCGCGCCATGGAAGTGGCGCGGGGCGAGCTTTACGACGTCGTCATCCTCGATACCGCCGGCCGCCTGTCGATCGACGAGGCGCTGATGGACGAGGTTGCCGCCGTGAAGGCCGCGACCAAGCCGCATGAGAGCCTGCTGGTCGTCGATGCGATGACCGGCCAGGACGCGGTGCAGACCGCGCGGGCCTTCAACGAGCGGGTCGGCATTACCGGCATCGTCATGACGCGCGTCGATGGCGATGCGCGCGGCGGTGCGGCGCTCTCGATGCGGGCGGTGACCGGCGCGCCGATCAAGCTGCTGGGCGCGGGCGAGAAGCTCGAGGCCCTGGAAGACTTCCATCCGGACCGGATCGCCAGCCGTATTCTTGGCATGGGCGATATCGTCTCCCTGGTGGAGAAGGCGGCGGAGACCATCGACCGCGCCGAGGCCGAGAAGATGGCCGCGAAGATGCAGAAGGGTCAGTTCGACCTGGAAGACTATGCTTCGCAGCTCAAGCAGATCGGCAAGATGGGTTCTCTCTCCGGCATCCTCGGCATGCTGCCCGGCATCGGCAAGATGAAGGCGCAGCTGGAGAACGCCAATCTCGACAACACGCTGCTCAAGCGCCAGGCCGCCATCATCGGCAGCATGACGCCCAAGGAGCGGCGGAACCCCGACATCCTGAAAGCCTCCCGCAAGAAGCGCATCGCCGCTGGCGCGGGGGCGACCGTTCAGGACGTGAACCGGCTGCTGAAGCAGTTCGACGATATGTCCGCGATGATGAAGCGGATGAGCAAGCTCGGCCAGAAAGGGCTGATGCGCGGCGGTTTGGGCGCGCTTCTTCCCGGGGCCGGGGGCAAGCGCCCCTTCTAGTTTTCATAGACCAACACAGGAACTGATCCTTATGGGCCTGAAGATCCGCCTCGCGCGCGCCGGTGCCAAGAAGCGCCCCTACTACCACATCGTGGTGGCCGACAGCCGTTCGCCCCGCGACGGCCGCTTCATTGAGAAGGTTGGCAGCTACAACCCGATGCTGCCGGCCGACCATGCCGAGCGCATCCGCCTGTTCGACGAGCGCATCAAGCACTGGCTGCAGCATGGCGCCGTTGCCACCGACCGCGTCGCCAAGTTCCTCGGCAAGGCCGAGCTGGCGCCGATGCCGGTGTTCCGCGAGCAGCCGAAGCAGTCGCTGCCGAAGAAGAAGGCGCAGGAGCGCGCCGCCGCCGCCGCCGCGGCCGGCTGAAGACAGACGGACGCAGGGTAGCAGCCAGACGCCATGGCCACGCAACGCATCCTGGTGGGGGAGATCGGACGGCCGCACGGTGTGCGGGGGCTCGTCCGTGTCCAGTCCTTCACCGCGCAGCCGGCGGATATCGCCGGCTATGGCCCGCTCTCGGATGAGAGCGGGGGGACGGTGTTCGTGCTGCACTGGCTGGCCGATGGCCTGGCCCGCATCGATGGCGTCGCCGACCGCGACGCCGCCGCGAAGCTGACCGGGACCCGCCTGTATGTGGACCGCGACAGCCTGCCGCCGCCGGACGACGACGAGTTCTACCTTTCCGACCTGATCGGCCTGGCCGCCCGCGATGCGGACGGGCAGGAGATCGGCCAGGTGCGGGCGGTGGAGGATTTCGGCGCCGGTGCCTTCCTCACCATCCTGAACGAGGCTGGCAAGGAAGTGCTGCTTCCCTTCACCAAGGCCGCCGTGCCCGAGGTGAAGGTGGCGGAAGGCTGGCTGGTGGTGGTGCTGCCGGTGGATGGCGCGCTGCCCGAGGGTGCGACGCAGGAAGACCCGGGGCCGCAGGGCGCCATGTCGTCCGGGGAGGCGCCGAACGCGCTGCCCCGCCGGCAGGACGTCGCGCGCCGGGGCAACCCGCGGCCGCCACGCGGGGGCGTCGTCGGATGAGCTGGCACGCCACGGCGCTGACGCTGTTTCCAGAGATGTTCCCGGGCACGCTCGGGCACTCGCTGGCCGGCCGCGCGCTGCGCGAGGAGAAGTGGAGGCTGGACACGCTCCAGATCCGCGACTTCGCGACGGACAAGCACCGCACCGTGGACGATACCCCCTGTGGGGGTGGCGCCGGCATGGTGATGCGGCCGGACGTGGTGGATGCGGCCTGCGACGCCGCGCAACAGATGTCCGCCCTGGCCGATGGCCAGGAGCGCCCGCTGGTCTACCTGACCCCCCGTGGCCGCCTGCTGGACCAGCAGGTGGTGCGGGAGCTGGTGGCCGGGCCGGGCGTCATCCTGGTCTGCGGCCGCTACGAGGGGCTGGACCAGCGGGTGATCGAGAAGCGCGGCATGCGCGAGATCTCGGTCGGAGACTATGTGCTGAGCGGAGGCGAGCCTGCGGCCCTGGTGCTGCTGGATGCCTGCGTGAGGCTGCTGCCGGGTGTCATGGGCGGGGCGACGAGCGCGGAGGAGGAGAGCTTCTCCGAAGCCGGGGCGCCGCTGCTGGAATATCCGCATTATACGCGGCCGGTGGAATGGGAAGGTCGGGTCGTGCCCGATGTCCTGCTCTCCGGCCACCACGCCGAGGTGGCGCGCTGGCGCCGTGGCATGGCGGAGGCGGCGACGCGCGAGCGGCGGCCGGATCTCTGGTCGCGCCGCACCCCGGCGGGGGCTTTTTCACATTGAACGCCTTTATTTTCGAAGGACTGAACCGATGAACCTGCTGCAGCAGTTCGACGCCGAGCAGAAGGACCGTCTGCTCTCCGCCCGCGCCGTGCCGGAATTCGCCGCTGGCGACACCGTCCGCGTGATGGTGAAGGTCGTGGAAGGTGAGCGCACCCGCACCCAGGCTTACGAGGGCGTCGTGATCGCGCGCTCCAACAAGGGCCTGCACAGCAACTTCACCGTTCGCAAGCTGTCCTACGGCGAGGGCGTGGAGCGCGTGTTCCCGCTGTACTCCCCGAACATCGCCGAGATCGCCGTGCTGCGCCGCGGTAAGGTTCGCCGCGCGAAGCTGTACTACCTGCGTGGCCGTACGGGTAAGTCCGCCCGCATCGCCGAGAAGGCCGCGCCGCGCGGTGAGAAGGCCGGCGCCTGATTGCGGCACCGCCCGGGGTTTCCCGGGTGGCCGTCCTTCGGGATTGAGAAGCAGACGCCGCCCCATTGTGGGCGGCGTTTGTCGTTTGGGGGGGAAGGCCGGGGAAGGAATTCCCCGGACCCCATCTTT
>Ga0308171_1002049_pt1 | contig 22869 bp, 14 predicted proteins | sample PhyGR1_FD_202135 | JGI IMG/M metagenome (GOLD analysis project Ga0308171, IMG submission 202135) | Phyllosphere microbial communities from UC Gill Tract Community Farm, Albany, California, United States - DLSLSG.R1 | ecosystem: Host-associated > Plants > Phyllosphere > Unclassified | place: USA... | reverse complement strand
CGCGTGGTCGGCCACCTGATGGGCCTCATCACCCTGATGAAGGGCCAGCCGCTGGCCTACAACAAGGACAACCAGGAAGACAAGGAGCCGCTCTTCGACACCGTGGACACGCTCAAGGACACGCTGCGCATCTTCGCGGAGATGGTCGGCGGCCAGCCCGACGCGGCGACCGGCAGGAAGGAAGGCGGCATCACCGTCAACGCCCAGGCCATGGAGCAGGCGGCGCAGAAGGGCTACGCCACCGCGACCGACCTGGCCGACTACCTGGTCAAAAAGGGCCTGCCGTTCCGCGACGCGCACGAAACGGTGGCGCACGCCGTCAAGGCCGCCGTGTCGCATGGCGTGGACCTGTCGGAGCTGCCGCTGGCCGTGCTGCAGGGCTTCCACCCGGCCATCGAGAAGGACGTGTTCGACGCCCTCAGCCTGCGCGGCTCGCTGAACGCCCGCAGCACGCTGGGCGGCACGGCCCCGGCGCAGGTGCGGGCGCAACTGGCGCGGCACCGGGCACGGCTGGCCTGAACCAGGCGGGCCGCGTCCCGCGGGCAGGCGCCCAGCGGACGGCGGCCGGGCGGGCGTTCGCTGCGGTCCGTTGGCCGTCGGGCGAACGACATTGTAAAAAGTGTGTCTTGTAGGAATTTTCCGGCAAAGTGCGCATCACACGCCGCTGCCCGTCCTCTCTGGAACCGCCCCATGCCACTGACCCGGTCGCCCGCCCTTCGTCTGCTTGCCGCCGCCGGCCTGGCCGCGCTGGCGCTCACCGCCCAGGCCGCCCCGCAGGCCGGCACCACTCCCGCTGCCGTGGCGGCCGAGGCGTTGCCCCCGGCCTACGCGCGCTGGCAATCGAGCATGGAGGCCTTCGCCGCCGCCGACCGCGACCAGGCGCCGCAAGCCGGCGGCGTGCTGTTCGTGGGCAGCTCCACCATCCGCCTCTGGGCCGACCTGCGCCAGGACTTCCGGCAACTGCCGGTGGTCATCAACCGGGGCTTCGGCGGCTCCACCATGGCCGACTGCAACTACTTCGTCAAAAGCCTGGTGGTGCAGTACCGGCCGCGGCACGTGATCGTCTATGCCGGCGACAACGACCTGGCCGAGGGCCGCAGCCCCGCCGACGTGCTGGAGAGCTTCCGCTCGTTCGTGACGGCGGTGCGCACCGCGCTGCCGGACACGCGCATCAGCTACATCTCCATCAAGCCCAGCCCCCTGCGCAGCGCGCTGCTGCCCCAGGTGCGCGAGGCCAATGCGCTGCTGGCGGGCTACCTGCAGGGTGTGCCGCAGAGCGACTACATCGACATCTTCACCCCCATGCTGACGGCGGCCGGCGAGCCCCGCACCGACCTGTACGGCCCCGACCGCCTGCACATGAACGGTGCCGGCTACGAACTCTGGCAGGCGGTCATCACCAGCCACCTGGGCGCGGCGGACAAGGGCGGCGCCCCGCTGGAGGCGGCTGCCACCGGGGTCGAGCCAGCCGTGGCTGCGGCGCCGGCGCGGGCGGCCGGGCTGATGCAGGTCAGCGCGGGCCGCTAGCCGCCGCGGATTTGCGCAACGCCCAGGCCCCTGGCGGGCAGCCGGTGCCGGGCCTCACAACGGCCTGATCGCGGGAGCGGCCACCGTGTCCGGCTGGTGCGGCAGCAGGTCGATGTCTTCCGTCAGCGGCGTCGGCTTTTCCGCGTAGACCGCGGGCGGTGGCGCGGGCACGTCGTCCTCGGCAGGCTGGCGGTCGAACCAGAGGGTGATGCGGGCCACCGCATACAGGCTGCCGAAGCAGACCGCCAGCAGCGTGATGTCGAGCAGCCAGGGACGTTCGTAATCGGCGCCGAACAGCGTCAGCACCAGCAGCACCACCACCAGATGGGCGCAGAACACCGCCAGCGAAGCGGAGCCCAGCGTCTCCAGCCAGCGCATGCGCGGCAGCCGCGCCAGCAGCGCAGGGCCGAAGCGGATCGCCAGGATCACCAGCGCGAAGAGGTCGATCAGCCGCAGCGGCCCCAGCAGCCATTTGTCCTGCAGCACGTTGGCCCAGGGCGCATGCGGGAAGGGCACCTGCCCGATGACATGGCGCCAGACCAGCCCGATCAGCGCGACGGCGCCGGCCAGCCACAGCGTCCAGCGCGGGAATTCGAAGGGCGCCGCCGCCGGGTCGTTGCGGCTCGCGCCCATCCAGAGGCCCATCACCCAGAGGAACTGCCACGCGCCCATGACGAAGGAGCCCGTCTCGTGGAAGGGCACCGACACCGGCAGGATGCGGCTGAACTGCGACCATGCCCATTCCGCGAAGCCGAACTGCGACAGCACCCAGAGCAGCACGCTCACGGCCATCACCGGAGCCCAGCTGCGCTGCAGCGCGAAGGCCAGCACCCAGGGGCTGAGCAGCATGAAGAGCACGTAGAGCGGCAGGATGTCCAGCAGCGGCGGCTCATACACCAGCAGCAGCCCGCCCACCAGTGCGTCCACCGGCTGGGCGAAGTAGAAGGTCAGCAGGCCCTTGACGGCCGGCTGGTCCACGTAGAGGCCCACCGTGGTGATGACGGTGAAAAGAAACAGCAGCGTGGCGGCCTGGCAGCCGTAGATGGTGAGCGCGCGGCGCCAGAACGCCTGGCGCATGGGCGCGATGCCCCGGCGGAACGCCACCCGTCCGTACACCAGTCCCGCCATGTAGGCCGACAGCAGCACGAAGCCCTCGGCCGCCGACACGAAGCCGAACGGCTGGCCGAGCGGAATCGACACGCGCGTGGGCAGGTGCGTCACCGTCATCAGCACCAGCATCAGGCCGCGGACGAAGTCGATTTCCCAGCGGCGTTGGGAGGAGGAGGGTGGGGGCATGGGTGGGTGGAGCCTTCTCGGCGCATCTTGGCCGCTCGGGGTCGATCGCCGATGTAGGTCGAGTCCACCGGCGGGGTTCGGCGGGCGGCTCGCCGGCCGGCGCGCAGGTGCCTCGCGCGATGGGCTAACCTTGCCGGCTTCGGAGCCGGCGCTCCGCACCCTGTTCGGTATCCACTCGGCACGCCATGACCACGACGACAGCGACGACCACGCCCGATCCTTTCGCCCCCGCCCGCCCGCACCGTGGGCCACATTCCCGCCCATGGGGCCGCTGGCTCGCGGCGGCTTGCCTCACAGCGATGGCCACCGGCGCCCAGGCGCTCACCGTCGCCAGCCTGTCGCCGCAGGGCGAGGTGGCGCGGGTGCGGCAGGTGGTCGTCAAGTTCGACAGCGCCGCCGTCTCGTTCGGCGACCCCAAGGCGCCCGCGCCCTTCACCGTCAGCTGCGACGACGCGGCGGCGGGCCAGGGCACGGGCCGCTGGACAGGCGAGCGCGAGTGGGTCTACGACTTCGCCGCCGACCTGCCGCCCGGCGTGCGCTGCTCGGTCACTGCCAAATCGGGGTTCAAATCAGCCTCCGGCGCCGCATTGACGGGCGCCACCAGCTATCAATTCAATAGCGGCGGGCCGTTCGTGCAGAACGTGCGCCCCGGCACCTACCAGCGCATCGACGAAGAGCAGTTCTTTACCCTGCAGCTCAACGGCGCCGCCACCGCAGCCAGCGTGCTGGCCAATGTGTGGTGCGTGGCCGATGGCGTGGGCGAGCGCATTCCCGTGCGTGCCGTCGAAGGCAAGGACCGCGAGGCGCTGCTGAAGTCCCAGGGGCTGGAAGGCCCGGCCGCCAAGGAGCCGCTGCGCTACGCCACGCTGGCCTGCAACCGCCGGCTCACCTCGGGCTCGAAGGTGCAGCTGGTCTATGGCCGGGGCGTCGCCACGCCCAGCGGCGTGGCCAATAACGTGGAGAAGCGCTACGCCTACCAGGTGCGCGAGCCGTTCTCCGCCGACTTCAGCTGCGAGCGCGAGAACGCGCAGGCCGCCTGCCTGCCCATCCGGCCCATGCGCCTGTCGTTCAACGCACCCGTGCCGCGCAAGCTGGCGGAAGCCATCCGGCTCAAGGGCGACGAGACGCTCAAGCCCACGGTCGATGCGCAGGGCGACGGCGACTCGGTCGTCACCGGCATCACGTTCGCGCCGCCGTTCGCGGCGGGCGCGAAGTTCTCGCTGCAGCTGCCGGCCGACTTCAAGGATGCCTCGGGCCGCACGCTGGCCAATGCGGGCAGCTTTCCGCTGGCGGTGGCCACCGGGGCGATGCCGCCGCTGGCCAAGTTCGCCGCGTCGCCGTTCGGCATCGTCGAGCGCTTCGCCGAGGGGCCCAAGGGTCCGGCGCTGCTGCCGGTGACGCTGCGCAACGTGGAGGCCGACCTGCGCGTGCAGGGCCTGCAGCCCGGCCAGGCGGGCGGGCCCGATGCGGCGGCCTCCAAGGTCGCCACCCTGCAACCCACCACCGACGCCGAGATCATCGCCTGGATGCGCAAGGTGCGCCGCTACGACAGCGGCACCGTGGACCGCGCCCAGGCGCGCCGCGACGCGCGCGGCCCCCTGCCGGCCGTGCTGGGCGACGGCGACCGCCAGCAGGTGCAGACCCGCATGCTGTCGCTGCTGAGCGGTCTGCCCGGCGTGAAGGCGCTCGATTTGCCCAAGGCCGCGAGTGGCGACCCACGCCCGTTCGAGGTGGTCGGCATTCCGCTGGCGCAGGGCTTTCACGTGGTGGAGATCGCGTCGCCCCTGCTGGGCCGCTCGCTGCTCGACGAGCGCCACGGCGCGCGCCGCAGCATGTACGTGCGCACCTCGGCCCTGGTGACCAACCTGGCGGTGCACTTCAAGCTGGGCCGCGAGAACGCCGCCGCCTGGGTGGCCACGCTGGACAAGGGCCAGGTCGTGCCGAATGCCCAGGTGCGCGTCTCGTCGTGCGATGGCAAGGAACTGGCGCAGGCCACCACCAACGCCGAGGGCGTGGCCACCTTCGAGGGCCTGTCGCCCCAGGCACCGGTCTGCCAGGGGCAGGGCGACTGGATGCAGGCGTATTTCGTCAGCGCCCGCGCCACCGGCGCGGACGGCGCGCCCGACATGGCCTTCACCTGGAGCGACTGGCAGCGCGGCATCGAGCCCTGGCGCTTCAACGTGCCCACCAGCAGCGACCCCCGGCCCGACGAGATCGCCCACACCGTCTTCGACCGCACCCTGCTGCGGGCCGGTGAAACGGTGTCGATGAAGCATCTGCTGCGCGTGCAGAACAGGAGCGGCTTCGCGCTGCCGAAGAGTGAACCGCCCACCCTGGTGATCACCCACGTGGGCAGCGGCCAGCAGTTCACCCAGCCGCTGGAATGGCGCAAGACGGCCACCGGCGGCTTCAGCGCCGAAAGCACCTTTGCCGTGCCGCCCGCCGCCAAGCTGGGCGTGTACAGCGTGGAGCTGCGCGGCAGCGACGAGAAAGGCCGCGAGCGCAGCTTCAGCTCGGGCGAGTTCCGGGTGGAGGAGTTCCGCCTGCCGGTGCTGGAGGGCCGCGTGGCGCCCACGGGCAACAAGCCGCTGGTGCGCGCCACCACCGTGCCCACCGACGTGCAGGTGAACTACGTCGCCGGCGGCGGCGCGGCCAACCTGCCGGTGCGCGTATCGGCCATGGTGCGCGGCAAGAGCCTGCGATATGCCGACTACGACGCGTTCAGCTTCGGTGACACCTCCCGCGCAGGCGGCGGGGATGGCGAAGAGGAGCCGGCCGCGAGCCAGGACACGCGCGTCATCGCCGACAAGCTGGCCGTGACGCTCGACCGCAACGGCGCGGGCAAGGTCACCATCGGCGACGTGCCGCAGGCCCGCCAGCCGCAGGACCTGGTGCTGGAGGCCACCTATTCCGACCCCAACGGCGAGGTGCAGACGCTGCGCAGCACGCAGACGCTGTGGCCGGCCGCCGTGGTGGCCGGCATCAAGACCGAGGGCTGGGTCTCGGCCGCGCAGAAGATCCGCTTCCAGGCACTGGCCCTGGGGCTGGAAGGCCGCGCCCAGGAAGGCGTGCCCATGGCGGTGAAGGCCGTGGCGCGCATCACCACCAGCAGCCGCAAGCGCATGGTGGGCGGCTTCTACAGCTACGACAACAAGACCGAGACGAAAGACCTGGGCACCGTGTGCTCGGGCAAGACCGATTCGCGCGGGCTGCTGCTGTGCGAGGCCCGGCTGGACGAGGCGGGCGAGGTGCAGCTGATCGCCACCGCGCGCGACAAGGACGGCAACGAGTCGCAGGCATCGTCCTCCGTCTGGGTCACGAAACAGGGCGAACTCTGGTTCGGCGGCGAGGACCACGACCGCATCGACCTGCTGCCCGAGAAGAAGAGCTACCAGCCCGGGGAGGTCGCCAAGCTGCAGGTGCGCATGCCGTTCCGCCACGCGACCGCGCTGGTGGCGGTGGAGCGCGAAGGCATTCTCAGCACCCGCGTCGTGCAGCTGAACGGGCAGGACCCGACGGTGGAGCTGAAGGTGGAAGAGGGCTGGGGCCCGAACGTGTACGTGAGCGTGCTGGCCCTGCGCGGGCGGCTGCGCGAGGTGCCGTGGTACAGCTTCTTCACCTGGGGCTTCAAGGCGCCGCGCGAATGGTGGAGCGCGTTCTGGTACGAGGGCAAGGAATACGTCGCGCCCACGGCGATGGTGGACCTGTCCAAGCCCGCCTACCGGCTGGGCCTGGCCGAGATCAAGGTCGGCACGCAGGCGCACCGCATCGACGTGAAGGTGGCGGCCGACCAGGCGAGCTACCCCGTGCGCGGCAAGGCGCAGGTCACCATCACGGCCACGCTGCCCGGCGGCAAGCCGGCGGCCAACGCCGAGGTGGCCGTGGCCGCCGTCGACCAGGCACTGCTGGAGCTGATGCCCAACACCAGCTGGAATCTGCTGGAGGCGATGTTGCAACGCCGCGCCTGGGGCGTGGAGACCTCCACCGCGCAGATGGAGATCATCGGCCGGCGCCACTACGGCAAGAAGGCCGTGCCCGCCGGCGGCGGCGGCGGCCGGGCGCAGACCCGCGAGCTGCTGGACACGCTGCTGCTCTGGCAGCCCGCCATCCAGCTCGATGCGAAGGGCCAGGCCCAGGTGACGGTGACGCTCAACGACGCGCTCACCACCTTCAAGATCGTCGCCGTGGCCGATGCGGGCACGGGCCTCTTCGGCACCGGCACCACCAGCATCCGCGCCACGCAGGACCTGCAGATCATCAGCGGCCTGCCGCCGCTCGTGCGCGAGGACGACCAGTTCCGCGCCCAGCTCACGCTGCGCAACACCACGTCCAAAGCCATGAAGGTGGAGGTCGCCCCGCGGGCCACGCTGCTGACGCTGGAGCCCCGCACGGTGGACATTCCCGCCGGCGAGTCGCGCGAGGTGGCCTGGGACGTCACCGCCCCGGCGCAGTTGGCGCAGACCCGCGCCGAGGCGCTGCTCTGGGAGATCGAGGCGCGCGACACGCTGGGCGGCGCGAAGGACGCGCTCAAGGCGCGCCAGCGGCTCGTTCCCGCCGTGCCGCTGACCGTGCAGCAGGGCACGCTGGTGCAGGTGGATGGCCTGTTCCAGATCGACGTGGCCCCGCCCGCCGACGCACTGCCCGCCAGCGGCCCCAAGCGCGGCGGCCTGAAGATGTCGCTGCAGCCCAAGCTGGCCGAAGGCCTGCCCGGCGTGCGCGACTGGTTCGCCAACTACCCCTTCGCCTGCCTGGAGCAAAAGACCAGCAAGGCCGTGGGCCTGCGCGACGGCAAGCTCTGGCAGACCGTGGCCGCGCAGCTGCCCACCTACCTCGACAGCGACGGCCTGGCCAGCTACTTCCCGCCGCAGGCCGGCAGCGCCGACCGGGGCAGCGACACGCTCACCGCCTACCTGCTGGCCGCCACGCACGAGGCGGCCGGGCTGCATCCCGAGTTCAAGCTGCCCGACGACGCCCGCGCCGCCATGGAGCGGGGCCTCGCCGCCTTCGCCGAAGGCCGCATCCAGCGCGACTTCTGGAGCCCGCGCAAGGACCTGGACATGCGCAAGCTGGCCGCCATCGAGGCGCTGTCGCGCTACGGCAAGGCCACGGGCCGCATGCTGGGCAGCGTCACCATCGCGCCCAACCAGTGGCCCACGCACACGGTGATCGACTGGCTGAGCATCTTGAAGCGCGTGCCCGACGTGCCGCAGCGCGACCAGCGGCTGGCCGAGGCCACACAGGTGTTGAAAGCCCGCCTGAGCTACCAGGGCACCAAGCTCGTCTTCAGCACCGAGCAGGACGACTACTGGTGGTGGCTGATGCAGAACGGCGACGTCAACACCGCCCGCCTGATGCTGGCCGTGATGGACGACCCGGCCTGGAAGGACGACATGGGCCGCTTGGCCAACGGCTTCATCAGCCGGCAGCAGAACGGTGCCTGGCACACCACCACCGCCAACCTCTGGGGCGGCCTGGCGCTGGAGAAGTTCAGCGCCAAGTTCGAGGCCACGCCGGTGGCGGGCATCACCCAGGCCGCCCTGGCCGGGCAGACGGCCAGCGTGGACTGGGCGAAGGTCGAGCGGGTGAAGGCCAGCGACGCCAGCGGCGCGGCCCACCAGACCACCTGGTTCGGCGCGCCCGCCGCGCCCGGCAACCTGCGGGGCAACGGCATGTTCCTGCCCTGGCCGCCTGCACCGGGCAAGGGCAGCCTGGCCGTGTCGCACCAGGGGCCCGGCAAGCCATGGCTCACCCTGCAGTCGGTCGCGGCGATCGACCTGAAGGCGCCGTTCGCGGCCGGCTACGCCATCAAGAAGACCATCACGCCGGTCGAGCAGGCGGTGGCCGGCAAATACACGCGCGGCGACGTGCTGCGCGTGCGGCTGGAGATCGACGCCAGCGCGCCCATGACCTGGGTGGCCGTCACCGACCCCATCCCCGGCGGCGCCACCATCCTGGGCAGCGGGCTGGGCCGCGACTCCGAGATCGCCACCCGGGGCGAGACGCGCGGCGGCGGCAACGGCTGGGTTGCCTACGAAGAGCGCAGCTTCGAGTCGTACCGCAGCTATTACGAATACCTGCCCAAGGGCAAGGTGGAGGCGGAATACACGGTGCGTCTGAACAACGTGGGCGACTTCGCGCTGCCGCCCACGCGGGTGGAGGCGCTGTATGCGCCGGAGATGTTCGGCGTGGCGCCGAATGCGCGGGTGAAGGTGGAGCCTGCGGCGAAGTGACGGGCTTCGGGCCGGGCCGCCAGGGCCCGGCCCCCGCAGCGACCTGTCTGCGCCGGGTCGGCAGCGCCTGTTTTCATCGCCAGCCACCCCCGCGGGCAGGGGCATGCACCCCGCCCCGGGGGCGCAGCGCAGGCGCATCTTCCTGCCGGCAAGGCACCCTGGCCCCTACTGACTGAATCCGCGCCATGCACCCCACTCTAGGGACTGGCTCAGCACGGTCGATGATATGGATCGTCTGCCGAAGCAGTGCCCCTGGTGCAGTTGACAATTATTGTCAAATAGCAAATGACAATGAGTAAAAGCAAACGATACATTAGGTGAATTCGCACTTCCCTATCGGATGCTTCCCATGGAGAAGTTCAAGCGCAACGAGTTGTGTCTGACCCGCATCGCAGATGCCGGTCGCGGTGCTCGCTCTGCGCTCCGTCTGCTCAGAGGTTCATTCATGGCTCGCACTTCCTTTCGGTCGGCCTTGCGGTCCCGCACGGCCCAGTGGTTTTCGGCGGCTGCCTGCTTGGTGGGCGCGTCGCTTGCGATGCCCGCCTTGGCGGCGCCCCCGACCTTGACGTGCCAGTCCGATGCCAATGTCTTCAATACGGGTTACAACGGGAACGGCGGCAAGCTGAGCCCGGGCGCGCAGGATGCCCACTGGGAGGCCGGCTCGGGCGGCGCGAGCGGGTTTTCCAGCGTGTCAACGTGGGCGCCCGCCAACGTGGTGGGCAATCTCGCACCCGGAGCCTGGACCAATTCCCCGTACGGCAATGCCGAGTGGGTAGCGCGTGGCGATGGGCGAAGCGACACCCGCAACTCGTATGTCTACTACCGGTACCAGTTCAACATCGATCCGTCGGTGCCGCTCGATTCCTTTGCGCTGCAATTCGACTTCTACATCGACGACCAGATCCAGCAGATGGTCGTCAACGGGGCCGAGTACAAGAACTACGTCACTCCCGCCTCGCCCACGGGGCAGGGCGGTTTCGGCAGTGGCAGTCGCCTGAGCGAGAACCTGCAAAACGGCCCCACGCTGGCATGGCAGACCGGCCTGAACAGCATCATCATCAAGTCCTGGAACGTGGTGGCTCCCACCGGCTTTCTGGCGCAGATCAGGGCGAGGGCCACCTGCCCGCCGCAGGTGACGATCAACAAGACCGCTTCGACCACCGGCTATGTCGTGCGCGGGTCCGACGTCAATTACACCGTGACGGCCTCCAACACCGGCACCGTCCCGGCAGGCGGCTCCGTGGTGTCCGACCCGCTGCCCGCGGGCATCCGCTCGGGCTCGTGGACTTGCACGGCGACCGGTGGCGCGGTCTGCCCGGCGGGTTCGGGCACGCTACCCCTGAATCAAACCATTGCGACGTTCCCGGCGTCCAGCCGCGTGACCTATGCCATCACTGCCCGGGTGGCCGATGACGCCCAGGGGTCCATCACCAATTCGGCCACCATCGCGCTCCCCGATGCCATCACGGTGCCGCCGAGTGGCACGTCGAGCGTGACCAATGCGGTGTTCGACCCCGTGGCCGCGTCCAGGCCGGTTCCTGGCCTGTCCCAGTGGGCGCTGTGGCTGGTGTCGCTGGGCCTGGCCCTCGTTGCCGGCGGGGGCATGCGCCGGCGCGCACGCTGAACGCAGTCCGCGATCCGCGGAGTGCTCCCCCTGGGGACGGACCCGGAGCCTGTGGCGTTTGCCGCAGGCTTTTTGTCATCACGGGTCGTGCATGCACAGGGACGGGCTGGTGAGGCTGCGGGGCAGCGCCGTGCCCCGGCCGCCGCCGATCAAGTAGCTCCGCCCCCATTCCGTGCCATCGCGCATCGCTCCTGTCCGTATCCGCCGTAGGGCGGCTGCCTACAAATCGAGACAGTTTGTAACTTTAGTATCACCACGAGCCACCCTGTGACCCTCCGTGAAGGAGGTCGGCAACGGTGGAGCCCCAGGTACTCAAGGTTTCAAGCAGGAGCGAATCGATGAATGTTTCCCACTGGCCCCTCGGACGCCGGTTGGCACTGGCCTTTGGCGGCGTGATCGCCATCTTCCTGGCCGTGATCGCGGTGGCCATGATCAGCCAGTCGCGGCTGAAAGAGGCCGAACGCTGGAATGCGCACACCGTCAAGGTGTTGATGGCGGCCGACCAGGTGCTGCTGGGCATGGTGAACATGGAGACCGGCACGCGCGGCTTCGCGCTGGCGGGCGAGGCGCGGTTCCTGGAGCCGTGGGAGCAGGGCACGCAACTCTTCAACGCAGGGATTGCCGAGGCCCGCGCGCTCACGGCCGACAACCCTGCGCAACTGCAGCGCGTGCAGCAGATGCAGGTGGCGGCGGCGCAGTTCATGGATGTGTCGCGGGCCACGCAGGCCTTGCGCCGGCAAGTGGATGCGGGCACCACCACCCTCGAAGCCCTGACCGCCGAGGTCAAACAGGCGCGCGGCAAGGCCGCCATGGACCAGTTCCGCGCGATCCACAAGGATTTCATCGTCATCGAGACCCAGCTGCAGGAGCGCCGCCTGCAGGAAGCGGAGCAGACCCGTGTGGTCACCCTCTGGCTGGAGCTGGGCGGCTCGGCGCTCGCGCTGGCCGTGGCGGTGGTGCTGGGCGCCTGGGTCACCCGTTCCATCACCCGGCCCGTGGCGCAGGCGGTGGCCGTGGCGCAGGCGGTGGCGGCAGGCGACCTGACCAGCCGCATCGACGTGCAGTCGCGGGACGAAGTGGGCGTGCTGCTGGGCAGCCTGCGCACCATGAACGATTCGCTCACCCAGGTGGTGTCGCGCGTGCGGCAGGGCAGCGAGTCGGTGGCCGCGGCCAGCACGCAGATCGCCCAAGGCAATTCCGACCTGTCGGGCCGCACCGAATCGCAGGCCAGCGCGCTGGAGCAGACCGCCGCGTCGATGGAGAAACTCGGCTCCACCGTGACCCAGAACGCTGACAACGCGCGCCAGGCCAACCAGCTGGCCCAGGCCGCCAGCAGCGTCGCGCAGCAGGGAGGCGTGGTGGTGTCGCAGGTGGTGGACACGATGAAGGGCATCAGCGAGAGCTCGCGCCGCATCGCCGACATCATCAACGTGATCGACGGCATCGCCTTCCAGACCAACATCCTGGCGCTGAACGCGGCGGTGGAAGCCGCCCGGGCCGGCGAGCAGGGGCGCGGCTTCGCCGTGGTGGCGGGCGAGGTGCGCAGTTTGGCAGGCCGCAGCGCCGAAGCCGCCAAGGAGATCAAGCAGCTCATCACCGACAGCGTCTCGCGGGTGGAGGCCGGTACCGTGCTGGCCGACGAGGCCGGCAGCACCATGACCGAGGTGGTCAGCAGCATCCGCCGCGTGACGGACCTGATGGGCGAGATCAGCGCCGCCAGCACCGAGCAGAGCGCGGGCGTGGGGCAGGTGGTCGAAGCCGTCAGCGAGATGGACCAGTCGACCCAGCAGAACGCCGCGCTGGTCGAAGAGATGGCGGCGGCCGCGGCCAGCCTGAACAGCCAGGCGCAGGACCTGGTGCAGTCGGTCAGCCTGTTCCGGCTGGGGACTGCCACGCCGCACATGGCCGCGCCGGCCCAGGTCGCCGCGCCCGCGCCCGCGCCCGCAGTGGCCGCTGCCCCGGCCACCGCCCCGGCGCGCAAGGGCTCGCCGGCCGCCGCGCCGCGCCCCGCCCGGCAGCGCCCCGTGTTCACGGCCGCCCGGCTGTCGCCCGCGTCGGCCATGCCCGGCGCGGCGGCGGGCGGCAAGGACGACTGGGAATCCTTCTGACCCGGCTCGACCCCACCCGACCCAACTCCACCTGACCTGAGCCGAGACGGAAGGCAGCAGGCCGCTCGCCGGGCAGTGGTAGCCTGCGGGCGGCATGCTGCATTCTCGATCCGCTTTTGTTTCTCTCTGGTTCCACCGCCTCCGGAGCACCGCGCTGGCGGGCCTGGTGGGTCTGCTCTGGCTCCACCCTTCCAGCGCCCATGCGCTGCCCACCCCGGCCGAGGTGCGGGCGGACTGGCGCCCGTCGGACACGCTGGTGCTTTCGCGGGAAGGCGAGGTGCTGCAGCGCGTGCGCACCGATGCCACCGTGCGGCGCGGCCAGTGGGTGGCGCTGGCCGACGTGTCGCCCGCTTTGCGCACGGCCCTGGTGCTGAGCGAGGACAAGCGCTTCTACGAGCACAGCGGCGTGGACTGGGGCGCGGTGTCCGCCGCGGCCTGGGGCAACCTCTGGAACCAGCGCACGCGTGGCGCCAGCACCATCACCATGCAGCTGGCGGGCCTGCTGGATGGCGATTGGCGCCAGGGGCCGGGCGGGCGCAGCGTGACGCAAAAGCTCGGCCAGACGGTGGCCGCGCAGGTGCTGGACCGCCGCTGGCGCAAGGACCAGATCCTCGAGGCATATCTGAACCTGGTGCCGTTCCGGGGCGAGATCGTCGGCATCGACGCGCTGGCCCGCACCCTGTTCGGCAAGGCGCCCCACGGGCTCGATGCACGGGAGGCCGCCGTCGCCGCCGCGCTGGTGCGCGCCCCCAACGCCCGCCCCGCGCTGGTCGCCCAGCGGGCCTGCGGCGTGCTGAGCGAGATGGATCGTCCCGTGAAGCCGCCACGCGGCACGGACAAGCCGCGGCCGGTGGACTGCGACGCGCTCGACCTCTTCACCACCGCCGCCCTGCAGCGCCGCGCCTTCGACGCCAGCGAGGGCATCGCACCCCACTTCGCACGGCAGGCGCTGCGCGAGGCGGCGGCCGTGGCGGACGGTGGAGGGCGGACGGTACCCAGCACCCTCAGCGCGCCGCTGCAGCGCGTGGCCCTGCAGTCGCTGGATCAGCACCTGCGCGAGCTGCGCGGCCGCAACGTGGAGGACGGCGCCGTGGTCGTGCTGGACAACGCCAGCGGCGACGTGCTGGCCTGGGTGGGCTCGTCGGGCCTGCTCAGCCGCGCGGGCGAGGTGGACGGCGTGCTGGCCCTGCGCCAGCCCGGCTCCACGCTCAAGCCGTTTCTCTACGCGCAGGCGATCGCCGAGCGGCGGTTGACGGCCGCCTCGCTGGTGGAGGATTCGCCGGCCCACATCCCCACCGTCAGCGGCCTCTACATTCCGCAGAACTACGACCGCAGCTTCAAGGGCTGGGTGTCGGCGCGCACGGCGCTGGCCGCCTCGCTCAACGTGCCCGCCGTGCGCACGCTGGTCATGGTGACGCCCGACGCCTTCTTCACCCAGCTGCGCGCGCTGGGCCTGCCGCTGCGCGAATCGGGCGGCTACTACGGCTACAGCCTGGCATTGGGCAGCGCCGAAGTGCCGCTGCTGCAGCTGACCAACGCCTACCGCGCCCTGGCGCAGGGCGGCCGCGCCAGCGCCGTGCGGCTGCTGCCACCATCACCACTACCGCCGCCGCCGCGCCGTGGCGATGCACCGCGTGCCGCCCCCGGCCAGCCGGTGCAGGCGCTGGACGCGCGCGCCGCCTTCATCGTCGGCGACATCCTCTCGGACACCAACGCCCGCGCCCGCACCTTCGGCACCGACAGCGTGCTGGCCACGCGCTTCTGGTCGGCCGTGAAGACCGGCACCAGCAAGGACATGCGCGACAACTGGGCCATCGGCTGGTCGCAGCGCTACACCGTGGGCGTGTGGGTCGGCAACGCCAGCGGCGCGCCCATGCACGACGTGAGCGGCACCAGCGGAGCCGCGCCCATCTGGGCCGAGGTGATGGGCTGGCTGCACCGCGCCACGCCCAGCCGTGCGCCGCGTCCGCCCGCCGGGCTGGTGCACGCGGCGGTGCGCTACGGCCCGCAGGACGGCAAGGCCGCCACGCCGCTGGAGAGCGCGCGGGAGGAATGGTTCCTCGGCGGCACGCAGCAGCCTTTGTTTGCTATCGATTCGATAGCTGAAAGGCCAGGCGGGACGGGCGCGGGGGCAAGAAATGTGACCCAAAAGGCGTCATCCGGCCCGACGCGGGCCCCCGACGACGCCCCGCGCCCGCGCATCGTGGCGCCCGCCCCCGGCACCATCATCGCGCTGGACCCCGACATCCCGCCCGAGCGGCAGCGCCTGCGCTTCACCGCCAGCGGCCCCACCGGCGGCCCCCCCACGGGCGCGGTCCGCTGGCGCATCGGCGGCCGGTGGCATGGCCAGGGCGCGCAATGGGGCTGGCTGCCCTGGCCCGGCCGGCACCAGGTGGAGCTGCTGGACGCGCGCGGCCAGGTCATCGACCAGATCCAGATCGAGGTGCGCGGCGCCGGCCTGCGCACCGGGGCGCGCTGACGGGCCAGCCCCTACACTGCCTGTCCCGCCGCCCGCCCCATGCACACCGCCTCCCCTTTGCTCTTCGTGATGATCTGGTCCACCGGCTTCCTGGTGGGTCGCGGCGTCGGGGCGCATGCAGACCCGTTCTGGTTCCTGACCATGCGCTTCGGCTGCGTGGCGCTGGTATTGGTTGCGGTGGCGCTCTGGGCGAGGGTGGCCTGGCCCCGGGGCGTTCGGCGCGTCGGCACCCATCTGGTGGCCGGCGCATTGATGAACGGGCTCTACGTGGGGCCGAGCTGGTGGGCCATGTCGCAGGGCCTGCCGGCCGGGGTGATGGCGCTCATCGGCTCCCTGCAGCCGCTATTTACGGCGCTGATCGCGGTGGCGGTGCTGCACAAGCGCCTGTCGCGCACCACTTGGTCGGGGCTGGCGCTGGGCTTCGGGGGCGTCACGCTGGTGCTGCTGCCGCGTCTGCAAGCCGTGGGCGCGGGCAGCCTGGCGCTGCCGGTGGTGCTGACGGGGGTGGGCAGCATCCTGGCGCTCACCGTGGGATCGATGGCACAGAAGTCGCCCTGGGCCACGGGCGACCTGCGCAGCACCGGCGCGCTGCAGAACGGGGGCGCGGTGCTGGTGCTGGTGTGCATGGCGCTGCTGCTGGGCCAGCCGCGCTGGGACCATTCGCCGCTGCTCTGGGGCTACCTCGCGTACTCGGTGCTGGGGCTGTCCATCGGCGGCGCCACGCTGCTGATCTGGCTCATGCGCCGGGGCGAGGCTACCCGCACCAGCGCGCTGCTGCTGGCGGTGCCGCCGCTGTCGGCCGTGCAGGCGTGGTTGATCTTCGGCGAGACGCTCTCGCCCGTGCAGTTGCTGGGCTTCGCGGTGGCGATCGCCGGGGTGGCGCTGGCGCGCCGCTGAAGCGCGGGGCGGGGGCGCCGGGCGCGCGGCTGCAGAAATTTCAAACGCCCGGCAAAAGCCTTCACGCGGTGCCGCTCAGGGGCGGGCTAGGATCGCTCCATCGCGTTCGCTGCGCGATGGCCTTTGCCCGTTTGCCCTTCCTCTCTCGTCCGGAGACAGCCCGCCGTGCCCAACCTTTCCAAGATCACCACCATCGAAGACCTGCGCGTCGTCGCCGAGCGCCGCGTGCCGCGCATGTTCTACGACTACGCCGATTCGGGTTCATGGACCGAGGGCACCTACCGCGCCAACAGCGATGACTTCCACCGCATCCTGCTGCGCCAGCGCGTGGCCGTGAACATGGAAGGGCGCAGCACCGCATGCGCCATGGTCGGGCAGGCCGCCCGCATGCCGGTGGCCATCGCGCCGGTCGGGCTCACGGGTATGCAGCATGCCGACGGCGAGATCCACGCCGCCCGCGCGGCCGAGAAGTTCGGCATTCCGTTCACCCTCTCGACCATGAGCATCTGCTCCATCGAGGACGTGGCCGAAAACACCTCGGCGCCCTTCTGGTTCCAGCTCTACATGATGCGCGACCGCGACGCCATGGCCCGCATGATCGCCCGCGCCCGCGCCGCCCGCTGCAGCGCCCTGGTGCTCACGCTCGATCTGCAGGTGATCGGCCAGCGCCACAAGGACATCAAGAACGGCCTGACCGCGCCGCCGCGCCCCACGCTGAAGAACATCGCCAACCTGATGACCAAGCCGCACTGGTGCCTGGGCATGGCCGGCACGAAGCGCCACACCTTCCGCAACCTGGTGGGCCACGTGAAGGGCGTGTCGGACATGCGCTCGCTCTCGGCCTGGACCAACGAGCAGTTCGATCCCAGCCTGTCGTGGGCCGACGTGGCCTGGGTGAAGGAGCAGTGGGGCGGCAAGCTGATCCTGAAGGGCATCATGGACGCCGAGGACGCACGCCTCGCGGTCGCCGCCGGGGCCGACGCCATCGTGGTCAGCAACCACGGCGGTCGCCAGCTGGACGGCGCGCCCTCGTCCATCGCCGCGCTGCCCGCCATCGTCGACGCGGTCGGCAGCCAGACCGAGGTGTGGATGGACGGCGGCATCCGCTCCGGGCAGGACGTGCTCAAGGCCTGGGCGCTGGGCGCGCGTGGCACCCTGATCGGCCGCGCCATGGTGTACGGGCTGGGTGCCTATGGCGAGGCGGGCGTGACCCGGGCGCTGCAGCTCATCCACAAGGAGCTGGACGTGACCATGGCGTTCTGCGGCCATGTGGACATCCGCAACGTGGACCGCCGCATCCTCATCCCGGGAACCTATCCGGTTTGAGGGCGAAATGCGCGGTAGCGCTTGTTTCGCAAGCGCATGCAGCTATGGAATCGATAGCGTTGGCGTGACCCATCGCCAGGGTGCGTGCCAGCCTTGCCCATCGGCGGGGGCCGCGAAGCCGCACGGCCCGCCGGGCGCGCTACGCTCGCCCCATGTCTTCTCTGCCCTGGCTCGCCTGGATCTGGATTCCCATCACCCTCTGGGCCGCGTTCGCCCAGACCGTGCGCAACGCCGCGCAGCGCACACTCGTCGGTGACCTGGGCACGCTGGCCGCCACCCTGGTGCGGTTTCTCTACGGCCTGCCGCTGGCGGCGGCCTGGGTGCTGGGCACCTGCGTGCTGGGCGACCGGCCCGGCCTGGTGCCGGTGTTCACGCCCACCTACGCGGCCTGGCTGGCGCTGGGTGCGGTGACGCAGGTGGCGGCCACGGCCTTCGTGCTGCTGGCGATGAAGGAGCGCAACTTCATCCTGGCCGTGGCCTATTCCAAGACCGAGGTGCTGCAGGTCGCCCTCTTTTCCGCTGTGCTGCTCAATGAGCTGCCCGGCCCGCTGGCGCTGGCCGCCATGGCGGCGGCGACCTGCGGCGTGGTGCTGCTGTCGCTGCCGCGCGGCGGCTGGCGGCTGCTGCTGTCGGGCGGCGCGCCGGGGCAGGGGCGGCTGGTGGCGTGCGGGCTGGCCTCGGGCGCGTGCTTCGCCATCGCGAGCGTGGGGTTCCGGGGCGCGTCGCTGTCGCTGGGCGAGGGGGTGGCGCCCTGGGTCGCGGGCGGCTGGGGCGTGCTCTGGGCGCAGCTGCTGCAGACGCTGCTGCTGGGCGGCTGGCTGCTGGCGCGGCAGCCCGGCGTGGCCCGCGCCATCGGTCGGGCCTGGAAGCTGTCGATGGTGGCCGGCTCGATGGGGGCCCTCGCGTCCATCGCCTGGTTCACCGCCTACGCTCTGCAGCCGGTGGCCGACGTGCGCACGCTGGGGCTGGTGGAGGTGCTGTTCAGCTACGCCGTGTCGCGCCGGGTGTTCCGCGAAAGCCTGTCGCGCATCGAAACGGCGGGGCTGGCGCTGGTGCTGGCGGGGCTGGTGGGCATCTGCGCGCAGTGGTGAAGGGCACGCCCGCGTTCCGCGCCGCGGCACGGCGCCTGTCATCTCAAGATCCGGCACCCGGTGCCGAAAGTGAAGCCAGGGCGGGTGCGCCACAGGTCACGCATCGCGGGCCGTGGAAAGCGCCTATTTTTCCGGGCCGACCCCGATGCTCCCCCCGCATGGCTGCGGTAGATTGACTCCGGACGGCCCGCCGCGGGGCACCGGGCACGCCAATTTTTCCAAGCCTGCCATGACTGCACTCTCGCTGAAACCCTTCGTCGCGGCGCTCGCCCTGGGCGGCGCCTGGGCCCTGCCGCCCACCGCGCAGGCCGACACCGGCAAGCTGCCGCTGACCGGCGGCGTCAGTACCGTCAGCGGGCCGGCGGGCGGCGGCATGGTGCCCTGGGCCGTGATCGGCACGCAGGCCACCGAGGGCGAGGTGGGCGTCACCGCGCATGCCACCCGCGTGGGCACGCTCGACTACGCCCTGGCAAGCTACGGCGCCACGGTGGGCGTGCACGACCGGGTGGAGGTGTCCGTCGCGCGGCAGGACTTCGACGCCGGCGCGGCCGCAGCGCTGAACGCCATCGCGCCCTTCGGCGTGGAACCCGGTGCCCGGCTGAAGATGGACATCGTCGGCGTCAAGGTCAAGCTGCTGGGCGACGCGATCCTCGAAGCGCACACCCTCATCCCGCAGATCGCCGTGGGCGTGGAGCACAAGCGGCTGCGGGCCGGCTCGCTGGGCGGCGTGCTCGACTTCCTGGGCGCCGACCGCAGCGGCACCGACCTGTACGTCAGCGCCAGCAAGCTGCTGCTGGACAAGGGCCTGCTGCTGACCGGCACGCTGCGCTACACCCGCGCCAACCAGAACGGCCTGCTGGGCTTCGGCGCGGCCGGGCCGGGCCGCGATGGCTACAGCCTGCAGCCCGAAATCTCGGTCGCCTACCTGCTGCGGCGCGACCTGGCCATCGGCGCCGAGTACCGCTTCAAGCCCGACAACCTGCGCGCGCTGGGCGAGGCCGCGGGGCTGGGCAACGGCCTGCAGGAAGACGACTGGAAGGACGTCTTCATCGCCTGGGCGCCCCACAAGAGCCTGTCGCTGACGCTGGCCTATGTGGACCTGGGCCGCATCGTGCCCGGCATCACGCGCAACAAGCGCCAGACCGGCTGGTACGTGTCGGCGCAGGCGGGGTTCTGACCATGGCGCCATCGATCCTGCTCCAGCGCCTCGGCGCCGCGCTGCTGGTGGCGGCGGCCGCCGGCTGTGCCCAGGCACCGGCCCCGGCGCCGCCCGCGGCGCGCCAGCCCATTCCCGGCGGGCCCGTCGCCGCCGGCGTGCGTGGCCCGGCACCCGCGGGGCTCTACCAGGCGCTGGGCGAGAAGGAAGGGATCGCCCAGCTGATGGACGACCTGGTCGAGCGGGCCGTGAAGGACCCGCGCATCGGCCCGATCTTCCAGGAATCGTTCAAGCAGACGAAACCGCAGGCCCTCAAGGACAGCCTCACCGCGCAGATCTGCCTGCTGGCCGGCGGGCCGTGCGAGTACGACGGCGTGGACATGCAATCCGCCCACATGCACATGAAGATCGACAAGTCGCACTTCAACGCGCTGGTCGAGCTGCTGCAGGACGCCATGGACGCGCGCCGCATTCCCTTCACCCAGCAGAACCGCCTGCTGGCCCTGCTGGCGCCCATGCACCGGGACATCATCACGGTGCGGTAATCATCATGCTATTAAATTGATAGCTGGATGCCCAGGTGCTGCAAGCGCGGGAGGCCGAAATGGCCTGAAGTCCGAGCAGACCGCCGCTTCACTCGGGCATCCGGGCGCGGCCCAGCGGTGCGCGCCCCGTCCCCGCACAATGGCGGCGTGACCGCCGCGCCCGCTCTCCCTCCCGAAGACCACGCCCCCGGCAGCGCCCCGCCCCATGGCGCCCGGGTGCGGCGCATTGCCCACCTGGACATGGACGCGTTCTATGCCTCCGTGGAACTGCTGCGCTATCCGCAGCTCAAGGGTCTGCCGGTGGTGATCGGCGGCGGCGGGCGCGAGTCGCACGAGGCGCTGCTGGCCGAATACGGCGGCGACCGCGCGGCGGTGCCGGTGGCGGCCTTTCCACGGCTGGGCGACTACGTGGGCCGGGGCGTCATCACCACCGCCACCTACCCGGCGCGGCAATTCGGCGTGGGCTCGGCCATGGGCATGATGAAGGCGGCACGCCTGTGCCCGCAGGCGCTGCTGCTGCCGGTCGATTTCGCCGAGTACCGGCGCTTCTCGCGCCGCTTCAAGGACATCATTCTGTCCATCGCCCCGGTGATGGAAGACCGGGGCGTGGACGAGGTGTACATCGACTTCACCGACGTGCCCGGCGGCCAGCGCCAGGGCGGCCGGGCGCTGGCGCGGCTGATCCAGAAAAGCATTCACGACGACACGGGCCTGACCTGCTCGGTGGGCGTGGCGCCCAACAAGCTCATCGCCAAGATGGCGAGCGAATTCAACAAGCCGAACGGCATTTCCATCGTGCACGAAGGCGACCTGCAGAGCGTGATCTGGCCGCTGGCCTGCCGCAAGATCAACGGCGTGGGTCCTAAGGCCGAGGCCAAGCTGCTGGCGCACGGCATCGAGACCATCGGCCAGCTGGCCCAGCGCCCGCGCGACTGGCTGGTGCAGCACTTCGGCCGGTCGACCGGCGCCTGGCTGCATGAAACATCGTGGGGCCGCGACGACCGGCCGGTGGTGACCGAAAGCGAGCCGGTGTCGATGAGCCGCGAGACCACCTTCGACCGCGACCTGCATGCCGTGCGCGACCGGGCCGAGCTGGGCCGCATCTTCACCGACCTCTGCGTGCGCGTGGCCGAAGACCTGCGCCGCAAGGGCTACATGGGCAAGACCATCGGCATCAAGCTGCGCTTCGACGACTTCAAGATCGCCACGCGCGACCAGACCATCGACGGCTACACGCAGGACGCCGCCGCCATCCGCCGCGCCGCCGGCCAGTGCCTCAAGCGCGTGCCGCTGGACCGGCGGCTGCGCCTCTTGGGCGTGCGGGTGGGCAACCTGCTGCCCGAAGACGCGGCCCGGGCCGCCGAGGCCGCTGCGGCGCCGGGCGAAGCGGCCGTCGGCGGCATCGGCACCAACGCCGTGCTGTTCTGACCCGCGTGGGCACTGGAGCGGCTGGCAAAACCCGGCGAAGCAGTTCTGGCCAGGCGCTGCATCGCAGGCAGTACGACCAGATGCTGCAACGGCGCCAGATTGGTTTGTGAGCCGCCCTTATTGCCGCGCCGTGCGCACGTTGGCCGGCAGCGCCTGCGGGTGGCTGGTGCGCAGCGGGTTGATGTCCAGCCCGCCCCGGCGCGTGTAGCGGGCGTACACGGCCAGCTTGATCGGACGGCAGCGGGTCCACAGGTCCATGAAGATGCGCTCCACGCACTGCTCGTGGAATTCGTTGTGGTTGCGAAAGCTCACCAGGTACTGCAGCAGCCCGGCCTGGTCGATCTGTGGGCCGCTGTAGCGGATCTGCACGCTGCCCCAGTCGGGCTGGCCGGTCACGAGGCAGTTGCTCTTCAACAGGTGGCTGACCAGCGTCTCGGTCACTGGCGCCTCGCCCTCGGCGGCCTTCAGCAGCTCGGGAGCGGGCGTGTAGCGCGTGCATTCGATGTCCAGCCGGTCCAGCAGCAGGCCGTCCAGTTCGTGCACCGGCTCGCGGTCGAACAACTCGGGCAGCAGCAGTTTCACGCCGACCGTGGACGCACTGGCCGCGCCGCGCCAGGCGGCCTCGCTCAGATCGGCGCGCAGGCGGGTCTGCACCGCGGCCGCATCGGCGAAGCGGCTGTTGTTGAAACTGTTCAGGTACAGCTTGAACGACTTGCTTTCGATGATGTTGGGCGTCTCGCAGGGAATGGTCACGTGCGCGATGGCTACCTGCGGCTTGCCGCGCTCGTTCAGCCACGACAGCTCGAAGGCGGTCCACAGGTCGGCGCCGAAGAAGGGCGCGGCGGCCGCGGCGCCCAGCCCGATCTCGGCGCGCTTGGGCGCGCGTGGAATGGGAAAGAGCAGCGATGCGTCGTACTGGTCGACGTAGGCCGAGGCGCGGCCCAGCTGCGATCGTTCAGGGGTGTTGTCGTTCATGGCCGGGTGTCCTTTCAGGTGCGTTCCAGTTCTTCGAGCAGCTCGGCCTCGCGCGCATGGGCCAGGGCCTGCAGCACGTCGCCCAGATCGCCTTCCATCACGGCCAGCAGCTTGTAGAGCGTGAGGTTGATGCGGTGGTCGGTGAGCCGCCCCTGCGGGAAGTTGTAGGTGCGGATGCGGTCGCTGC
>Ga0308171_1002047_pt1 | contig 22895 bp, 21 predicted proteins | sample PhyGR1_FD_202135 | JGI IMG/M metagenome (GOLD analysis project Ga0308171, IMG submission 202135) | Phyllosphere microbial communities from UC Gill Tract Community Farm, Albany, California, United States - DLSLSG.R1 | ecosystem: Host-associated > Plants > Phyllosphere > Unclassified | place: USA... | reverse complement strand
CGATGAAGTGGTGGCCGGCGACGTGGTGGTGATCCGCTACGAAGGCCCGCGCGGTGGCCCGGGCATGCAGGAGATGCTGTACCCGACCAGTTATCTGAAATCCAAGGGGCTGGGCAAGCACTGCGCGCTGCTCACCGACGGCCGTTTCTCCGGCGGCACCTCGGGCCTGTCGATCGGGCATGCCTCGCCGGAAGCGGCGTCGGGCGGCACCATCGGCCTGGTCCGCAACGGCGACCGCATCCGCATCGACATTCCCGCACGGCGCATCGATCTGCTGCTGGATGACGCCACGCTGGCCGCCCGCCGCGCCGAACAGGACGTGCTCGGCTGGAAGCCGCGCGAGGCCCGCCCGCGCAAGGTCACCGGTGCACTGAAGGCGTATGCGCTGCTGGCCACCAGTGCCGACAAGGGTGCGGTGCGCGATCTGGCCAAGCTGGCGGACTGAGGCCGGCCGCGCCGCGCGGCCGGATCGGCTACGCTGCGGCGCATGACCGCGCCGTCGCCCCGCCAGCCCCTGATCGATGCCCTGCGCGGCGTCGCCCTGCTCGGTGTGTTCCTGGTCAACCTGCGCTTCTTCTCGCTGGATGCGCTGCTTGACGCGCCCGCTCAGCAGGCCCTGCCCAGCGCCGCGCTGGACCAGGCGATCCGCACCGGCATGGGCTGGGTGGTCGACCTCAAGGCGATCACGGTGTTCTCCCTGCTGTTCGGGATGGGCTTCGCCATGCAGATGGATGCCCGGGGCGCGGCGGGCGTGGCCCCGCACCTGCGCCGCATGGCCGCGCTGGCGCTGATCGGCCTGCTGCATGCCACGCTGCTGTGGTGGGGCGACATCCTGCTGACCTATGCGCTGGTCGGGCTGCTGCTGCCGCTGTTCCGCCGCCTGGGAGACCGGGCGCTGGTGGCAACCGGGCTGGCGATTGCCTTGTTGCTGCCGCCGCTGCTCTCGCCGTGGCTGCGCGAGTGGGTGATGACGATGGCGCCGCGCGCACAGGTGTACGCCGCGGCCGTGACCGGCCTTTCCTCGGGCACGCTGTGGCAAGCCTGGGGGCAGAACCTCGCGCTGGGCAGCTGGGTGCGGCTGACCAACTGGGCGCTGCTGTTCTTCGTGCTGGGGCGCTTCCTGCTGGGCTATTGGGCGGGACGCCGGGGACTGTTGCAGCGGCCGGAGCAGCATCTGCCTGCGTTGCGGTGGCTGTGCGCGGGCGGGGGCGCGCTGGCGGTGGTCTTCCTCGTACTGGAGGCCGGTGCCCCATCGCTCAAGGAGGCCTGGCCTGCGCTGCGCGGCGGCGTACCCGGCTACCTGCTGCGGGTGAGCTACCGCGTCGCCCCGCTGGCGCTGGGCATCGCCTTCGCCTGCGGGTTCGCGCTGCTCTATCTGCATCCCTGGGCGGAGCGCTGGCTGCGCGTGTTCGTGCCGGCTGGACGGATGGCATTGAGCAACTACCTGCTGCAGAGCGCGATCTGCGTGCCGCTTTTCGCTGGTTTCGGGGTGGGCCTGGGCAGCACCCACGGGCTGTGGCCGATCCTGGCCGTGGCGCTGATCGTGTTCCCGCTGCAACTGTGGCTGAGCGCCTGGTGGCTGCAGCGCTGCTACTTCGGTCCGGTGGAGTGGCTGTGGCGCAGCCTGAGCGAAGGGCGACGCCTGCCGATGCGGCGGGCGTGAGCACTTGACCCATCACGCATCGCTGGAAAACACTCGGTGCGGACCTCTGAACAAGGATGTGACGATGCACGGCACGCGTTCGCTGCTGATACTGGCCTTGTCGGCCGCCGCCTTGCCGGCCTTTGCCGACGACTGCACCGTCGATCGCGCCGCGATGCTGGCCCTGACCCCGGATCAGTTCGATCAGGACCTGCAGGGCGGCTGGCGACCGATGGCGGAGAAGGCCGAATGCCAGCTGGCGGCCGCCGATCTGATCGCGGCCTATCGTGCGCAGCCCAAGGCGGCCGGCAACACCACGTTGATCTGGCATGAAGCGCAGATGCGCGCGCAGGCCGGGCAGGACGCGCAGGCGGTCGCATTGATGCGCCAGACCTACAAACCCGCACCCGATGCCGGCGGCTGGAACCCGTACGTGGATGCCAGCATCGCGTTGATCGAGCAGGACCGCCCGGCCCTGGCCGCCGCCCGTGCACGGCTGGCGGCGGTGCCGGCGCCGCCCGCGGCGGACGTCACCGACGGGTTCCTCCAGGTCACCCTCTCCAGCGGAGAGAAAATGAAGGTCGCCTGGCCGCCCAATCTCGATGTGGTCGACGCGTTTGTCCGGTGCTTCGGCCAGAGCTACCGCCAGGCCTATTCAAGCCAGGCCTGCCGCCATCCCGAGGCGGCCGCCGTGCCGGATCGCAGCGCGGCCGACTGACCGCGCTACTCCCCGATCAGCCGATCACGCGCTTGAACGGCGGCAGTGAATCGATGATGCGCTTGCCGTAGCGGCGGGTCAGCAGCCGCGAATCGAGGATGATCACGCGGCCGGTATCGGTGGAGGTGCGGATCAACCGGCCGGAGAACTGGGTCAGCGTGCGCAGCGCATGCGGGATCGCGATCAGGTTGAAGGCGTTCAGGCCGCGGCTTTCGAACCACTCGCTCAGCGTGGAGGTCTGCGGATCGGTCGGCACCGCGAACGGCACCTGGGTGATCACCACCGTGGTGCAGGCTTCGCCGGGCAGATCGAGGCCTTCGCCGAAGGAATTGAGCCCGAACAGCACCGAGCCCTCGCCGGCCGAGGTGCGCCGCAGGTGTTCGTCGATCATTTTCTGCTTGGCGGTCTCGCCCTGCACCAGCACCTGCTTGCGCTGCGCGGCCGGCATCAGCTCGGCCACCTTTTCCATCTTCCAGCGCGAGGTGAACAGCACGATGCTGCCCTTGTCCCAGTCCAGTTCCTTGACCAGGTACTTGGCCACTTCCTTGGGGTGACCTTCCTTGTCATCGGGCGTCACCGGGAACGCCGGCACGATCAGCTGCGCCTGGTTGGGCAGATCGAATGGCGAGGCCAGCGAGACCATCTCGGCCTCGGGCGGAATGCCGTTGTCGATCGCCAGCGCCTGGAAATCGCCGCCGCCGGTGAGCGTGGCCGAGGTCATCACCACCGAGTCCACTTCGTCCCAGAGCAGCTTGCGCAGCACGTTGGCGGCCGAGACCGGCGAGCCGTGCAGGACCAGGTCGCCATCGCGCGAGAGGGTGATCCAGCGCGCGGTCGGCGGCTGGCCCTCCTTGTCTTCGCGGCGCCAGCCGGTCCACAGGTTGTGCTGCTGCTCGATCATCTCCAGCGCCATGCCGAGGTTGCGCTGCAGGCGCTCGCGCGCGGCGTCCTCGGGCTTGCCTTTGGCAACCTGCGCCAGCGCGGCGTGGGCCCAGTTGAACAGCGCGCGGGTGTCGTCGGCGATGGCCTCGATGTCCGGCATCCAGATCTCCGGCAGGCGGCCGTTCGGGGCGCGCCACATCGGTTCCTGCGCGGACGGGTCGGGCCGCCAGCTGCGGTCGATCACATCGCGGAAGGCCTTGAGCTGCTTGCTGACCTTGGCCGCGACCTCGATCGCCTCGTTGGGCAGCAGGTTGCCGAGCTTGTCCTTGTCCACCGCGCGGTAGGACGCGGCGATCAGGACCTGCAGGCGGCCGGTGCGCTTGGCCATCTCGTCCAGCGCAAGGCTGGCGGCGCCCTGGTCGATGGCGACGTTGCCGATGTGATGGCCTTCATCGAGCACCAGCAGCATGTCCGAGGGCGGCGCGATCAGCGGCTGGCCGTTGTCGCTCTCGCCGATCGACAACGCCGACAACAGCAGCGCGTGGTTGGTCACCACGATCTGCGCCTCGCGCACGGTGTTGCGCGAGCGCAGCACCGCGCACTGCGCCGAGTAGGCACACTTGCGCCCGGCGCAGCCCGAGGCCGGCGTGGTGATGCGCGAGCGCAGGGTGTTGCTGATCGTTTCCGGTGCGTTGTCCAGATCGCCGTTCCAGCGGCCTTCCAGGAAGGCCTTGCTCAACGACTGCGCCAGGTCCATTTCGATCGGCGCCAGGGGGCGGTCGAACAGCGGCTGTTCGTCCTCGAACATGCCTTCCTGCGCGCCATCGCCATGCGCTTCGGCCGCGTTGCGGGTGCATAGGTAGCGGGTGCGGCCCTTGGCCAGCGCCACGGTGGCTTCGATGCCGGTGGCCTTGAGGAAATTGGGAATGTCGCGCTCGACCAGCTGCGACTGCAGGGCCACGGTGCCGGTGCTGATCACCAGTTTCTTCCGGGTCGCCAGCGCGATCGGCACGCCGGCGGTCAGGTAGCCCAGCGATTTGCCGACGCCGGTGGGGGCTTCGACCACGCCGACGCCGCCGCTGTGCGAGAGCGCACGCGACACCACACCGATCATCTGGCTCTGCGAGCGCCGGGTACTGAAGCCGGGCGTATTGGCCTGCAGCTTGGCATAGGCGTCGCGGATGCCGGCCTTGAGCGCGTCGTCCAGGGCGCGGGGGGCTTCAACTTTTTCGGTCACGCCGGGGGACTGCCTGACTGGATCACGGTCGTCATTTTCTCATGCCCGGGGCAGAAGGCCGAGCCCGCGACACTGAACAGGCTCATCGGCCGATGCCCCATTGCAGCGTGGGCGCTTTCGCCCCGGTGCTCAGCGCCGCGCCGGGCTGGCCGTGCGCAGCGCGCGGGTCATCGCCCACACCAGCAGGACGACCGCCAGCGCCTCGAGCAGGCCCAGCACGAAGTGGCACGCGCTCAGCACACGGGACATCCCGCGCAGATTGTCGAAATTGCCCTGCTGCACCATCCACATCGGCACGATGTTGAGCAGCAGCCCCGACAAGGTGGTCAGCGCCATCACGCCCAGCGCCGTCAGCGCCACGCTGCGCACCGGCCCGCGCGGCGTATCCACCACCCACACCACCGCGATCGCCAGCGCGATCAGCACCGGCAGGCGCACGCCCAGCATGGTCAGCATCGAGACCAGCAGCTCCATGTCCACCGGCTCAGTCCTCGCCGGCCAGCGGCGCCAGTTGGGCGCGCAGCGCGGTATACACCGGATCGGTCTGCGGGCGCACCGCGTGCCACTGCAGGAAGCTTTCGGCGGCCTGTTCGACCAGCATGCCCAGGCCATCGACGATGTTGCGGCACCCGGCCGAACGCGCCCAGGCGGTGAAGGCGATCGCAGCCTCGCCGTAGTTGAGGTCCACCGCGGTGGTCATGCTGTTGACCAGCGACAGCGGCAGCTTGAACTCGGCGGCGCGGTCGCGGCCGGCCGAGGTCGCGTTGATGATCAGTTCGAAATCGCCCAGCTCGCGGATGTCTTCCTGGTAGCGGGTGATCGCACGGCCCGGTTCGCCCATCGCATCGATCAGCGCGTCGGCGCGCTCGGGGGTGCGGTTGACCACCACCAGCTCCAGGATCCCGGCATCCAGCAGCGCCGGGGCCACGCTGCGGGCCGAGCCGCCCGCGCCGAGCAGCAGCGTGCGGCGGCCGCGCAGGTCCAGCCCGTGGCGGTCGGTCAGGTCGCGGACCAGGCCGATGCCATCGGTGGTGTCGCCGTGCCAGCGATCGCCTTTGCGCAGCAGCGTATTGACCGCGCCGGCGCGGCGTGCGCGCGAGGTCAGCGTGGTGCACAGCGCGAAGGCGGCTTCCTTGTGCGGCGCGGTGATGTTGGCCCCGATGCCCCCTTCGGCGGCGAACGCCTCCAGTGCCGCCAGGAACTCGGCAGGCGCCGCTTCAATGGCGTGGTAGTCCACCGCGATGCCTTCCTGCTGGCCGAACGCGGCATGGATGCGCGGCGACTGCGAATGGGCGATGGGCTGGCCGAATACGGCGTAACGGTCGGCGGTCATGGATTTTCCTGCTCCGGGCCTAGAATGGAACGCAAACCCCAACGGACGCGGCTATGCGCACTCCATTGTCATTGCTCGCGCTGAGCGCCAGTTTACTCTGCGCGCCGTTCGCGATGGCGCTTTCCGAATTCGGCATCGAAGGCATGGGCGTGGTCTCCACCAAGGCCAACGAGGCGCAGGCCACGATCGCGCCGGATGGCCAGCGCATCGTCTGGAGCAGTGACCGCGCCGGCGGCAGCGGCGGCTGGGACCTGTGGCAGGCGGTGCTGCGCGAGGGGCGCTGGCAGGACGCCACGCCGGTGCCGCTCAACAGCGCGGCCGATGATCTCGACCCGTACTTCAGCCACGACGGCCGCTGGCTCTACTTCGCCTCCAACCGGGCGGGCGGTCGCGGCGGTTTCGATCTGTACCGGGCCGCAGTTGCCCGCGATGGCAGCCTCGGCCCGGCGCAGGCGCTGCCGGCAGGGCTCAACACGGTCGCCGACGAACGCGCGCCGGCCCTGCGCGCCGATGGCCTCGCACTGCTGTTCTCGCGCAACGGCGCGGGCACGCAGGGCGGTTTCGACCTGTTCGTGGCACCGGCGCAGGACGAGGGCTTCGGCCCGGCGACGGCGCTGCCCGCGCCGCTCAACAGCGCCGCCGACGAACGCGGCGCGGCCTGGCTGGACAACCGCGGCGCGCTGGCGTTCACGCGCGTCACCGGGGCGCATTCGCAGGTGTGGCTGGTGGGCTGCGATCACCGCCAGGCGGCGGTGCCGCTGACGCTTTCGTTCAATACCGCCGACGGCCAGACCGGCGCGCCGGTGGTGGATCCGGCCACGCCCGGCGAGCTGGTGCTGGCCGGGATGGCGCGCGCGCCGAAAGCCGGCGGGCTGGATCTGTACCGGATCAGGACCCCGTCCGTGGCGCAGGGCACGGGCTGCCGCTGAGGCTGCGGGGGCCGGGAGGCGGCCCCGCGTGGCGGGGTGCTAGCCGTGCTGAAGCAGTGCGGCGCGCTGCTGTTCGTACTGCGCTTCGCTGATCTCGCCGTGGTCCTTGCGCTGGTTCAACGCGGCCAGCTGGGCCTGCAGTGCGGGCGACAACTGCGCTTCACGGGCGATCCGCGCGGCCGCCGAGGGCTGCTCCGGGGGGCGCTGCGCGGCGCGGCGCACGCCGCGGATCACCAGCCCGATCACCACCGCGAACGCCAGCACACCGGCACTCCAGGTCACCCACTGCAACCATCCCATCGTCTGCATCATCGTCTTCCTGTGTGCGTGTGGCGCGTATTGTCAGCGTTCGCGCAGCCAACGCGCCACCTGCGGCGCGAAATAGGTCAGCACGCCATCGGCACCGGCACGCTTGAAACCGATCAACGATTCCAGCACGCAGGCGCGCTCGTCCAGCCAGCCGTTGGCGAAGGCGGCCTTCATCATCGCGTACTCGCCACTGACCTGATAGGCGAAGGTCGGCACGCCGAACTGCTGCTTCACCCGGCGCACCAGGTCCAGGTACGGCATGCCCGGCTTGACCATCACCATGTCCGCGCCCTCTTCCAGGTCCAGCGCGATCTCGCGCATGGCCTCGTCGCCGTTGGCCGGGTCCATCTGGTAGGTCTTCTTGTCGGCCTTGCCCAGGCTGGCCGAGCTGCCCACCGCGTCGCGGAACGGGCCGTAGAACGCCGAGGCGTACTTGGCCGAATAGGCCATGATGCGCACGTTGACGTGGGCCTGGGCATCCAGCGCGCGGCGGATCGCACCGATCCGGCCGTCCATCATGTCCGAGGGCGAAATGATGTCCACGCCGGCCTCGGCATGCGACAGCGACTGCTTGACCAGCGCCTCGACGGTGATGTCGTTGAGCACGTAGCCCTTGTCATCGATGATGCCGTCCTGGCCGTGGGTGGTGTAGGGATCCAGCGCCACGTCGGTCATCACGCCCAGTTCGGGGAACCGCGATTTCAGCGCGCGGATGGCACGCTGCGCCAGGCCGTTCTCGTCCCAGGCGGCCGCAGCATCCAGCGACTTGCCGGCCGGGTCGATCACCGGGAACAGATCGATCACCGGGATGCCCAGCTCCAGCGCTTCTTCGGCCACCTTGAGCAGTTCGTCGATGGACAGCCGTTCCACGCCGGGCATCGAGGCCACCGGCACGCGGCCATCGCGCTCATGCACGAACACGGGGTAGATCAGATCATCGGTGGTGAGCGTGTTTTCGCGCATCAGGCGGCGCGAGAACTCGTCGTGGCGCATGCGGCGGGGACGGTAATCGGGGTGGGCCATGGGGTGCTCCGGAACGGAATTCAGTGGGACGTGCAGGGATTACTGCAGCAGGTACTGTCGCGGGTGCAGCGGCTCGGGCAGCGGGCGTACGCCGAGGCTGTCGAGCAGGTCGATCTCGAGGGTGCGCACCAGCGCATCCAGCGGCAGGTCATTGGGCGCCACGCCGAAGGGCTCTTCCATCTCCTCGCCCAGCTGGTCCAGGCCGAAGAACGCGTAGGCCAGCACCACCGATACCACCGGCGTGGCCCAGCCCAGCGAACTGGCCAGGCCGAACGGCAGCAGCACGCAGAACAGCCACGCGCAGCGGTGCAGCAGCAGGGTGTAGGCGAAGGGCAGCGGCGTGGTGAGGATGCGTTCGCAGCCGGCCTGGATGCTGGAGATCGCGTGCAGGCGGGTCTCGAACTGGGCGAACAGGATCGGATCAAGCCGGCCCTCGCGCAGCGGCTCGGCCAGTTCGGCGGCGATCATCGCCAGCAGCTGGTCCGGTGCGTTGCAGCGCTCGCCCAGGCGCGCGTGCGCGCCCGCTTCGACCCAGGGCTGCGCCGCCAGGGCCTCGTCGCGGCCCCGCAGGCGCGCCGCCAGCGCATGGGCGAAGCCGATGCAGAGCCGGCAGATCCGTGCCCGGCGCGCGCCGTCGTCGAGCAGCAGCACGCTGCACAGCCGCGCCAGGCTGCGCGATTCATAGACCAGCTGGCCCCAAAGCTTGCGGCCTTCCCACCAGCGCTCGAAGCAGGCGTTGTTGCGGAAACTCAGGAAGATCGACAGCACCAGGCCAAGCAGCGTGAACGGCGCCACCGAGACGCGTTCGATGCCTGGCGGGTGCCACAGTTCGGCCAGCGCGGCGACCGCCACGGACAGCACCAGGATCGCCAGCACCTTGGGGGCCACCGCCGGAACGATGGAGCCGCGCAGGATGTACAGCAGTTGCCAACCGTGGGGACGAGGGCGAATGATCATCGGTGCAGGAATGGCGCCCGGACGGGCGAGGACCGCCGGCAGGGCCGAAGCGGCAGGCGGTCATTCTACGCCGATGGGCCCGGGCGGCCGGGCTGTGCGACGGTCGGTCGCACCCGGGCGCGCCGGGCGGCCCTCAGAGGATGCCGCCCCCGAGCATCAGCCGCACGATGCCGACCACCACCACCACGGCGTTGAGCAGCAGGCCCGTCTTGGCCCGGCCGCGTTTGCTGGGATGGGTGAACAGGATGCCGAGCGCGGCGATGATCGCGCCGACGGCCGCGAACGGAATCAGGAACCAGTTGCCCCAGCCCAGCAGCGGAATCAGGGCGAGGATCATCCACAGCAACGAGACGATGCCCCACAGCAAACTGATCAAACCCATGCCCGGCTCCTTGAGGTGATGGCTGCGCACACCATAGCCGTTCCGGCCGCCCGTGCAAGCGTGAAGACCCGCCACACCGCCGTTGCGGCGGCCTCACCCGGGCGGTGCTAGCGTGGGTGCCAGGTACGTTGGCACCGATTCAGTGGCCAGCGTCGATGATCGCGCCGTAGATCCCACCGGCCCTACATGAACAGGGTGACTGCCATGAAGCTCCAATCCGCTGTGCTGCTGGGCGTGCTGCTGGCCACCGCCGGCTGCGCCAGCACCTCCAAGGTGATGCTGGGCCAGGCGCGTGCGCCGGTCGACCCGGCGCAGGTCCAGATCTATTCCACGCCGCCGGCCGGTTCGCAGGAGATCGCGCAGCTGGAGTCGGCCAGCGCTGTCGGCTTCGGCACGCAGGGGCAGACGGATGCCGCCGTCGAGCGGCTCAAGCGTGAAGCCGCCGCGCTCGGCGCCAACGGCGTGATCCTGATGGGCGTGGGTTCCAGCGGCTCGCCGGTGGGGATGTCGGTCGGTGCGGGCAGTTATGGCTCGCGCGTGGGCGGTGGCGTGGGCATCGGCATCCCGACCACGCAGAAGCGCGCGGCCGGTGTGGCGATCTGGGTGCCCAATCCGGCACCGGTCCCGCGCCTGCCGGCGCAGACGATCACGCCGCAGCGGTAAGGCACGACCGATCCGCCGCAGCGGATCGGCAGTGCCCCGTGCCGGCGGTCAGCGCTTGGCGGACTTGTACTTCGGCACGAAGACCTCCTGCACCGCCTTGGCCAACTGGTCCGGCGGCAGCAGGCCCTGGTCGAGCAGGAAGTTGTTGAACGCCAGCCGGTCGAAGCGCGCCCCCAGCGCCAGTTCGGTCTGCATGCGCAGTTCCAGGATCCGGGTGTAGCCGTAGAAGTAGCTGCCAGCCTGGCCCGGCATGCGCACCGTGTAGCGGTCCAGTTCCTGCGTGGCCATGGCCTTGGAGAGGCCCACCTCGTCGATCAGCACGCGCTCGGCGTTGGCGCGGTCGGTCAGGCCGAGGTTGAGCATCGGGTCGAGCATCGCGCGCGCGGCGCGCAGCAGGCGGAACTGCAGCGCGATCATCTGCCCGTCCAGCGGCTCGTACGGCACCATCTCGGCTTCGGCATACAGCGCCCAGCCTTCCACGTTGACCGAATTGAACGCGAACATGGTGCGCGGCAGCGAGATGCCGCGTTCGACCATCGCGGTGAACTGCAGCTCGTGGCCGGGGCGGCCTTCGTGCGCGCTCAACGTCCAGGCGGCCGAGCCGAAGTTGAAATCATCGTACTGCGCGGCCTTGTCTCCGGCGGCCGGGTTGCCCAGCGGCAGCACGAAGGTGCCCTGCTGGCCGGTGTTGCCGACCAGCGGTGCGGGCAGGAAGTGCGGGGCCGGCGAGGCCGCGCTTTCGGCGGCCGAACCCAGCCGCATCTGCATCGGGCGCTGCGGCACGTCGACGATCTTTTCCTTGCGGATGATCGGGTCGATCGCATCGATCACGCCGCGGTAGTGATGCTCGAGCTGGTCATCGGCGATCTTGTCGCTTTTCAGCGCCCGGATCACCGCGACCGGGTCATGCGCATCGGCGACCTTCAGGCCCTTGGCCTGGGCCACCAGCGGTGCCAGCTGGCGCATCGCCGAACGGGTTTCCATGAACTCCAGCTGCGCCCGCTGCATCAGCAGCTGCGGATCGATGTCGATGCCCACGCGCTTGAGCTGGTAGGCGTACAGCGGCGCGGGCAGGCGCGCGTCGGTGCGGGCCTTGGGCAGCACCGAGGCACGGGTCCAGTCGCGGTACTCGCGCAGCTGGGTGGCCAGCGTCTTCAGGGCCTCATCGGCGCCGGCGATCTTGTACTTGCCGAACAGCTGCTCGATGCCGGTGATGTAGGTATCCACGTTGGCCAGCGACTGCTCGACTTCGATCTTCGTCGGCTGCAGCAGTGTCTTGTCGCCCAGGCGCTCTTCATAGCGCTGGCGCGACAGCGTGGTCACCGGCTGGCTGCCCGGGGCCAGCCCGGCGTAGGCCTTGAGGCGATCCAGCGCCTTGGCCCGGCGTTCGGCCGGCACCTGGTCGGACAGCAGCAGGTTGAGGCCGCTGAACACCGTCTGCGGGGTATCGCTCCACGGCAGCAGGTACTTCTCGTTGAGCTCGCTGCCCTCGATGCTCTGGTCGGCGGCGGCGATCATGATCGCCAGGTCCTGGCGGACGTTGGGATCGCGCTCGGTGGCCAGCTTGGCCTGCAGCTCGCTGCGCGCCTTGGCCACCGCCGCACGGTAGCGCGCGCCGTTGTCCGGACCGAAATCGGCCACCTTGTCGTCGTAGCCGGGCACGCCGAAGAAGCCGGTTTCTTCCGGCTGGAACGGGCCCTGCGCATCCAGCAGGATCTGGGCCAGCGCATTGCTGCGGGTCACCCAGGCCGGCGAGGCGGCAGGCTTGGCGGCCGCCGGGGCGGCCAGGGCCGGCGGGGCCGACAACGCGGCGGGAACGGACAGGGCCAGGGCAACGGCCAGCGCGATCGGCTTCATGGGGCATTCCAGGACAGGGTTGCCCGCAACTTACGCGCTCACGGCGGTGGCGACAATCTGCTGAACGTCACGGGTGGGCGGGTGGGGCAGGATGCGCGTACGGACACGAACCGTTGATCTTCCGTCTCTCCCGGCGTCGGCAGTGGGGGCTGCACCCCGCACTGCGGGGCTGACATCGCGCACCGGTGCCTCTCGCGGAAGCCTGCGTAGATCCTTGCGGATCAGCACGTCACCTCGGAGTTCGTAACGGAAGTTGCCGATGTTGAAGTTTGCCTGCAGTCGTCCGTCAGAACCCTCGGAAACGCGTACCGTCCCTTCCACATCCGTACACGGCGAAGAGGACGAGGCGGTTGTGCCAGCCCAACGGAGCCGACTGGGAATGCTCTCGGAAGATGCTCCGCCATTCTGGACGGCCAGCACGTGGACCGGATCCGACGCCTCGCCTGGCCGGTGGCCTGCAACGCGCTGCAGGCGCACTTTCAAATCGAAGAGATCGACCTCGATCGAATCGTCGGAAAGTGCATCTGGATGAACATCCACACGACGAACCCAGTCAACAATGCTGCCTTCGTACTGCCTGCGTAGCTCTGGGCCGGGATCCCATCCTCCCGCGGGAATGTCGACGAACCTGGACGTGGCCTGTGCAGGCGAAGAAATACTGCCCAAAAACACGACCGCCGCAACGAACAGCGCACGCTTCATGACCAACCCCGGTGTCCATGCCACATGGCATGACGAACACTACGGTCCGACTGCGTGTCACCGGGAGACGTCTGTCACACAGGCGACGGCAGGTGCCGAAAGCGACCAGTAAACGACGGTTCCTTCCCTGGAATTCTCAGGAATGCGCTGTGCTGCCGCACAACAGCGCCGCCGGGTGGAGACAACGGCGCTCGGTCACAGCGGCGCACCCAACGCGTCCACCCGTTCGGTGCTGCAGCCGGCGCGGCGCGGCGCAGCGCGTCGCGCCCCGGCCGGTGGCCGGAACGGGCAATCAGGGCGCCAGGCAGCGCCCCAGGAAACCCTCGGCCAGGCGGTAGCGGTGCAGCGCGTTGCTGCCCGACAGGCCGTGCTTGGCGCCGGGATAGGTCATCAGTTCGAACGGCTGGCCACGCTGCTGCAGGGCACTCATCAGCGCCGTGGAGTTGGTGAACAGCACGTTGTCGTCGGCCATGCCGTGGATCAGCAGCAGGCGCGAGCGCAGGCCGTCGATGTGGGTCAGCACGCGCGCGTCGTCATAGCCCTTGGCATTGTTGCCGGGCAGGTTCATGTAGCGCTCGGTGTAGTGCGTGTCATACAGCCCCCAATCGGTGACCGGCGCGCCGGCCACGCCGCAGGCATAGGCGTCCGACGCCTTGGCCAGCAGCATCAGGGTCATGTAGCCGCCGTTGGACCAGCCCTGCACGCCGATCCGCGCCGGGTCGACCCAGGCCTGCTGCTTGAGCCAGGCCACGCCGCGCAGCTGGTCGGCCACTTCCACGGTGCCCTGCACGCCGTACAGTGCGCCGCCGAAATCACGGCCCCGGCGCGGGGTGCCGCGGTTGTCCAGCGAGAACACCACGTAACCCTGCTGGGCCAGGTACTGGTTGAACAGGTGATCGCCACGGCCGGGCCAGCTGTCGGTCACGGTCTGGCTGGCCGGGCCGCCATACACGTACACCACGACCGGATAGCGCTTGGCCGGATCGAAGCCGCTCGGCTTGATCAGGCTGTACTGCAGGTCGGTCGTGCCATCGGCGGCTTTGAGCGTGCCGAACTCGACCGGGCGCTGCGCCGCCACATAGCGGGCATACGGGTGCGCCGGATCAGCGAGATCGTTTTCCACCAGGGTGGCGATCTTCTCGCCACTGGCGCGGTGCAGGGCGATCTGCGGCGGCGTGGTGCTGTTGGACCAGCTGTCCACGTAGACGCTGGCGTTGCGCGCGAAACTGGCGCTGTGCATGCCCGGCGCCTGCGACAGGCGCTGCAGCGGCCCGCCCTGCAGCGGCACGGCGTAGATCTGGCTTTCGCGCGGGCTCTCCACGCCGGCGCGGAAGTACACCTTGCCGGCGTCTTCATCGACCGCCAGCAGCTCATCGACCGGCCAGGCGCCCTGGGTCAGCGCGGTGACCGTCTTTCCATCGTCGGACACCCGGTAGAGATGTTCGAAACCGCTGCGCTCGGAGGACCACACGAAACCGCCCTGCTTCAGGAAGCGCAGGCTGTTGTGCAGCGGAACCCACGTGCGCGAGGTTTCGGTGGCCAGCACGCGCTGCTGGCCGGTGGCCAGGTCGGCCTGGATCAGCTCGAGCGTTTTCTGGTCGCGCGACTGGCGCTGGAAGGTCAGGCGCTGCGGATCGCGCCAGTCCACGCGCGCCAGGTAGATATCCGGGTTGCGGCCGAGGTCGATCCAGCGCGGTGCGGCGTCGGCGGTGGGCGCGATCACGGCCAGCGTCACGGTGACGTTGTGGTCGCCGGCGGCCGGGTAACGCTGTTCGATCATCTCGGTGCGGTCGGCGTACATTTCATAGCGTTTCTGCACCGGCACCGGGCTTTCATCGATGCGGGCGAACGCGATCGCCGAATCATCCGGTGCCCACCAGTACCCGGTGTGGCGATCCATTTCCTCGTCGGCGACGAACTCGGCCACGCCGTTGCCGATGGTGTCGCTGCCGTCGCGGGTGAGCTGGATCTGCCGGCCACTGCCCAGGTCGATCACCCACAGGTTGCGGGCGCGCACGAAGCTGACGAAGCCGCCCTTGGGCGAAAGCTTGGCATCGGTGGCGAAGCCTTCGCCGTGGGTGAGCTGGCGCACGGCGGCCTGGCCCTGCTTGCCCAGGTCATACAGGTACAGCTCGCCCCCCAGCGGGAACAGCAGCGTGCGGGCATCCGGCGACCACTGGTAATCCACGATGCCGGTCATCGCGGCGATGCGCTGGCGTTCGCGCCGGGCCTTCTCGGCATCGCTGAGGGTTTCCGTCCCCGGCAGCACCACCTTCGAATCGACCAGCAGCCGGGTCTGGCCGCTGGCGATGTCGTAGGTCCACAGGTCCAGTTGGTTGCGGTCGGCCTGCTTGCCGCGCAGGAAACTCACCTGCGACCCGTCCGGGGCGACCTTGGGTTTCATCAGGGTCGGGCCGGACAACGGCAGCGGACCGGTGATGGCGTCCAGGGTGAGCTTTTCAGCGTGGGCGATGGAGGTCGTGGCGAGCATGAGGGCGAGCGAGGCGAACAGGTGGCGCATGGAGTCTTCCGGCAGCGTCTGGGCAGTCCCGGCCGCGCGCGGCATGGGGAACGCGTCATCCTAACCAAAACCGCCCGCGGCGTGCCGGGCACGGGCGGGCGGCGTGGGGGTCAGCGCTGCCCGAACAGCAACCTGCGCTCTTCATCGCTGAGCGGCTTGCCGGCATCCGGGTTGACCTTCGCGCGCAGCGCATAGGCGCGCTGGGTGGCCGGGCGGGCCGCGATGGCCGCGTGCCAGCGGGCCAGGTTCGGGAAGGCGGCGAAATCCACCGGCAGGGTGTCGTAGGCGCCGATCCACGGGTAGCTGGCCATGTCGGCGATCCCGTATTCCTCACCGCCCAGATAGGCCGATTCGGCCAGGCGCTTGTCCATCACCCCGTGCAGCCGGCGCACTTCATTGTTGTAGCGGTCGATCGCATAGGGGATCTTGTCCGGCGCGTACACGTTGAAGTGGCCCATCTGCCCGCTCATCGGGCCCAGCCCGGCCATCTGCCAGAACAGCCACTCCAGCACCGCCACGCGGCCGCGGCTGTCGGCCGGCAGGAAGCGGCCGGTCTTCTCGGCCAGGTACAGCAGGATCGCACCGGATTCGAACACGCTCTGCGGCGCGCCACCGTCGGTCGGCTGGTGGTCGACCAGGGCCGGCATCTTGTTGTTGGGGGAGATCGCCAGGAAGGCCGGCTTGAACTGATCGCCCGCGCCGATGTTGACCGGCTTGATCTCGTACGGCAGGCCCAGCTCTTCCAGCAACAGCGTGACTTTGTGGCCGTTGGGGGTGGGCCAGTAGTAGAGATCGATCATGGCAGGTCGCTCGGGGACAGGAAGGCCGAGTCTAGTGCGTCAGTCGGCTTGGCAGCGTCATGGCGGACCGGTACCCTGCCGCGATCCCCGCAACGCAGCATTCCAGCATGAGCGCCCCCGAACACCGCATCAGCCCCCTGTCTTCCCTGATCTTCGCCTCGCGCTGGCTGCAGCTGCCGCTGTACCTGGGCCTGATCCTGGCGCAATGCGTCTACGTGTTCCTGTTCGGCAAGGAGCTGTGGCACCTGCTGCACAAGGCCAACAGCATGGGCGAGCAGGAAATCATGCTGCTGGTGCTGGGCCTGATCGACGTGGTGATGATCTCCAATCTGCTGGTGATGGTGATCGTGGGCGGCTATGAGACCTTCGTCTCGCGCCTGCGCCTGGAGAACCACCCCGACCAGCCGGAGTGGCTGAGCCACGTCAACGCGAGCGTGCTGAAGGTGAAGCTGGCGCTGTCGATCATCGGCATCTCCTCGATCCACCTGCTCAAGACCTTCATCGCCGCCGGCACCCTGGACGGGCTGCCCTCGTGCAACAGCGAGGCCTACCTGCAGGCCGTGGCCGCGGTCGGCACGGTGATCAAGTGCGCCCCGCTGACCTCCACCGGCGTGATGTGGCAGACCATCATCCATGCCGCCTTCATCCTCTCGGCCATCGGCATCGCCTACACCGACAAGCTGATGAACGGCACCCCCAGCAAGTCGCTGGCGCACTAAGCCTGGCCCCGGGCGGCGGCATCGTGACGGTGCCCTGCCCCCGCCGGCCCCGCGCCGGCCGCCGGGATGCTAGATTGCACACCTGCAGCACCGCCGTGGACGACGGGAAACGTCCATGGCCTTCGGCTCGCCTGACCGCATCGGGCCTTACGTATCGTCGCCTTCAAAGGGGAGTTGGATGTCGCACGTCAAGACGCATGGCAAGGCGCGGCTGTTCGCGCCGGTGATCCTGTTGGTGGCCCTGTCGGGCTGTTCCGGCAAGGACGAACAGACCCCGGCTGCGCCGGCCACACCTGCCGCCACCGCCACGCCGGCGGCCCCGGCCGCGCCCGCGGTTTCGGCCAAGGTGCAGTCGATGGGCACCGAGGAACTGCGCGAGAAGGCCAGCCAGGCCCTGCGCGAAAACCGCATGTACGCACCGGCCGGTGACAACGCCATCGAGTACTACCTGGCACTGCGCGACAAGACGCCGGACGATGCCTCGGTGAAGAGCGCACTGACCGACCTGCTGCCCTACACGCTGATCGCCGCCGAGCAGAACCTGGCCCGCGAGAATTTCGAAGAAACCCAGCGCCTGGTCGCCCTGATCGAAAAGGTCGACAGCACCGCGCCGGCGCTGCCGCGCCTGAAGCAGGGCATCAGCGGCAGCATGGAAACCGCCCTCAAGCGCACCCAGGAAGAGACCGACAAGGTCAAGAAGGACGCTGAGACCCGCGCCAAGCAGCTGGTGGAACAGCAGCGCCTGGCCCAGCAGCAGGCCACCGAAGCCGAAGCGGCCCGCCAGATCGCCGCCCAGCAGGAAGCAGCCCGCCGCGACAACCAGGATGCCGAGCGCCAGGCAGCGGCACGCCGCGAAGCCGAACAGCGCCAGCAGCAGGCTGCCGCCGCGCAGGCCGCCGCCGCACGCCAGGCCCCGGCCGCGGCCGCGCCGAGCCTGCGCCCGGTCAGCACCCCGGCCCCGCGCTACCCGGCTGAAGCCCTGCGTTCGGGCACCTCCGGCGAAGTGATGGTGGAGATCACCGTGGGTACCGATGGCTCGGTGACCGCCGCGCGCGTGCTGCGTGCCACCCCGGCCCGCGTGTTCGACCGCGAAGCCCTCAACGCGGTCAAGCGCTGGAAGTTCGAGCCGGTCAGCGCACCGGTGACGACCCGCCGCACCCTGGCGTTCGCCCCGGGCGGTTGATCGCCCCGCAAACGCGGAAATGAAAAGGCCCGGAGCGATCCGGGCCTTTTTCCTGTTCAACGACCCGGGTCGCCCCGCGCGGTCAACCCGAGATCGCCAGCCGCTCCTGGTGGTAGCGGCGCACGGCGGCGTACCAGAACAGCGCGGCCAACCCGAAGCCGGCGCCCAGGTAGACCGCCCACATCTGCGCACTGATGGTTTCGTGGCGGATGATCTTGAGCAGCATCTGGTTCTGCGCCAGGAAGGGCACCGCGAACTGCCACAGCTCGCTCTTGATCGGGTACACCATCAACGCATAGCCCGGCAGCATCGGCAGCAGCATCAGCCAGGTCATGTGGCTCTGGGCTTCCTTCATGCTCTTGGCCGCGGCCGACAGGAAGGTCAGCAGCGAGGTACCGATGAACAGCATCGGCAGCATGATCAGCAGCATCTGCACCATCGACAGGATGCCCATGTTGAGCTGCCGGCCGACCCCGCCGGAGGACAACTGCGCACTGAGCTTGAACGCCAGCAGGGTCAGCAGCAGCGAGGCCACGCCGACCGCACAGGCCGCCGCGATCTTGCCGCTGACGATCGCGCTGCGCGGTGCCGGGGTGGCCAGCAACGGCTCCAGCGACTGCCGCTCACGTTCGCCGGCGGTGGTGTCCATCACCAGGTAGGCACCGCCCAGGAACGAGGTGATCGTCAGCAGGATCGGCAACAGCACCGACAGCATCATCCCGCGCTTGGCTTCGGCGGTGGCCAGATCCTGCGCGGCCACGTCCAGCGGCCGCGCTACCTGCGCATCGATGCCGCGTGCCAGCAGGCGCAGTGCGCCAACCTGCTGGCTGTAGCCGGTCAGCGCCGACTGCAGCCGGGCACTGGGGATATCGGCCGCGCGGCGGGTGCTGTCCTTGATGATCTCCACCAGCGCGGGGCGGCCTTCGGCCCAGTCCGTGCCGAATTCGGGACTGATCCGCAGCGCCACATCGATGCGCTGGCTGCGGATCGCATCGGTCAGGTCATCCGGTGCCTGGGTGGCGTTGAGCCCCTGCGCGGCGAGGAAGCGCACCAGGTTCGGGGCGTGCTCGCCGCCGATCATCGGGATCTCCAGCGGCTGCTCGATCTGGGTCTTGACCCGGCTCTCGGCCAGCTTGCTCATGCCCAGGATCAGGACCGGGTACAGCAGCGGGCCGAGCAGCAGGGTCAGCGCGAGCGTGCGGCGATCACGCGAGAGGTCGCGCAGTTCCTTGCGCATCACGGTCAACAACGTGGCAAACGAACTCATGCGTGCAGTCCTTCTTCGGTACCGATCGCCTTCACGAAGGCATCTTCCAGGTTGCTTTCCCCGGTCTGTGCACGCAGCTCATCGGCGCTGCCGGCGGCCATCACCGTGCCCTGCGCGATGATCACCACGTGGTCACACAGCGCGGCGACCTCCTGCATGATGTGGCTGGAGAAGATCACGCAGCGGCCTTCGTCGCGCAGGCCACGCAGGAAGCCGCGCAGCGCGCGCGTGGTCATCACGTCCAGGCCGTTGGTCGGCTCGTCCAGGATCACGTTGCGCGGGTCGTGCACCAGGGCGCGGGCGATCGCGGTCTTGGTCCGCTGGCCCTGCGAGAAGCCATCGGTCTGGCGGTCCAGGATGTCTTCCATGTCCAGCGCCCTGGACAGCACCTGGGTGCGCTCGCGGATGCGCGCGGCACTCAGGCCGTGCAGCTGGCCGAAATAGGCGATGTTCTCGCGCGCGGTCAGGCGCTTGTAGACGCCGCGCGCATCGGGCAGCACGCCAAGCTGGCGACGCACCGCGACCGCATCGGCGGCCGCATCGATGCCATCGACCATCACCCGGCCCTGGTCGGGCGCCATCAGCGTGTACAGCATGCGCATGGTGGTGGTCTTGCCGGCGCCGTTGGGGCCGAGCAGGCCGGTGATGCGGCCATCCTCGGCGCGGAAGCCGACGTTCTCCACCGCCTTGATCAGGCCGGTCTTGGTCTTGAACGCTTTGTGCAGGTTCTCGGCGACGATCATGGTTCCCATCCGTTGAACGAGGTGAAGGCCGGCACCGGGCTCAGCGCCTCCAGGCAGGTGGCATCGAGCGATCGGGCATCGCCGCTTTCCAGGTACAGGCCCAGCAGGCGGGGCATGCAGCCGGCGTTGAGGGTGCCGTGGCCCTGGCCCTTGGCGATCAGGTGGCGGCCGTTGGGCAGATGGGTGAGCACCTGTTCGGCATAGCGTGGCGGCGTGACCGGATCGAACTGGCCGGACAGCAGCAGCACCGGCAGGTCGCTCTTGAACGGCGCGGTGAAATCCTTCGGCCGGGTGCCGACGTTCCAGGCCGGGCAGGCGGCGAAGAACATGCGTGCCACCTCCGGACCCAGCAGGCGATCGGCCGCGGCCGGTTCGGTGTAGCGATCGGCATCCTCGGCGCAGATCACCGACCACTGCATGCCCCGGCTCATCTGCACGCCCAGCGTGCGGCCGGCCATCCGGCTCAGCGACATCAGCGGCGCATAGCGGCCCTGCCCGGCTTCATCGAGCACCACCGGCAGCAGCGACGACAGTTCGGGCATGTAGGAGAACGCGAACGCCAGCCCGGTCACCGTATCGGGGGTCAGCGTGTCGGTCCTGACCTGGGCGGTGCCCGGATCGCGGTACTCCACCTCGATCGGCGCCTTGGCCAGCGTGGCCATCACGTTGCGCAGCTGGGTGCGGGTATCGACCGGGAAGCGCTTGGCGCAGACCGGGTCCTTGCTGCACTGCGCGGCCTGCAGGGTGATCGCATCTTCGAAGGTGGTGGCAAAATCGCCGCCGACCACCAGCTCGTTCGGGGCGACGCCATCGATCACCACGCTGCGGGTGTGCTGCGGGTAGCGGGCGGCGTACTGCTGGGCCACGCGGGTGCCGTAGGAGCCGCCGATCAGGTTGACCTTGGCCACGCCGAGCGCGGCGCGGACCGCATCGAGATCGCCGATGGCCTGCGTGGTGGTGTAGAAGCGGGTATCGGCACGCGCGGCCAGCGAGGCCGCGCAGCGCTGGGCATACCCGGCGATCAGCGCGGGGGTCGGCGCGGCGTTCTCATCCAGCGGCAGTTCCTTGCCGTCCTTGTCCAGGCAGGTCAGCGGGTTGGACTTGCCGGTGCCCCGCTGATCGATCAGGAAGATGTCACGCTGCTTGCGCACATCGCGCAGCGCCAGGTTGACCGGCGCGGCCACCTCGGTGGCGGCCTGGCCCGGGCCACCGGCGAGGAAGAACACCGGGTCGCCCTTGCCCTCGCCATCATTGGCGGCATCCAGCCAGGCGATGTTGAGGCCGATCTTCCGGCCCTCCGGGGCGGCCGGGTTTTCCGGCACCTGCAGCGTCGCGCACTGGGCTTCGACGTTGGCGCTGGCCTGGGCGCTGGTCAGCGTGCAGGGCGTGAAGGCGAGCGCGCCGTACTGGCGGTGGGCCGCCTGGCTGCCCTCCGGATCGGGCGTGGCCGGCGTACAGCCGGCACACAGGGCCGCGGCCAGCACTCCGGCCAGCCTCAGGTGATTTCTGGACATCTTCCGTGTTTCCCCTTGTTGATGGTCATGCCACCACGACGCGCAGGCGTGGCGGATGTGACTCAACTTACACGGATGCGCCGGTGCCGGGAACGGGCGCAGGTCATGCTTTTCCAACCGGCGCCGGCGCCTGCCGTTACTTGCTGCTGACGTACTTCTCGCGCCGCACCTGCGGGGTCGGCAGACCGGCCGCCTTCAGCGCTTCGAAGGTGGTATCGACCATGTCCGGGTTGCCGCAGAGATAGGCGATATCCGTCGCCGCCGCCGGCGCGAATTCGGCCAGGTGCTGCTGCACATAGCCGTGGCGCACGTCCGGGTGCGGGTTGTCGGGCAGCTCGCGCGACAGGCACGGCACGTAGCGGAAGCCCGGGTGGGCGGCCGCGAAGGCATAGAAATCATCGCTGTACAGCAGCTCGGCCGGGGTGCGGGCGCCCTGCAGCAGCACCACCTCTACCCCGCGCTCGGCCATGGCCGTGGCCAGCAGCGGCAGCATCGACCGGTACGGGGTGACCCCGGTGCCGGTGGCGATCAGCAGGTAGCGGGCGTTATGGTCGCCCGGCTGCAGGCAGAACCGGCCGAACGGGCCGCTGGCGCTGACATGGCCGCCGATGTCCAGGCCCTCGAACAGGGCCGTGGCGGCCCCGCCGGGCACGAAACTGACGGCGATATCGACCGCCTCGCCCGCCCCGAGCGCGTGATTGTGAATGGTGGCCAGCGAGTAACTGCGCTTGGTGGCAGTGCCATCGGCGTACTCGAAGTGGACCTGGATGAACTGGCCGGGCTGGAAATCCAGCGGCAGGCCGTCATCACGCAGGAACTGGTAGTGGCCGACGGTCGGCGCCAGCATGTGGCGGCCGATCAGTTTGAGGGGGAATTGAGCAGGCACGACTTTCGGGACAGTGTGTAGCCGGGGCAAACCCGCGGGGCCTTCTATAATAGCCCCTCCCCGCCCCTATCCAGCGCCGACCCATGGGCGCGAAGGCAAGAGCTTGGCTTCCCAGAACACTCCCGCGCCCCTTTCCGCCCCCGCCCTGCGGGTCAGCGACCTCCGCAAGACCTACGACAACGGCACCCAGGCGCTGAAGGGCGTCTCCCTGGACGTGGCGCCGGGCGATTTCTTTGCCCTGCTGGGCCCCAATGGCGCCGGCAAATCGACCCTGATCGGCATCATCAGCTCGCTGGTGAACCTCAGCCAGGGCCAGGTCGAGGTGTTCGGCACCGATCTGGTGCGCGAGCGCAGCGCGGCCATGCGCCTGATCGGCCTGGTCCCGCAGGAAATCAACTTCAACCTGTTCGAAAAGCCCTTCGACATCCTGGTCAACTACGCCGGTTTCTACGGCGTGGCCCGCCCGGAGGCCGAGCAGATGGCCGAGGTGGAGCTCAAGCGCGCCCACCTGTGGGAAAAGGCGCAGGTGATGAGCCGCACCCTGTCCGGCGGCATGAAGCGCCGGCTGATGATCGCCCGCGCGATGATGACCCGCCCGCGCCTGCTGATCCTGGATGAGCCGACCGCC
>Ga0308171_1002046_pt1 | contig 22900 bp, 26 predicted proteins | sample PhyGR1_FD_202135 | JGI IMG/M metagenome (GOLD analysis project Ga0308171, IMG submission 202135) | Phyllosphere microbial communities from UC Gill Tract Community Farm, Albany, California, United States - DLSLSG.R1 | ecosystem: Host-associated > Plants > Phyllosphere > Unclassified | place: USA... | reverse complement strand
CGTCATCGACGTCACCGTCAATCTCGACGGCACCGGCGTCTATCAGAACGCCACCGGCATCGGGTTTCTCGACCATATGCTCGACCAGTTGTCGCGGCATTCGCTGATCGACCTGTCGGTCAAGGTCCAGGGCGACCTGCATATCGACGGGCACCACACCACCGAGGACAGCGCGCTGGCGATCGGACAGGCCTTTGCCAAGGCGCTGGGCGACAAGCGCGGCATCTACCGCTACGGCGAGGCGCTGTCGCCGATGGACGAGGTGCTGACCCGCACCGCGCTCGACATTTCGGGCCGCCCCTGGCTGGTGTGGAAGGTGCCGTTCACCGTGCCCACGCTTGGCACGCTCCAGACCGAGATGATCGAACACTGGTTCCACAGCTTCGCGCAGGAGGCAGGGATCACGCTGCACGTCGAGCTGCTCCACGGCCACAACAACCATCACATCGCCGAGAGCATTTTCAAGGGCCTGGCCCGCGCGCTTCGCATGGCGGTCGAAATCGACCCACGCAAGGCGGACGCCATCCCCTCGACCAAGGGCATGTTGTGACGCTGGCGCTGATCGACATCGAATCGGGCAATCTCCACTCGGTCGAGAACGCGCTGCGCGCGGCGGGGGCGAGCGATGTGGTCATCACCGCCGATCCGGATGTGATCGCCAAGGCCGACCGGATCGTGTTGCCGGGCGTCGGCGCGTTCGGCGCGTGTGCGGCGAACCTGCGCGCCGTCGACGGGCTGGAGGAGTCCTTGCGCGACGCCGCTCTCACCCGTGCACGGCCCTTTCTGGGCATTTGCGTAGGGATGCAGTTGCTCGCCGAAATCGGAGAGGAAATGGGCGAGCATCGCGGGCTAGGCTGGATTCCCGGCCGAGTCGCGCGCCTGACGCCTACCGATCCATCGGCCAAGGTGCCGCATATGGGTTGGAACGATGTCCGGCCCGTGGGCGACCATCCGCTGATCATGCCGGGCGAGGCCTATTTCCTGCACAGCTATGCCTTTACCGGCGAGCATGTGCTGGCGACCACCGATCACGCAGGCCCCGTCACCGCCGCGATCGGCCGCGACACGGTGGTCGGCGCGCAATTCCATCCCGAGAAGAGCCAGCGCTATGGCCTCTCGTTCCTGACCCGTTTCCTGGAGTGGCATCCGTGAGCCTGATCGTCTTCCCCGCCATCGACCTGAAGGGCGGCCAGGTCGTGCGCCTCGCCGAGGGCGATATGGACCGCGCGACCGTCTATGGCGACGATCCGACGCATCAGGCGATGCTCTTCGCCGAGGCGGGCGCACAGCATCTGCACGTCGTTGACCTCGACGGCGCGTTCGCGGGCGAATCGGTCAATGGCGAGGCGGTGCAGGCCGTCGTCAAAGCCTTTCCCGGCCACGTCCAGCTGGGCGGCGGCATCCGCAAGCCGGAGAATGTCGAGCGCTGGTTCGACCTGGGCGTGTCGCGTGTGGTGATCGGCACCGCCGCCCTGGAGAATCCCGACTTCGTGCGCGACATGGCCAAGGCCTATCCGGGCGGCATCGTGGTCGCGGTCGATGCCAAGGACGGCATGGTCGCCACACGCGGCTGGGCCGATGTGTCGACCGTCTCGGTCGAGGACCTCGCGCGCCGGTTCGAGGATGCGGGCGTCGCTTCGCTACTCTTTACCGATGTGGGGCGCGACGGGATGCTCAAGGGCTGCAACGTGCCCGCGACGGTCGATCTGGCGCGCGCGGTGCGCATCCCGGTCATCGCCAGCGGCGGTGTGGCGGGGATCGGCGACATTCATATGCTGGCGCTCCACCATCAGGAGGGGATCGAAGGCGTGATCACCGGCCGGGCGCTCTATGACGGGCGGCTCGATCTGGCGGCGGCGCTGTCGGTGGCGGCGGCCGCATGACGGTCCGGGCGCGTGTCATCCCTTGTCTCGACGTTGCCAATGGCCGCGTGGTCAAGGGCGTCAACTTCGTCGACCTGATCGATGCGGGCGATCCGGTCGAACAGGCGCGCGCCTATGACGCGGCGGGTGCGGACGAACTGTGTTTCCTCGACATCACCGCCAGCCATGAGGCGCGCGGCACCATCCTGGCCGTGGTGCGTCGGACAGCGGCGGTGTGCTTCATGCCGCTGACCGTGGGCGGCGGCGTCCGTACGGCGGAGGATGCGCGGGCGCTGCTGCTGGCGGGCGCGGACAAGGTGGCGGTCAACTCCGCTGCGGTCAGTAACCCGCAAGTCGTCTCCGACATCGCCGAGCGATTCGGCAGCCAGTGCTGCGTTGCCAGCATCGACGCGCGACGGACGGCGGATGGCTGGGAGGTGTTCACCCATGGCGGACGGCGCGCGACGGGCATCGACGCGGTGGAACACGCCTTGCGACTGGCCGAGCTGGGCGCGGGCGAGTTGCTGGTCACCTCGATGGACCGGGACGGGACGCGCGGTGGGTACGATCTCGACCTGATCCGCACCATCGCCGACCGGACCAGCGTGCCGGTGGTGGCGAGCGGCGGCGTCGGCGGGCTCGACGATCTGGTCGCTGGGGTGCGTGACGGCCATGCCTCGGCGGTGTTGGCGGCGTCGATCTTCCACTTCGGCGATGCATCGATCGCGGATGCGCACAGGGCGCTCGCGGCGGCGGGGGTGCCGGTTCGGGCGCACTGATTTCCGCGCCTTCGCGGCGTCGCGAGAACCGAAATCCCCGGGATGACCGGCCGGACGGACGCTGCTAAACTCGCCCAATGCCCCTAGCGATCATGACCCCCGTCAACGGCCATAGCGGCATCATTCGCCCCCGCACCCACCCGGAGCTGTCGGACATCGCGCTGTTCGTCTTTGCGATCGGGGCGATCTGGTTGCTGCGTCGCGCGCTGCGCCGCCGCAATCGCAAGGATTGACGCGGCCGCCGCGTCACGCCACCCAGCCCGGCATGGACATGTTCGACCGCCTCGAAGCCACGATCCGCGCGCGCCGCGATGCGGGCGATGCCGCCACCTCCTATGCCGCCAGCCTGTTCGCCAAGGGGCGGCCCAAGATCGCGCAGAAGCTGGGCGAGGAAGCGGTCGAAACCGTGATCGCCGCGATGGCCCAACCCGACAAGATCGTGTCCGAGGCGGCCGACCTGATGTTCCACCTGATCGTCCTCCTGGCCGATACCGGCCACACGCTCGACGACGTGCGTACCGAACTGGCCCGGCGCGAGGGCGTGTCGGGGCATGACGAAAAGGCCGCGCGCCCAAGTTGAACCCGCCGGAGACCATCGATGCCGATCGACGCCACGCTTCCCTATGATGACCAGAATATCTTCGCCAGGATCCTGCGCGGCGAGATTCCGTCGAATCGCGTCTATGAAGACGAATGGGCGGTCGCCTTCCACGACATCGCGCCGCATACGCCGATCCATATCCTGGTGATCCCGCGCGGGTCCTATGTGTCGTGGGACGATTTCTCGACCCGCGCCAGCGAAGCGGAAATTGCGGGCTTCGTCCGCGCGGTCGGCCATGTCGCGCGCGAAGCGGGGGCAGTGGCGCCGGGATATCGGCTGCTGGCGAATGTCGGGTCGGATGCCGGGCAGGAAGTGCCGCATCTCCATGTGCATATCCTGGCGGGCAAGCCCCTGGGGCCGATGCTGGCGCGCTAAAATCGCCTCTGTCCGCTCCCCTCCCGCCTGTGGGAGGGGCTTAAGAAAGGAAAGAAGGGCAGCAATCACCGCCTTTCTTCTCCCTGGACGGCGTCCCCTGCGTCTTAGGGATTGCACGTAATAAAATTGCAGCTAACTTCCCGGATCATTCACGAAACGCCGGGCGGGCTCCACGTCGGGGCCGCCCTTCCCTCGGGGGGATTGGACATTCATGATTTTCGGGCGCGTTAAGCCTCTGGACGCCATTTTGGCGACCGCCGAGAAGAAGGGGCTGCAACGATCGCTAGGCGCGTTCCAGCTCACCATGCTGGGTATCGGTGCCGTCATCGGTACGGGCATCTTCGTTCTCACTTCCGAAGCCGCGCAAAAGGCGGGGCCGGGTATGATGCTGTCCTTCGTGTTGGCGGGCTTCGTCTGCGCGGTGGCCGCACTGTGCTATTCCGAGCTGGCCTCGATGGTGCCGGTGGCGGGCTCGGCCTATACCTACACCTATGCAGTCATGGGCGAGTTGCTCGCCTGGATGGTCGGCTGGGCGCTGATCCTGGAATATGCGGTCGGCGCGTCGGCCGTCGCGGTGGGCTGGTCGGGGTATGTCGTCGGACAGATCCGCAATCTGCTGGGCATCGACATCCCGATGGAGTGGGTCAACGGCCCGTCATCGGGCGGCTATATCAACCTGCCCGCGGTCATCATCTCGCTGCTCGTCACCTGGCTGCTGGTCATCGGCACCACAGAGAGCGCACGCGTCAACACCATCCTGGTCGCGATCAAGGTCGCCGCCCTCACCCTGTTCATCGCATTGTCCGTGCCGGTGATGAACGGCGCGCATTTCGAACCGTTCATGCCCACCGGCCTGACCGGCGTGGCGGGCGCCGCGGCGTCGATCTTCTTCGCCTATGTCGGCTTCGATGCGGTGTCGACTGCCGCCGAGGAGACCAAGAACCCGCAGCGCAACGTGCCGATCGGCCTGATCGCGTCGCTGCTGTTCTGCACCGTCTTCTACCTGCTCGTCTCGGCAGGGGCGATCGGCTCCCCGCTGGGCGCGCAGCCGGTGCGCGATGCCGCCGGCGTCGTGCTGTCGCCGGGCACCTCGGAACTGGCCGTACAGTGCAAGGCGATCGTCGCTGGCGGCGGCACCGAGCCCCTGTCCTGCTCACGCGAAGCGCTGGCGCATGTCCTGCGCACCATCGGCTGGGAAAAGATCGGCAACCTTATCGGTCTGGCCGCGACGCTGGCGCTGCCCTCCGTCGTGCTGATGATGATGTTCGGCCAGACGCGTGTGTTCTTCACCATGGCGCGTGACGGCCTGCTGCCCGAAAAGCTGGCCTCGGTTCACCCGCGCTATCATACGCCGCACGTCGTAACGATCGTAACCGGCATCGCGGCGACCATCGCCTCGGCCTTCCTGCCGGTCGGCAAACTGGCGGACTATTCCAACTCGGGCACGCTGTTCGCCTTCTTCATGGTGGCGTTGTCAGTCATGGTGCTGCGTCGCACCGACCCGACCCGCAAGCGTCCCTTTCGCACGCCTGCCGTGTTCATCGTCGCCCCTGCAGCGATGATCGGGTGTGCGTATCTGTATTTCTCGCTGCCGCTGATCGCCATCCTGGTCCTGCCGGGCTGGGGCGCGGTGGGTCTGGCGATCTACTTCCTGTACAGCCGCAAGCGCAGCTATGTCGGCCGCGGCATGCTCGATGTGGTCGACGATCCGGCGATGCAGCCCGAGATCGCCAAGCCGCTCGATCGCTGATCGACCGACGCAAGGCACGAAAAAGGCCCGGAGGAGTGATCCTCCGGGCCTTTTCATATGGGGTCGCCCTCCCGGCGAACCAGGAGAGCAACCGGATTACAGGCTGGCGGCAAGCACCTTCAAGTCGACCTGTGGCCGCGCACCGAAATGGCTGATGATCTCGGCCGCACAAGCCGCACCCAGGGTCAGCGAGCCCTTCAGATCCTGGCCATGGGTCTGGCCATAGAGGAAGCCCGCCGCGAACAGGTCGCCCGCGCCCGTGGTATCGACCACCTTGTCGACCGGATGGGCGGGCACCGTCACGCGCACATCGCCCTGCTGTGCCAGCGCGCCCTTCTCGGCCAGCGTGACGACCAACGTCTCGACCTTGTCCTTCAGCGCGGCGATGGCGTCCTCGACATCCGCCGTCTCGGTCAGTGCGACGATCTCGGTCTCGTTGGCGAAGATCACGTCGATCATGCCGCCGTCGATCAGCGCGTGGAAGTCGGCGCGGTGACGATCGATCACGAACTCGGCCGAGGCGGTGAAGGCGATCTTGCGGCCCGCCTCCCGCGCGACGTCGATGGCGGCGCGCATCGCGGCACGCGGCTCTTCGGGATCCCAGAGATAGCCCTCGATATACAGATATGCCGCATCGGCGATCAGCGCCTTGTCCAGCGCTTCGGCGGGCAGATAGTGCGAGGCGCCCAGGAAGGTGTTCATCGTACGCTGGCCATCGGGGCTGACGAAGATCATGCAGCGCGCGGTGGTCGGCTGGCCGGGACGCGAGGGCGTGTCGAACTTGACGCCCGCCGCGCGGATGTCGTGGGCGAAGACGTCGCCCAGCTGGTCGTCGGCGACCTGGCCGATGAACGCGGTCTTGCCGCCCAGCGCGGCCATGCCCGCCAGCGTGTTGGCGGCCGACCCGCCCGAAATCTCACGGCCCGGGCCCATCTTGGCATAGAGCGCATCGGCGTCCTCGGGCGAGAAGACGAGCTGCATCGCGCCCTTGGTCATGCCGTTCTGCGCGATGAAATCGTCCTCGGCGGAGGCAAGGATGTCGACGATGGCATTGCCGATCGCCACCACGTCGTAAGTGGGGTTGGTCAAGGAAGGCGCTCCGGGAAAAATAGCTGTGATGTCGCCGCCCTAGTCAGCGCGCACCCCCCGCGCAAGCGGGCCCCGGAACGCCCCGCCCTGCCCTTCCCCGGCGCATTGACTTTGCCGCCCGCCCGGCGTCATCCCCTGGACCATGTTCCACGCCTTTTTCCTGTCGATCGGCCAGCTTGGCGACCCTGCGATCCGCCGGGTGCTGATCCGCTCGCTGGCCGTTACCTTCGCGCTGTTCGCCGCGGCAGGCGCTGGGCTGTGGTGGGCGGTGCGCGCTGCGTTGACCCAGTGGCTGGGCGCGCAGGCGGGCGGATGGTCGGCCGCGCTGACCTTGGTGGTCGAGGTGCTGGCGCTGTGGCTTGCGTTTCGTGCCGTGGCGGTCGCGGTGGTCGGCGTGTTCGCCGACGATATCGTCGCGGCGGTCGAGGCGCGCCACTATCCCGACGCCTTGGCCAAGGCGCGGCCGGTGCCCGTCGTCCGGGGCATGGCGATGGGGCTGGGCTCGGGCCTGCGCGTGATCGCGGTCAACCTGATCCTGCTGCCGCTCTATATCGCGCTGCTGGTTACCGGCGTGGGCACGGCGGCGGCGTTCCTGCTGGTCAATGCGTGGCTGTTGTCGCGCGATCTGGGCGACATGGTCGCGGCGCGACACATGGACCGCCCGGCGATGCGGCGCTGGCGCAGGGCGACCGGTCCCTCGCGCTTCCTGTTGGGGCTTGCCGCCGCGGCCCTGTTCGTGGTTCCGGTGCTCAATCTGCTGGCCCCCGTCCTGGGCGCCAGCATGGCGACCCATTTCTTTCACAGGAGACGACAGGCGTGATCCGCAGTCCGGCGCTGGCCCTGATCCCCTTGCTCATCGTCGGCGGCTGTACCGTGCCGCAGACCGCCGCCCCGGTGCGCGGCGGCATGGCCCCGGTGCCCGTGCCCTATACCAATGTCGGGCTGGAGCGCGTCATCGGCCAGGATGCCGCCGCGCTGACCAAGCTGTTCGGCACGCCCGACGCCGATGTGCGAGAGGGCAATGCGCGCAAGCTGCAGTTCCTGGGCAGCTTCTGCGTCCTCGACGCCTATCTCTACCCCAAGGACGGGGCCGAGCCGCGCGTGACCTATGTCGACGCGCGCGAGCCCGACGGCAGCGCGATCGACCGGGCCAGCTGCGTCGCGGCGCTGACCCGGCGCGACGGCGGACGCTGATGCGCGGCGATCTCTGAATCGCCCTTTTCGCCGCGACGTTGCTGCTCGGACTGACTCCCGGCCCCGGCGTCGCGGCGATCCTGGGCTATGCGATCGGATCGGGACGACGAACTGGGCGCGCTTCGGTCGGCGGGCTGATGCTCGGCAACCTGGCGACTTCGACCGCCAGCCCTGCTGGGCATGGGGGCGGTGCTGGCGGCTTCGTCCTTTCTGTTCGGGCTGCCCAAATGGGCAGGCGCGGCCTATCTGATCGCGGTCGGAGCCGTGGGGCTGTGGCGCGCGCCATGCCGATGCGGTGGCGATTCGCCCGCGCCTGATTTCGCCCCACGCGGCCTTTTTGGGCAATCTGGGGGTCGGCACCTCCCACCCCAAGACGATCCTGTTCTTCGCCGCCTTCGCGCCGCAGTTCGTCGATCCGCACCGGGCCTATTGGCCACAAGCGGAGATATTGGTGGTAACGTTCATGCTGGCGCTGACCAATTCCTGTTGTGCCTGGGCGGCCTCCAGCGCGGGCGGGCTCTTGCGTTCGTCCCGCGCGCAAGTTTGGGCGCAGCCGGCGGGTGCAGGAGCGCAGATCTTTGCCGGAATGGCGACGGCGGCGATCCGCCGATAGATGCGGGTGCCACCGCTTCCGCATTGGTTAACACAAGTCGACTGTGGCAAAATGTTCCCGGTCGTTGCAAAAAATTGGTGCGGTGCAGGAACAAATTTACGAGCGCGTGCGTATGCGCTAGTGGGACGAAGAACAACGCCGCGTCTTGGCGGTCGTTCGCCATGGGAGAATGAGTATGATGAAGTTCCTGTCTGCTGTCGCCGCTACGGCTCTGGTTGCTGCTCCGGTTGCTGCTGCTCCGACCAACCCGGCTGCCAGCCTGTCGGTTTCGAAGTCGGTCCGCGCGTCGGCTCCGACCGCCAAGGGCAACAAGCTCGCTGGCGCCGGCATCCTGGCCGCTCTGATCGCCGCTGGCGTCGTCGCCATCGGTGTTGTCGCGATCGTCAAGGACGACGACTCGGACAGCAACTGATTGTTGCGGGCGGGGGACTCTCCCCGCCCGGACCATCACCGCTCCGGCGGATGGAAAAGGGGGCCGGTTTCGGCTCCCTTTTTTGTTGCCCCGTTCACGCGCCCCATTCGGGTCCTTCGGGATCGGGATAGAAATCATCCTCCGTCACGACCGGCTGCGATCGCGCCTCGGCCACCACCGGCAAGGTGGGCCTGCCTCCACCGAATCGAACCCGGATATAAGCGACCGCCCCCTTCATCCCCTGATAGATCGCCTCGACCACCTCGCCGCGCCGGATCCGTGCGCCGATCAGGGGTGCGCGCTCGGCTGAGAGATAGCCGACCTGCACGTCGCGCGCGCTGAACACCGCCACCGCATTCGGGTCATGCGGATTGCGCGGTTCGGGGCGTAAGGAAACCGGATCGCCCGCTGCCGACGCCAGCAGCTCGAATCGCCGATTGCTGCGCGCCTTGTCCGTGTTGGGAAAGTCGATCCCGACCACCGCCAATGTCATCTCGTCCATCGTTCCTAGCTGGTGACGATGGACGCCGCCGTCCAGAGCCCTCCCATTCGCGTGCAATACGGTTATGGTGCAATCATCCTGTCCCATTCGGAGTGCCCATGTCTCTGGCCGCCCTGGCGATGCTGCTCGCCGCCCAATCCCCCGCCGCCGCGCAGGTTGCGCCCGTGCTGACCAGCCCGGATGCCCGCGACGTACATAGCTATGCCCGGCCGCTGGAGGCACGGGTCACCCATGTCTCGCTGAACCTCTATGCCGATTTCGATACCCATGTGATGCGCGGGATCGCGACTTTGTCGGTCGAGGCCAAGCCCGATGCCAAGCAGTTGGTCGTCGACGACAACGGCCTGCGCATCGTCACCGTCACCGATGCACAGAACCGCCCCCTGCCCTACACGGTCGGTGCGGCCGACAAGGTGCACGGCGCGCCGCTGACCATCACGCTGAACGGCAACCGCACGGTCAAGATCGCTTATGCCTCCGCGCCCGGCGCCAAGGCGCTGCAATGGCTGTCACCCGAACAGACGGCGGGCAAAAAACAGCCCTATCTGTTCAGCCAGGGCGAGGCGATTCTCAACCGCAGCTGGATCCCGACCCAGGATTCGCCCGGCATCCGCCAGACCTGGGACGCCACCGTCAACGCCCCCTGCGCACTGACCGTGGTCATGAGCGGCGAGCGGACGGCCGAGACGCCGTGCAACGACGGCCGCCACACCGCCAGCTATCGCATGGACAAGCCGGTCGCCCCCTATCTGATCGCGCTGGCCATCGGCGACCTGAAGTTCAAGCCGCTCAGCGCGCATACCGGCATCTGGACCGAGCCCGCGATGCTCGACAAATCGACCTGGGAATTTGCCGGGCTCGACAAGTTCGTGACCGCGGCCGAGGGGCTGTACGGCCCCTATCGCTGGGGTCGGTACGACGTGCTGGTCCTGCCGCCGAGCTTCCCGTTCGGCGGCATGGAGAACCCGACCCTCACCTTCGCCACGCCGACCGTGTTGGCGGGCGACCGGAGTCTCGTCAGCCTGATCGCGCACGAGCTGGCGCATAGCTGGTCGGGCAATCTCGTCACCAACGCGACCTGGGACGATTTCTGGCTCAACGAAGGCTTTACCAGCTATTTCGAGAACCGGATCATGGAGTCGATGTACGGCAAGCGCCGCGCCGCGATGGAGGCGGACCTCGCATGGACCGACATGCAGAACGCCGTGAAGGAAGCCGGCGGCCCGCAGTCGCCCGATACCAAGCTGCACCTCGACCTGAACGCCGCGCGCGATCCCGACGACGGCATGACCCAGATCGCCTATGACAAGGGTGCGACCTTCCTGCGCACCATCGAGTCGGTCGTCGGCCGCGCGCGCTGGGACGCTTACCTGCGCGGCTATTTCGACCGCCATGCCTTCCAGCCGCAGACCAGCGCGGGCTTCCTGACCGATCTGCGCAAGAACCTGCTGAAGCCCGGCGAAGACGCCAAGATCGGCGTAGACCAATGGGTCTATCAGCCGGGCATCCCCGCCAATGCCGTCCATGTCCGCTCAGACGCCTTCCCCGCGATCGACGCGGCGGCCAAGGCGTTCGCTGCTGGTGGCCCGGTTTCGGCCGTGCCGGACAAGGTCACGACGCAAGAATATGTCCGCTTCCTCGACCAATTGCCGCGCCAACTGTCGGCCGAACGCTTGGCCGCACTTGATGGCCGGTTCCATTGGAACGAGACGGGCAATAGCGAGATCCGCTTCGCTTGGCTGCGCCTGGCGCTCGCCAACCGCTATCCGCCCGCCGAAGCGTCGGCCGAGCAGTTCCTGACCGCGCAGGGCCGCCGCAAGTTCGTCGCGCCGCTGTTCCAGCAGCTTCAGGGCCAGGGCGCATGGGGCCAGGCGCTGGCCAAGCGAATCTATGACAAGGCGCGTCCCAGCTATCACTCGGTGACGCAGGTGACGGTGGATCGCCTGCTCGGACGGTAAAACGAACCTCTTGTGCGGCGAAACGAGGAACGAAAAACTCGTTTCGCCGCCGTATTTTCAGGTCATCGCCGCCGAAACACCGTTCACCCGATATGGTTCCCGGTGAGCTTTCCATCCCGTTTAGCCCCGGTTAATCGACACTCACACCGACATTCCGACCGGGGGGTCACCGTGAAGTTCAAGGCATTTGCAGTGCGATTCGCGCTGATGGCATCGTGCGGCCTGATGATGGCCGCTCCCGCTGCCGCCCAGTTCTGGCAGTGCGCACCCTATGCCCGCGAAGTCTCGGGCATCGATCTTCACGGCAACGCCAACACCTGGTGGGGCCAGGCCGAGGGTCGCTACGACCGTGGCCACACTCCGCAGGAAGGCTCGGTCCTGGCGTTCGACGCCACCCACCGGATGCGCGTCGGCCATGTCGCGATGGTCAGCAAGGTCGTCAGCGACCGCGAAGTCCTCCTGACCCACGCCAACTGGTCGCGCCGCGGCGGTATCGAACGCGACGTCCGCGCCGTCGACATCTCCCCGAACAATGACTGGTCGATGGTCAAGGTCTGGTACGGCCCCAATGGCGGCCTCGGCACCTCGGCCTATCCGACCAAGGGTTTCATCTATTCGGGCCACAAGAGCGGCGTCGCCGACCTGCCCGCCACCCAGATCGCCTCGCGCGACAGCGGCCGCGTCTCGGGCGTCCTGACCTTCGCGGCGCCGATCCAGTAAGTTTCGAGTTTTTTCCGGCAGGATCGAGAGCGCCCAGCCCATAGCGCGAAACGTGCGCTTCGACTTCGCTCAGCGTGAACGGATGTGGTGGAGCGTGGCGGACCATTCCGCCCCCTGCTGCCAAGCCAAACCTCCCAAACCCCCGTTCAGCCTGAGCGTAGACGAAGGCCAAGAGAAACACCCAGCCGCCAAAGCGGAACGTACGCTTCGACTTCGCTCAGCGCGAACGATCGTTGGGGCCTGAAACCCTCACCCCGCCCGAAACGTCATCGCGACGCCGTTCATGCAGTAGCGCTTGCCCGTCGGCTTGGGCCCATCGTCGAAAACATGGCCCAGATGCCCGCCACAGCGGCTGCAATGCACCTCGACCCGCTCCATCATCAACGAACGGTCGGTGCGCGTGCCCACCGCGCGCGGCAGCGGCGCCCAGAAGCTGGGCCAGCCGGTGCCGCTTTCGAACTTGGTCTTGGACGAAAACAGCGGTTGCGCGCAGCCCTTGCACGCGAAGATGCCGCTGCGATGCTCGCTGTTGAGCGGACTGGAATAGGGCCGCTCGGTCCCTTCCTTGCGCAGGACATCATAGGCCGCCGGGCCGAGCTTCGCTTTCCATGCCGCATCGGTCATCGCCACGGGAAAGCGCTCCGCTGCGTCGGCCTCATGCCCGCAGGCGGACAGCCCGGCACCAAGGGCACCCAATCCCATCAGCGAGAGGAAAGCGCGGCGATCGGAAGGGGATGCGGTCATGGATGGAAGATAGGAAGACCATGCCAGCCGGAGAAGGCCCCACTCTCTATCCTCCCCAAGCTCGGCTTGGGAAGGAATAGCAGATTACGCGCCCTTGCGCCGCCAGAAGGGCCGGGTGCTCCCCGATTGCAGCACCCCGCGCCGGAACAGCCGCGCGCCCAGCGTCACGAACAACGCCACCCATAGCGCCTGCCACGCCAATGCCACCGCATGCGGCCACAGCGTGTCGCTGGCCGCCGCCATCCCCGCCATTGCAAAGGGCGACGACAGCGGAAATACCTCGGCGACCAGCGCCAGCCAGCTGCCCGGCTGCGACAATCCGCTCAGGGTCAAGGTGAACATGCCCACCTGAACGATGGTGATGGGCAGCGAGAGCATCTGGATCTCCCGCATGGTCGAGGCCTGCGCCCCGATCGTCAGGAACACCGACCCGAGCAACAGATAGGCCATGGTGAAATAGGTGACGAACAGCACCACGAACATCGGCAGGCCGATGGCGGGCGACAGGTCGCCGACCATCCCGGCGAAGGCGGGCGGCAGCACGCTCGTCACCTGGCCCAGCACCGTGCCCCAGAAGCCGATGAACAGCACCGCGACCCCGAACATGCCGAGCAGCTTGCCCAGGAACACCGCCTCCAGCGGCACGGCGGCGGCCAGCACCTCGATCACCTTGTTCGACCGTTCCTCCGCCATGGTGCCGACCACCTGGCCCGCCAGGAACAGGGTCAGGAAGAACACGCCGAACACCGCCAGGAAGGCGGTCTGGTTCTGACCGCCCAGTGTCGCCCGCTGGCGCGAGAAGGATAGCTTCTTCGCCGTCACCTTGGGCAATGCGCCGCCCAGCCGTTCGGCCGACAGTGCATCACCGGCCAGCACCACCAGATAATCCGCCGCGCGGGCACCGCGCGCACCGTAAAGGATCGTCGGCCGGTCGAGCGGACCATAAAGCACGGCGGTCGCGTCATAATCGCGCGATTCGAACGCCGCCCGCGCCTGCGCCGCCGGATCGCGCGACGGCGGCAGGGTCGCCAGCTCGGGCGGCTCCTCGTCGCGGCGGAAGATCGTGCGCGCCTCGCGATCGGCGGCCACGAAGGCGCTGGCAGTTGCATCGGGCACGATCGCAACGATGCGCACCCGGTCGGTGCCATGGTCCGCCGCCTGCGCCGCGCCCATCGCGCCGATGGTGCTGAACGCCACCATGATCAGCGGCGCGAACAGGAACAGCAGGAAGATCGGGGTGAAGACGGTCGCGATGAAATCACGGCGCGCGATCGTCATGGTCTGGCGGATCAACCGGCGGGTCGGGCTCATGCCGCAATCTCCTGCTGCGGCTGTTCGCCGACGATACGGACAAAGGCTTCGTGCAGGCTGGGCCGCTCGATCGACAGGTTTAGGATGCCCGCCCCCGCCGCCAGCAACCGGCCCAGGACCGGCTCGATCCCCTCACCCGGCATCGGGAAGCGCCAGTCCGCGCCCTCGCGCACCGCATCGGCGGGCAGCAGCGCGGGCGTCACCCGATCCGGGTCGCGCGGACGATAGCGGACGCGCGCGGTCAATGTCCCGCGCGCTTCGTCCACCGTCCCCTCGAAGCGGCGGCGCCCCCCGGCGATGATCGCCAGCCGGTCGCACAGCCGCTCGGCATGGGCCATGACATGGGTGGAGAACAGGATCGTCGCGCCCCGGTCGCGCTCGCCCAGGATCAGCGCCTCCAGCCGCTCCTGGTTGACCGGGTCGAGCCCCGAAAACGGCTCGTCCAGCACCAGCAGCTTGGGCCGGTGCACGACCGAGCCGAGCAGTTGGACCAGCTGCGCCATGCCCTTGGACAATTTGCGGATCTTGGTGTCGGCGGCATGGCCCAGCCCGGCCTGTTCGAGCAGTTCGACCGCCCGCGCGCGCCCGGTCTTCCAGTCGAGCCCACGCAGCGAGCCCATGAAGGCGATCGCCTCGCGCGCCTTCATCGCCGGATACAGGCCACGCTCCTCCGGCAGATAGCCGACCAGATCGCTGGCATCGCGCGGATGGGCATAACCCAGCAGGCTGCGCTGTCCCTCGTCCGGCTCGATGATGCCCAGCAGCATGCGCAATGTCGTGGTCTTGCCTGCGCCGTTCGGCCCCAGCACGCCATAGACCGCGCCGGTCGGCACGGCGATATCGACGCCGTCCACGACGCGCCGGTCTCCAAATCGCTTGGCGAGGCCCGAGGCGCTGACCGCCCATTGATCCTCGACGCGCTCGTTATGATCCACGCGATTGTCCCTCCCTAATCCCCTGTGGTAGCGGGCGGATGTGGCGCAAGACAAGCTGGAAACCCGGATCAAGGCGAAGGCGGCCGAACTGGGCTTTGCCGCGGTCGGCATCACCCATGCCGATGCCGCCCCCAAGACCACCGCGCGGCTGCACCAATGGCTGGCCGAGGGGCGGCACGGATCGATGATCTGGATGGCCGACCGCGCGCACCAGCGGCAGAGCCCATTGAGTCTTTGGCCCGAGGTGAAGAGTATCATCTCGCTGGGCGTCAGCTATGCCCCCGCCGAGGACCCGATGCGGCTGGCGGACGAGGGGCGGATCGGCCGCATCTCGGTCTATGCGCAGGGGGCCGACTATCACGATGTCGTCAAGCGCCAGCTCAAGGCGCTGGGTCGCTGGCTGGCGCAGGAAGCCGGATGCGACCTGAAGGTCTTCGTCGACACCGCACCGGTGATGGAAAAGCCGCTGGCCGAGGCGGCCGGGCTCGGCTGGCAGGGCAAGCACACCAATCTGGTCAGCCGCGAGCATGGCAGCTGGTTGTTCCTGGGCGCGATCTACACCACGTTGGCGCTGGAGCCGGATGCGGTGGCGCGCGATACCTGTGGGCGCTGCGACGCGTGCCAGCGGGCGTGTCCGACCGATGCCTTCCCCGCGCCCTATCAGCTGGATGCGCGGCGGTGCATTTCGTATCTGACGATCGAACATGCCGGGCCGATCCCGGAGGAATTTCGGGTGGCGATCGGCAACCGGATCTATGGCTGTGACGACTGTTTGGCGGTGTGCCCCTGGAACAAGTTCGCGGCGGCGGCGCAGGCGAACATGGCGTTCCATCCCCGCGCCGAGCTGACCGCGCCGGAGCTGGGGGATTTGCTGTCGCTGGACGATGCGGCGTTCCGGCAGGTGTTTTCGGGGTCGCCGATCAAGCGGATTGGAAGGAATCGCATGATGCGCAATGCGGCAATCGCGGCGGGGAATAGCGGGGCGATGGAGTTGGTGCCGGTGTTGCGGCGGTTGCTGAGGGACGCCGATCCGGTGGTGGTGGAGGCGGTGGAGTGGGCCTTGGGGCGGTTGGGCGGGGTGATCGCCTAGCCTCCTGCCCTCCCCCATCCCCTCCCGTTTACGGGAGGGGCGTGCCAAGCAGGACTGGCAAGCGCTTCGATCGTGTTGCTTATGCCGAGCACTCGCCAAGCAGCACGCCCCTCCCGCAGGCGGGAGGGGATGGGGGGGGCCCCGGTGTCTCACCGAGCCCCCCACCTAAAATCAATCCACCCAATCCAACCCGATATCCTTGTAAACCGAACGATCCTCGTCCCAACCCGGCTTGACCTTCACATGCAGGTACAGGTGCACCTTGTGCCCCAACAGCTCGGACAGCTGCGCCCGCGCGCGCGCGCCGATTTCCTTGATGCGCACGCCGTTCTTGCCCAGCACGATGGCGCGCTGGGTCGGGCGTTCGACCAGGATCTGCTGGTGGATCTCGACCGATCCGTCCTCACGCTCCTTATACGCCTCGGTCTCGACCGCGCTGGCATAGGGCAGTTCGGCGTGGAGCTGGAGATACAGCTGTTCGCGCGTCACCTCGGCGGCCAGCGCGCGCTCGGTCGCGTCGGACACCTGGTCCTCCGGGTAATGCCACGGCCCCTCCGGCATCAGCTTGGCGAAATGCGCCTTCAGCTCGGGTAGGCCGTCGCCGGTCTGGGCCGAGACGAACCAGGTCTCGTCGAACTTGACGACCTCGTTCAGCTTTTCGGCATGGGTCAGCAGCCGCGCCTTGTCGGCGATGTCGACCTTGTTGAGGATCAGATATTTGGGTTCGGGCCGGTGCGCGATCGACTGGGCGATGGCGTGAATCTTGGGGCCGATCCCGCCCTTGCCGTCGACGACCAGCGCCAGGATGTCGGCCCCCTCCGCGCCTTCCCAGGCGGCGGCGACCATCGCGCGGTCCAGGCGGCGCTTGGGCTCGAAGATGCCGGGGGTGTCGACCAGCAGGATCTGGGCATCCCCCTCGATCGCGACGCCGAGCAGCTTGGCCCGGGTCGTCTGTGCCTTGGGGCTGACGATCGCGACCTTCTGGCCGACCAGGGCATTGACGAGGGTGGATTTGCCGGCATTGGGCGCGCCGACGACGGCTACGAGGCCGCAACGTTGTTCAGTCATGGCGACCAGCGGTACAGGTCCTGCCCCCTTCCCGCAACGGCCAGCCCACATGGACATAATGTAATGGTCCGATCACGGAACGGCCAAGCCGGGGCGCGCATTTTTGCCCATGATTTCTGAGCAAGGAGAGACGTTATGAAGACCCTTCTCACCGTTTTGTCGGCCGCCGCGCTGTTGACGGTGGCCGGTCCGGCCTCGGCCAAGGGTTGCCTGAAGGGCGCGGCCGTGGGCGGCGTCGGCGGACATTTCGTCGGCAAGGGCCATGCCGTCCTGGGCGCGGCGGCGGGCTGCGCGGTCGGCCATCACCGGGCCAAGGTGCAGGCCAAGAAGGAAGCGGCGGCCGCCAAGCGCTGATTCCAGGTTCGGCCTGAGCGAGACGAGGCTTTCCCTTGGCCTTCGACTTCGCTCAGGCTGAACGGCCGTTGTCGATGATCCCCAAACCCCGTTCAGGCTGAGCCCTTCGACTGGCTGGCAAGCCAGCCCCTCAGGATAAACTTCGGCGCATCGCGCCGAAGTCGAAGCCCGCGCCCAGCCCCTTCCCTCAAGCCTTCAACTTCACCAGCAAAGCCTTGGCAGCCGCCGTCTCGGCCTCCTGCTTGTTGGCCCCCGAGGCGGAAGCCTCCGCCGTCCGCCCGATCCGCACCGTCACGGTAAAGCGCGGCGCGTGATGCGGCCCCGAACGATCGGTGACCACATATTCCGGCGCCTTGCGGTTATGCGCGGCGGCCCATTCCTGAAGCGCCGACTTCGGATGCTGCGGTGCCTTGCCTTGCGCGTGCACGCGGTCGCCCCAGGCCTTGCGGATGAAGGCGCGCGCGGCGTCCAGCCCCGCCTCGCGATACCAGGCGCCGATCAGCGCCTCCATCACGTCGCCCAGCACATTGTCACTGTCCGACGCGCCATCGTCGCGCGCCTGCTTGCCCAGGCGCAGATGATCGCGCACGCCCAGATCGCGCGCCACATCGGCACACACCGCGCCGGTCACCAGCGTGTTGAGACGGCGCGACAGCTGTCCCTCGGGCTCGGCCGGGAACTGCTCCCACAGCCATTCGGCCATGACGAGTCCCAGCACCCGGTCACCCAGAAACTCCAGCCGCTCGTAATTCTCGGCCGCCTGGCTGCCATGGGTCAGCGCGCGGTGGAACGGCATCGGGTCGGTCGGCGTGCGGCCGAACACGCCGGTCAGCCAGGTATCGACGGGGCTCAAAACCCTTCTCCGATCCGGTTCCAGCGCGCGGCGGACACCCAGGTCCACGGCTTGATCCATTCCGCCGACCCGTCGGTCGAGAAGAAGGTGATCGCGGCGCGGCCCTCCAGCCGGTTCATCGGGATCATGCCCATGCCCTCCGGCGGCGCGAAGCGGCTGTCGGCCGAGTCGTCGCGATTGTCGCCCATCAGGAAGACGTTGCCCGCAGGCACGGTGTACAGCACCGTATCGTCACGATCGGGGAAATTGCCCTGGTCCAGAACCTCATAGGCCTTGCCGTTCGGCAGCGTCTCGCGGAACCGGGCATAGCGACACACCGGCTTGCCTTCGACGGTGTCGACGAACGGCCCGCATTCCTTGAAGCCGAAATTGGGCGTCAGCGGCAGGACGAAGTCGGCGATGCGCTGCTTGGGGATCGGGCGGCCGTTCAGGATGACCTGGCCGTTCGTCACCTGGATGGTGTCGCCGGGCAGGCCGATCACGCGCTTGATGACGTCATGATCGTCCGGCCCGGGCGAGCGGAACACCACCACGTCCCCGCGCGTCGGATCGCGCCCCAGGATACGGCCCGGCAACAGCGGCACGCCGAACGGCAGCGACCAGCGCGAATAGCCGTAATTCCACTTCGTCACGAACAGATAGTCGCCGATCAACAGACGCGGCAGCATCGATTCCGACGGGATGACGAACGACGTCACGATGAAGCTGCGCAGGATGAAGACGAACAGCGCCAGCTTCAGGAAGAAGCGCAGCGTGTCCCTTGTCTCCGACTTTTGGGGGGTATCGGCCATGTCCAGCGGGTTCGCGCAAAGCGGCCCCCGCCGTCAAGGGGCGCGACGGGTCGACCGCCCCTTTCGCGACCATCGATCATGGGTTAGCGGAACCGCCCTTCCCCCTCATCGGTACATCCCTGCACGCATGACCGATTTCATTGTGAACCTGATCGCCTGGGGCGGCTATTTCGGCGTCTTCCTGCTGATGGCGCTGGAAAATATCGTCCCTCCCGTCCCGTCCGAGGTCATCATGGGCCTGGGCGGCATGGCCGTCGCGCGCGGTCAGATGGAGATGGTGCCGCTGATCCTGTGGGGCACGGCGGGCACGACGGCGGGCAATTACGCCTGGTATGCGGTCGGCCGCTATATCGGATATGAGCGGTTCCGGCCCTTCATCGACAAATATGGCCGCTGGCTGACGATGGAGTGGCGCGATGTCGAGCGGTTGCATCTGTTCTTCGTCCGGCATGGCGGATGGGTCGTCTTCGTCTTCCGCTTCATGCCCGCCTTTCGCACGCTGATCTCGCTGCCCGCCGGGATCACCCGGATGCCGCTGGCCAGGTTCCTGCTCTGGACCTTTGCGGGGAGCACCATCTGGAACGTCGTCCTGGCCTATGCCGGGCTGTGGCTAGGCGCCAATTTCGAGGCGATCAACCGCTATATCGGTCCGGCCGCGATCGCCATGACGGTGGCGATCGTCATCGGCTATGTCTGGCGCGTGATCCGTTGGAAGCCGCACGGCGAACGGTAAGGCATCACGCCCGCGGGTGCGCGGTCCGGTACACGTCGAGCAGGTGGGCGGCATCGACCGCCGTGTAGATCTGGGTCGAACTCAGGCTGGCATGGCCGAGGAGTTCCTGAAGCTGGCGCAGGTCCGCTCCGCGCCCCAGCAGATGCGTGGCAAAGCTGTGCCGTAACGCGTGCGGCGTGGTCCGCCCGCCCAACCCCAGCCGCTCGCGCGCACCCTGCACCGCACGCCGGATGACCGCGGGCGAAAGCGGCCCACCCTTCGCCCCCCGGAACAGCGCCTCCCCCGGCGGCAACGGATAGGGCGTCTGCGCCGCATAGGCCTCGATCGCGGTGCGCACTTCCGGCAGCAGCGGCACGATCCGCGTCTTGCCGCGCTTGCCGGTCACCCGCAGCGTCTCGCCCAGCGGCAGAATGTTGGCAGGCAGCGCCATCGCCTCGCCGATACGCAGGCCCGCGCCGTAGAGCAGCAGCAACACCGCCCAGTCCCGCGCGGCGATCCAGGGCTCGGCGGCGGCCTCCGCCACCTCTTCGCCCAGCGCCATGATGTCGGCCGGCGACTGGGGACGCGGGATGCTGCGCTTGCGCCGGGGGCCTTTCAGCACGGGCGGCTCGACCCCGGCCCAGTGGAGAAAGGTCCGCACAGCCGACAATTCCCTGGCGGTGGATGCGGCGGTCAGCCCTTCCCCCCGACGCCGCGCCAGATAGCCGCGCAGGTCGGCGGCGGTAATGCGGGCCAGCGCGGCCTGATCGATGGGCTGGCCCCAATGCCCGGTCAGGAACCCGCACAGCCGTTCTGCCGTGGCGACATAGGCGCGCACCGTGTGATCCGACCTCCGCAGGTCGACGGTGAGGTGGCGGTAATAGTCGGCGATCAGGGCGGTCATGCCAGCGGTTTAGGCGACGGAGCGGCGGCGCGCGAGGGGGGGCTCGTCGAACCCGTCGCGGCCGCGAGGGTTGTCGCGTGGCCTTCGATTTCGCTCAGGCTGAACGGGGGGGGGGGAGATCGCCACACCCTGTCGAACCAGCCCAGCACCAGCCTCTTGCCGCTCCCCTCCCGCAAGCGGGAGGGGATGGGGGAGGGAAAGAGGTCTCATCGAGACCGACACTCACCGAACCACCCATCAATCAAACACGAGCGGCAAGCCCAAAAAAAGGGGCGCTGCCACCCGGCAACGCCCCCTCCCATCACCCAAGAACCCCGGATCAGCGATCCAGGATCGAGTCGATCTCCGCACCGACCGCATCCATCGCCGCCATGCCGTCGACCCGCGCCACGATCCCGCGCGCTTCGTAGATCGGCAGGATCGGCGCCGTCTTGGCGCGATACTCGGCCATGCGCGTTCGCACCGTCTCGGCGTTGTCGTCGGGACGCCGCTTGAACTCGGTCGAGCCGCAGACGTCGCAAACGCCCTCGACCTGGGTCGGCTTGAAGCTGTCATGATAGCCCGCGCCGCACGATGCGCAGGTGAAACGACCGGTGATGCGCTCGACCAGCGCTTCTTCGTCGACCGCCAACTCGATGACATGATCGAGCGACTTGCCGCGCTCGGCCAGCAACACGTCCAGCGCCTCGGCCTGGGCTGCGGTGCGGGGATAGCCGTCGAAGATCGCGCCGCCTTCGGCATCGGCCTGGTCCAGCCGCTCGCCGATCAGCGCCGAGACGATGGCGTCCGATACCAGCTCGCCCGCGTCCATCACCGCCTTGGCCTGGAGCCCGACGGGGCTGCCCGCCTTGACCGCCGCGCGCAGCATGTCGCCGGTCGACAGCTGCACCATGCCGCGATTGGCCACCAGCCGCTGCGCCTGGGTTCCCTTGCCCGCGCCCGGCGGACCCAGCAGGATGATGTTCACGCCCACGTCACTCTCCCCCTTGGTTTCCTCGTGATGCGTCCGCGCCTCAGCGCAGACGCCCACCCTTCAGCTTCGCCTTCTTGATCAGATCGCCATATTGGTGCGCCAGCAAGTGGCTCTGGATCTGGGTCACCGTATCCATCGTCACGTTGACGACGATCAACAGGCTGGTGCCACCCAGATAGAAGGGGATCTGCAGCGCCGAGACCAGATATTCCGGCAGCAGACAGATGATCGTCAGATAGCCGGCGCCGATCACCGTGATACGGGTCAGCACATAGTCCAGATAGGTCTCGGTGTTCTTGCCCGGACGGATACCGGGGATGAAGCCGCCATAGCGCTTCAGATTGTCCGCCGTCTCTTCCGGATTGAAGACCACCGCGGTGTAGAAGAACGAGAAGAAGATGATGCCAGCGCCGTACAGCAGCATGTACACGGGGCTGCCGTGCTGCAGATACTGGTTCAGGCTGATGATGAAGTCGCCCCAGCGGCTCTCGCCGGCCACGCGCTGTCCGGCGAACTGCGAGATGGTCAGCGGCATCAGCAGCAGCGACGAGGCGAAGATCGGAGGGATCACGCCCGCCGTGTTGATCTTCAGCGGCAGGTGGCTGCGATCGGCCTGCATGCCGCGCTGCGTCGCGCGCTTGGGATACTGGATCAGGATGCGGCGCTGGGCGCGCTCCATGAAGCAGATGAACAGGACGAGGACGACGACCGCCAGGATGATCAGGATCAGGCGCATCGGATCGATGCTGCCCGACCGGCCGCCTTCCAGCAGGTTGATCAGCGTGGTCGGCAGATGGGCGACGATGCCCGCCATGATGATCAGCGACACGCCGTTGCCGATGCCGCGGCTGGTGATCTGCTCACCCAGCCACATCAGGAACATCGTACCGCCGATCAGCGAGATGACCGCCGCGATGCGGAAGGTCATGCCCGGCTCGATCACCGCCTGGATACCCTGGCTCGCGCCCAGCGTCTCGAGACCTGCGGCGATGAAATAGCCCTGGATCGCGGTCAGCAGCACCGTGCCGTAGCGGGTATACTGGTTCAGCTTCTTGCGACCGCTCTCGCCTTCCTTCTTGATGGCGGCGAGCTGCGGGCTGAGCGACGTCGCGAGCTGCACGACGATCGACGCCGTGATGTACGGCATCACGCCGAGCGCGATCAGCGACATGCGGCTGAGCGAGCCGCCCGAGAAGGTGTTGAAGAAGTCGAGCACGCCGCCCGTGGTCTTCTGGCTCAGCAGGCCCAGCGCGGTCGGGTCGACGCCCGGCAGCGGAACATAGCTGAGCAGGCGGAAGACGATCAGCGCG
>Ga0308171_1002044_pt1 | contig 22920 bp, 22 predicted proteins | sample PhyGR1_FD_202135 | JGI IMG/M metagenome (GOLD analysis project Ga0308171, IMG submission 202135) | Phyllosphere microbial communities from UC Gill Tract Community Farm, Albany, California, United States - DLSLSG.R1 | ecosystem: Host-associated > Plants > Phyllosphere > Unclassified | place: USA... | reverse complement strand
GACCAGCCGCGCTTTTTCAAAAGACGAAAAAGAACCCGACTAGCGTCGCGTGAAAACCTCGGTGGTAGTTCGCGGTGTCATAACCGGTTTGCCTTTCTCGCTCTTACAGATGAGGGGATGAATTCTGGAGGCCGCTGCCGACAAGGACAGATCAGACCGTGGCCGCGCATTATAGCAAACTTTGCACGAACATCGGCAGCGTTCCCGCATGGCACCGCCGGAACCGCCGTCGCCACGGCCTCGCAGGTCGATACGGCCTCCCGGAAACAGCGATGATTAGCAAGCCCCTTCACTTTCACCAACTCATAAGCGAAGTTTGACCCCCAAAAGCAAAACGGCATCCGAGGACGCCGTTTTTACATTCGGGCCCAATTGCACCCAAATCCGGATTCAGCCGCCGATTACGCGCTGACCATCGTAGCGCGCCGCGCCAGGATCTTTTCGATCTTTTCCTTCAGGGTGGCCGCCGTAAAGGGCTTGACGATATAGCCATCCGCGCCGGACTGCGCCGCCATGACGATGTTTTCCTTCTTGGCTTCGGCCGTGATCATCAATACCGGCAAGTGCGCCAGAGAAGGCGTTGCACGGATCTTCTTGAGCAGCGTCAGGCCATCCATGCCCGGCATGTTCCAGTCGGTGAGCACGAAGGTCACCGGCAAGGCACCCGCCTCCAGAATCTTCAGTGCGGAAGAGCCATCATCGGCCTCTACCATCTTGGTGTATTCGAGCTCCTTCAGCAGGCCGCTGACAATGCGACGCATCGTCGAAAAGTCATCAACCACGAGGAAATACTGATCATCTGCTGCCATAGGGAAATTCGCTGAACCGTGAAAATGAGGATTAGAGATGTTGTTGCCGAAAAAATTCGACGCAAGTGTAAAGCATTTTTAGATGCTTCCGCGAAACATCTGACGCATTCCTTCATGCGATGCGCTTTTTTACACCTGCGATTGACCCTTCGCAAAGCCAGGCGCGCAGCCGGAGCGAGATCAGCGTCAGCTGCGGTCAGAACACAGAAAAGTTGGAAAGAAGTGAAGAAAAGGGAGGCAGAAAAACAAAAAGGAAGCCGCCAATGCGCTTCCTTTTGTTGATTCCTGCATATTTCTTCAACCAACCCCTTTACCCCATCAGGAAGCAAACGAATTGGTAGGCACGATTGGACTCGAACCAACGACCCCTACCATGTCAAGGTAGTGCTCTAACCAGCTGAGCTACGCGCCTATCGAAGACTGCAAGAACTTGATAAAACAAAAAAGGAAGCCGAGAACGCGCCTCCTTTTGTTTGCTTCGCCCCAACTCACCCGCCCCGAATGGAACCAGAAGAATTGGTAGGCACGATTGGACTCGAACCAACGACCCCTACCATGTCAAGGTAGTGCTCTAACCAGCTGAGCTACGCGCCTAACGAAGAAGCGAGAGTATAGGAGGCTTTTCAAAATTTGCCAAGGGGTAAATGATGAAAAATTAAAAATAGTTAGCGTATTTCGCCAAGTACCTAGCCTCCCTGCCCTCTCCCGCCTGTACTACCAAACAACTGGGCATTACTGCCGCTTGGCCTCGATCACACCCTTGACCTCGCGAATCACCGTGAGCGCTTTCTGCAATTGCTCGGTCGAGCCGATCTCGGCCGTGAAGGCCATGCGCGCATGCCCCTTCACGCTTTGCGTGCTCACCCCGATCACGTTGATCTTGTCGCGCAGGAAGATATCGGAGATATCGCGCAGCAAACCCTGGCGATCGCTGGCCAGCACGAAGATGTCGACCGGATACACGGTATCGCGTGCCGGTGCACCCCAAGTAGTCTGGATCACCCGTTCCGGCGCATGCAAGCTCATCTCGGCGAAGTTCTTGCAATTGACCCGATGGATGGACACCCCCTTGCCACGCGTGACAAAGCCGGCGATCACATCCGGCGGCGCCGGCTTGCAGCAGCGCGCCAGCTGGGTCAGCAGGCCATCGGTACCGACCACCAGCACGCCCGACTTGGCGCCCTGCACGATGCTCGATGCCCGGCTTTTGCGCGTAATCAGGGCTTCGTCATCGATCTCGGGCTTCTTTTCCTCGCCCTGATGCAGCGCCTGCTCCACGTGCCGCAGGCTGAATTCTTCCTTGGCCAGCGCCAGGCACAGGTCATCGACCTTGGCGAAGCCAAGCTTCTGGGCCAACTCTTCGAGGTTGACGGCGGTCTTGCCTTCGCGCTGCAAGGTCTTTTCCAGCAGGCCGCGCCCAACGGAAAGCGTCTCCTGCTGCTCAATGGCATTGAACCAGGCGCGGATCTTGGAGCGCGTACGCGAACTGGCCGTGTAATCGGCACTGAGCCAGTCGCGCGACGGCCCCACACCGGGACCGCTCTTGGCCGTGATGATCTCGACTGTCTGGCCGTTCTTGAGCGTGGTGTTCAGCGGCACCATCACGCCATCCACCCGCGCCCCACGGCAGCGGTGGCCGACATCGCTGTGCAGGTGATAGGCAAAGTCGATCGGCGTGGCACCGCTGGGCAATTCGATCACGCGCGCCTGCGGTGTCAGTACATAAATGCGCTCGTCCAGCGTGGCCGACTTGAGCTTCTGCACCCAATCGCGGCGCACTTCTTCCTGGTCCACCACGGCATCGGTGACTTCGTTCTTCCAGGCCAGCAGCTGACGCAGCCAGGCGATCTTCTCGTCATATTTCTGCGCCGAGAAATTGGAACCGCCGCTTTCCTTGTAGCGCCAGTGCGCCGCCACACCGTATTCGGCGAAGTGGTGCATTTCGTGGGTACGGATCTGCACTTCCAGCGCCCGGCCATCTTCGGCCATGACCACCGTGTGCAGGGACTGGTAACCGTTCTGTTTGGGACGCGAGATGTAGTCGTCGAACTCTTCGGGAATCGGCGTCCAGATGTTGTGCACGATGCCCAGCACTGAATAACAAGTCTTCACATCATCGACGATGACGCGGAAGGCTCGCACATCGTAGAGCTCGGAGAAATCGATGGACTTGCCGCGCATCTTGTTCCAGATGCTGTAGATGTGCTTGGGCCGGCCGCTGACCTCGGCGCGGATATCCTGCGCTGCCATCTCGGTGCGCAGGCGCGTGATCGCGTTGGCCACGAAGGCTTCGCGCTCCAGCCGCTTTTCTTCCAGCATCTTCGCGATGCGCTTGTAGGTCACCGGCTCCAGGAAACGGAAGGACAGGTCTTCCAGTTCCCACTTCAGTTGCCAGATGCCCAGCCGGTTGGCCAGCGGCGCGTAGAGATCAAAGGTCTGGCGCGCATACTGGGCGCTGGCTTCGTTCTCCTGCTTGGTCTCGGCGAAGTAGCGCAGCGTGGCCACGCGCGAGGCCAGCCGCACCAGCACCGCGCGCATGTCGGTGGCCATGGCCAGCAGCATCTTGCGCAGGGTTTCCACTTGGGCGGCGGCCTGCTGGGCGGCGTTCTTGCCGCGCAGGACTTCCTGGTTCTGGGGCTGGAAGCTCAGGCTGTGAAAGCGCATCAGCTGGCGCACATTGCCCACCAGGTCGGCGATTTCCTTGCCGAAGCGTTCTTCCAGCTTTTCTTCCAGCTCGGGATGCAGCATCTGGGCTTCGAAGGCCAGGCCGGCGATGCGGGTGGCGGCATCGACATTGAGGGCGGTCAGCACGGTGGCCACCGAGACCGCGAATTGCAGTGCATTCTGCCCGGACAGGATCTGCCTGTCGGCATACAGCGGTTCGAGCTCGGCCAGCGCCTGCTCGACCCGTGCGACATCGTCAGGACCAAGGCCGGCGGTAATGGCCGCCAGGCCTTCGCCCTGGGTACTTGCAACCGAAACCATAAATTACTTCTGTGCAGCGACGATGATGATTTCCACCAGCAGTTCGGGACGGGCCAGCTTGGCTTCGACGGTGGCGCGCGGGGGCGCATTGCCGGGGGCGACCCACTCGTCCCAGACGGCGTTCATGCCAGCGAAATCCTTCACATCAGAGAGGAAAATCTGGCACGACAGGATCTTGGTCTTGTCGCTACCGGCTTCAGCCAGCAGACGGTCGATATGGCCCAGCACTTCGCGGGTCTGGCCTTCGATGTTCTGGGTGGCGTCTTCGGCGATCTGGCCGGCCAGGTAGACGGTACCGTTGTGAATGGCGACTTCGGAGAGACGCTTGCCGACGTGCAGACGTTGTACGGACATGAAATTTCCTTCCTAGTAAAACCCGGCGGCAAGACGCGCCGGTGATGAAAAACGTAATCGGATCGGGAACCGCTCAGCCCAGCAGGAACTGGCGCGCCACCTCGATCTGCGGGGCATGCATGAAGGTGGGAGCGTGCCCCACGTCGGGCAGTTCCACCAGCTTGGCCTTGGGGCCGCGACGGGTCATTTCCTGCGCCACTTCCGGCAGCAGCAGGTCGGACTGGGCGCCGCGCACCACCAGGGTCGGACAGCGGATTGCATCATAGGCCGCCCACAGCATCTGCTCGGCCGCGCTGGCCGCTTCCGGCGTGGTCAGCTTGAAGGGGACCGCCAGGCCCAGATCGTAATGGCGCACCCACTTGCCCTCTTCATTCTGGCGCAGCACATCCTTGGCCAGCTTGTGCCATTCTTCATCGCTGTGCTGACCGAAACTGACGGAAATGGTACGGATGAACTGGGAGGCCTCCTCGAAGGTATCGAAGCGCACGTCCTGGCCGATGTAGTCGCCGATGCGCGCCAGGGCGGCACCGTTGATGGAAGGGCCGATGTCGTTGAGTACCAGGCGGCGGATGGGATTGCCCGGCAGCGAGGCCAGCCCCATGCCGATCAGGCCACCCATGGAGGTACCGAACCAGTCGACGATCTCGGCATCGGCGCGTGCCAGCAGGGTCACCATGTCGCTCACGTATTGCGGGACCGTGTAGAACTGCGGATTGGCCAGACGTCCGGAACGGCCGCGTCCGACCACATCGGGGCAGATCACGCGATAGGTATCGCAGAGCTCGCGGGCCATGCGGTCGAAATCGTCGGAGACCCGGGTGACGCCGTGCACGCACACCAGCACATTGGGATTGCGCGCATCGCCCCACTCCTTGTAGGCCATGGTATGCAGGCCGGCGGGCGAAATGCACTGCACTGTCTTGACTACCGCTTCAGTCATGGTGAGGGCCTTCCAGATGAAAGAAGTCGTCATTCTACCCTTTCAAGACAGCTTGTCGGCCGGAAATGGCACCCTGGAACAGGAGGGAATGCTGTCTGCCGAAGGTAAACGAGGCGACGGACGCGCCGGCCTCCGTCGCAAGAAAAATTCAGAAATTTCCGCAGGAAAAAACAAATGATGCGGCGCAAGTCGCTGCTATAATGCGTCCCTTTTCCGGCGGCCCTCGCCGGCATCGCGGCAGCACAGGCGATGACCAAGACAGTTCAGCCAGCCCACCTGCGTGCGGCATGGCGGCAGCTGCAAGACCCGGGGGTATGGTGAAATTGGTAGACACAAGGGACTTAAAATCCCTCGGCCGCAAGGCCGTGTCGGTTCGATTCCGACTACCCCCACCACTTGATTCAAAAGAGATGACGAGTAAGGCAACGGGACACGGAAGTGTCCTTTTTGCGTTGGACTTGACCAGTGAGCCAGCCAGGTCAGCCGACAGTGCCGGCGCCCGGCCGTCAGCGCTTGAGCAACTCCAGCGCATCCTCCGCCACGCTGCGCAGATTGGTGATGGTGGCATTGAGGTCGGCCAGCTCGGCCGGGGTGGGCGGCTGGTCCATGCCGTTCTTGACCAGCGAGGCCTTGATGATCGTTGCGGCCATCTGCCACGCAGCCTTATTGTGTGCGTCCACCAGCTCCTTCTGGATGCGCTCCAATTCCGCTTTTTGATTTTTATCCATGTTCCTTGACGAGGCCGTTTGCGAATGTGCCCGGCTTGCCGCGCAGATTCATGATCGTCCCGATGGAAGACCACTCCCTAGAATTTGCTAACATTACTTTCAGTCAGGCAATTCGACAAGTGATTTTACCTTCATGGCACCGCCCTGCGCGCGTCTTCATAGACTGTTCTCATCAGGTGATACTTCATCTGTTACGGATCTTTACCATCCGCCCAAACTCTGTACCAGCTGAATCCTTTACAATTCACGCCACCCCTCACTGTTGCTGGAGATCCGCTGCATGCCGCGCCCGCGTTTTTCTGTCCCGTTTTTCGTCATCACTGCCGCCACGCTGGGCCTGACCGCCTGCACCACCGGCAAGACCGCCTTCTATCATCAGGAGGAATTCAACGATACCAGCGCCTTCTCGCGCAGCTTCCCCGGCAGTGAAAAAGCCGTCTGCGAAGCCGCCCGCCGCGCCTTGCTGGGCCAGGGCTACGTCATCAGCAAGTCCACCGACAACACCCTGGATGGCAACAAGAGCTTCCAGCCCGCCAGCGACAAGCACATGGAAATCGCCTTCCACGTAGTCTGCGCCTCCAATGGCAACGGCAAAAGCTCGACCATGTTCGCCAGCGCCACCCAGGATGGCTACGGCATCAAGAAGAGCAACAGCTCGGCCAGCCTGGGCGTGAGCGTGCTGGGGTCGGTGTCGATGCCCTTTGCCGCCAGCGATGATTCGATGGTGCGCGTCTCCAGCGAAACCATCCGCTCGCCGGACTTCTATGATCGCTTCTTCGGCGCGGCCGAGCGCTATCTGCTGGTGGATGTCGATGACGACACCGCACCGGCGAAGAAATGAGGGATCTCTGATTTCAGCAGTGCACGATGGCAGAGCGTTGAATGAACGCGTGGTATGAACGAAAAAATGGCGGCCTTCAAGCCGCCATTTTTCTTGCCTGCTGCCCGGAGATCAACGCCCCCAGTAGCCGTAGCCCGGAGGCGGCGGCGGCGGACGGTGCCAGTGACGATGATGGCCGCGATGGTAATACTCGCGCTCCACATACACCGGGGCCGGTGCGTAATAGACCGGGGCCGGACGCACGTAGACCGGTGCCGGGCGCACATACACCGGCGGCGGCGCATACACGGGGGCCGGCTGCACGTAGACAGGCTGCGGAGCCACGTAAGCGGGCACGCCGATATTGACGCCGATGGAGACATGTCCGGCCATGGCCGGTGCTGCGGACAGACCGGCAACGGCAGCAAAGACAGCCATGCCGGCAATCAGGGAAATCGACTTTTTCACGATAGCTCCTCGTTGTTCTGAATGACGTAGCGTGACTATATCCCCCGAATCCTGACAACTCTAGGCGAAAGCCGTAAGGGTTGTAAGCAAATGCTTCACAAATGTTAAGCGCAATGTGAAGCAAAATTTGGCCACTTCCGCACCCGGCGGGCGTTACCGACCGATCGCCCGGAATCGCTGCTTGAGCCGCCTGCATCAGAAGCGCAGACGGCCGGGGCCGGGCCTCAGGCTGCGTTCAGGCTGCGCTGCGCAGCATCGGCCGCACGGACTTCTGCCAGCTTGGCGACGGTGGTCGCGCAAGCGTGCGCGGCTTCACGGCCCTTGACCAGGAAATGCTGGTGGAAGTAATCGTGATGCTCGCTGTGCGAGTGGAAGTGATGCGGGGTCAGCACGGCCGAGAAGACCGGCACTTCGGTCTCCAGTTGCACCTGCATCAGCGCCGAGATGACCGATTGCGCCACGAAGTCATGACGGTAGATGCCGCCATCGACCACCAGGCCGCTGGCGACGATGCCGGCATACTTGCCGGTCTTGGCCAGGACCTTGGCGTGCAAGGGGATTTCGAAGGCACCGGGCAGTTCGAAGAAATCGATGCTGGAGGTGGGCCAGCCCAGCTTGGCCATTTCCTCGGTGAAGGCAATGCGGCACTGGTCGACAATGTCCTTGTGCCAGCTGGCCTGGACGAAGGCGATACGTTGACCGTGATGGGAAGGGACGGCAGAGAGATGCGATTGATGCGATTGCGACATGGTTCAGGACTCCTGTTCGATGAATAAACAGGGCGTGGGAATGCGCGGCCGCTCGCACCGCAAAAAAGCGGCACGACACCGGACATCCCGTTCTCTTTCATCCGGACTATGACCGTCGGCCCCGGAATCACACCAGGTCTGCTGACCCCGGCTCGTCGTGGCGACAGGCCGGGCGCTCGCGGGCTACACGCAACACCGCCTGGTGCCGCCTGATTACCGCCGGTGGGGAGTTTCACCCCGCCCCGAGAACTTGTTGCCGCGCAGCGGACAAAGAGTCCGCCGCAACAGCAGCCGCGACTTTAGCACGTGAACAAAAATGCTGCAGGCGCGCAGCGCAAATCCGCTCGGCCAGCGTCAGGCACCCTGCCCCACCGACTCCAGCATGCCGCGGGCGATCTCGCGCTCGCCCATGATGACGCGCTGGGCACCATGCTTTTCCAGGTGCTCGATCTCGGCATCGGAATGTGCGCGCGCCACTACCTTCAGGCCGGCATTGAGTTCCAGTGCATTTTCGATCACCTGCCCGGCCTCGAACACTTCCGGTATCGCCACCAGCAGCCAACGTGCGCGCTCCACAGCGGCGGCCTTGAGCAGCTCGCTCTGGGCGGCATTGCCGTACAGCGCCGGCACGCCATCCTGGCGCAATGCATCCAGATGTTCGCGCTGCGCCTCGATCACCACGAAAGGCTTGCCCTGCGCACGCAACTGCTCGCCGATGCCCCGGCCGACCCGGCCGTAGCCGACCAGCACCACGTGATCCTGCAGGTCGACCGTGGGCGGTACATCCTGCACGTCGGCAGGTTCGGCGTGACGCGCTTCGTAGCGATCGAGCAGCGAGAACAGCAAGGGATTGATCAGGATCGACAGAATCGCTCCGCCGAGGATCAGGTCGCGCGCCATCGGCGAAAGCAGGTCCAGCGACAGGCCGAGTGTGGCCAGGATGAAAGAAAATTCACCAATCTGCGCCAGGCTGGCGGAAATGGTCAGCGCCGTCGAATTCGGGTGACCGAATGCGCGCACGATCAGCCAGGCGGCCAGCGACTTGCCGACCACGATGATGAGCACGGTGGCCAGCACCAGCAGCGGTTCGCGCACCAGGATGGAGGGATCGAACAGCATGCCCACCGAGACGAAGAACAGCACGGAGAAGGCATCGCGCAGCGGCAGCGATTCTTCGGCGGCACGGTGGCTCAGTTCGGATTCCGACAGGATCATGCCGGCGAAGAAGGCCCCCAGCGCGAAGGACACCCCGAACACATAAGCCGACCCCAGCGCAAAGCCCAGCGCGATGGCCAGCACGGCCAGGCGGAACAGTTCACGCGAGCCGGTATCGGCGATGCGCTCCAGGATCCACGGAATGACGCGGCGCCCGACGATGAGCATCACCGCCACGAAGGCCACCACCTTGCCCAGGGTCAGCCCCAGGGTCAGCAGCACGGCATTGCCGGACAGTGCCTCGCCCTTGCCGCCCAGGATGCCGGAGAGCGCCGGAATCAGCACCAGCGCCAGCACCATGGCGATGTCCTCGACGATCAGCCAGCCCACGGCGATGCGGCCGCGCTGGGTTTCCACCAGACGGCGTTCCTGCAATGCTTTCAACAGCACCACGGTACTGGCCACCGACAGCGCCAGGCCGAACAGGAAGCCCTCGCCGAACGGCCAGCCCAGCAGCCAGCCCAGGCCCATGCCAAGCAAGGTGGCAATGGCGATCTGCGCCACTGCACCGGGGATGGCAATGTTCTTGACCGACAGCAGGTCCTTCAGCGAAAAGTGCAGACCGACACCGAACATCAGCAGGATCACCCCGATCTCGGCCAGCTCCTGGGCCAGGTCGGCATCCCCGACGAAGCCGGGCGTGAACGGGCCGATGGCGATACCGGCCACCAGGTAGCCGATCAGCGGCGGCATTTTCAGGCGATGGGCCAGGGTCCCGAAGATGAAGGCCAGGACCAGGCCTCCGACAATGGTGGCGATCAGGGGAGTGTGATGGGGCATCAGTCAGGGTTCCTTTCTAAGGTGGATGAATTTGTTGGAGATGACTGTGACACTGGCTGTCTGCCGGCTGCGTGCCTGCGTGCAAACGCAGGCACGAACCTTCACAAAGACTAACACGCGCATGAATACGCGGGCATGACAGCCACTCAGGCGCCGCCGCTGGCGGGCCGCACTTGGCGCGGTGCGGCCCGCCAGCGTGGCATCAGCGTGCAGCTTGCAAGGCGGCGATGCGCGACTCCAGCGGCGGGTGGCTGGAGAACAGGCCCAGCCAGGATTCACGGCCGGAGATGCCGGAAGCCTGCAGGTTCTGCGGCAGGCCGTCGGACTGCAAGCCACCCAGGCGGCGCAGCGCATTCATCATCGGCACCCTGGAGCCCATCAGGGCTGCGGCACCGGCGTCGGCGCGGTATTCGCGCTGGCGCGAGAAGTACATCACGATGATGCTGGCCAGGATGCCGAAGACGATTTCACAGACGAACACGGTGACCATGTAGCCGATGCCGGGGCCGCTGTTTTCTTCGTTGTTGCGGCGCAGGAAGGAGTCGACGAAGTAGCCGACGATGCGCGCGAAGAACATCACGAAGGTGTTGACCACGCCCTGGATCAGGGTCAGCGTGACCATGTCGCCGTTGGCGATGTGGGCCACTTCGTGGGCCAGCACGGCTTCCACTTCTTCCTTGGTCATGCCTTGCAACAGGCCGGTGGAAACCGCCACCAGCGAATTGCTCTTGCTGGCACCGGTGGCAAAGGCGTTGGGCGGGCCATCATAGACCGCCACTTCCGGCATGGGCAGCTGGGCACGGGTGGCCAGGGTCTGGACGGTTTGCAGCAGCCACAGTTCGGTGGAATTCTGCGGCTGCTCGATCACGCGCGCCCCCGTGGACCACTTGGCGATGGTCTTGGACATGAACAGCGAAATGAAGGAGCCGCCAAACCCCATCAGGCCGCAGAACACCAGCAGCATGCCGAAGTTGAGGCCGTTGGCAGTGAGGTAACGGTTCACGCCGAGCAGGCTGGCGGTGAAGCTCAAGACCAGCATCACGGCCAGGTTGGTGACGAGGAACAGAACGATGCGTTTCATGGTTTTTCCTGATGGACAAAAGTGTGCCGTGCGCACGCGGCGCCACGGCGGGTCAAACGATGGGTTCACTACAGAGCAGCGCGCTGGCGCACGAAGCGGCCACCGCGCCTGCGCCCTGCCCCGCGGCAGGTGCGCATGTGGCGGGGCTTATGCCAACGGAGGAGGACGCAACTGGTCGCGCAGGTAGGACGACCAGCTCAGGCTTGCCGGAAAGGCGTGGGGAAACGGAAACCAGTGCAGTCCGGGCGTGACGATGGCCGGCGGCAAGGCCGGATCTTCCAGCTCGCCCTGGGCGCTGGGCTGGTCATCGTCATCGATGCCAGCGGGTTGATCATCGCCGGACAGGCTGCCCGATGCGAGAAAGTCGCCAGGCAGATGCAGAGGCGCAGAGACAGCAGCAGAAGCCGCGCAATGATGCGCAGCCGCCGGGTCCTGCGCATGCGCATGCAGCTGCATCGGCGCGGCGACCTGCAACTGCTCGCGCAACTGTTCACGCAGCTGTACCTCTCCCGTGGCTGCCAGCAATTGCAGCGGGATCAGCAGAGTCAGCAGCAGGAGCAGCAGTCGGCGCATCAAACCCTTGGTGAATGAAAAAGTGAAGAAAACCCGTGTGTGCCGCGAAAATCGGGCATCGGCCTCTTGTCAGGCCATTGTCAGCATGAACGGATGCGCATTATACGCAAAATTGCCAGCCCGCCCTGCCCGCCTGTTCCCCCCCGGAAACCAAGCCCTCCGGCAAGTTATCCACAAAAACTGTGAACAAGCCTGTTGATAAGCACACTGACCATTTCTGACATGCTTGCGCAGCAAGGGTTTCCTATAAATTGCCCTTGTTTTACACAAAAGTGAAGAAATTTCCACAAGGCATGCCCACACGCCGAATCAGTCGGTCGCCACCACCTTGTTGCGCCCGCCCAGCTTGGCGCGGTACAGCGCGGCGTCGGCTGCCGACATGAGCAGACGTCCATCCATCCCCTCCTGCACCGCACGTGTGCACACCCCCACACTGATGGTCACGCGGTGCGCCACCAGCGACTTGGCATGGGGCTCGGCGAGGGCGTACACGGTCTCGCGCAGGGCTTCGGCGACCTCGGCGGCCTGACGGTGCGACAGGCCTTCCATCAGCAGGATGAATTCTTCACCGCCATAGCGCGCCAGCAGATCACCGGGCCGCTGCAACTGCCCCTGCAGGGCCGCCGCCACGCGCTTGAGGACCTGGTCGCCTGGTCCATGCCCATAGTGGTCGTTGTACTGCTTGAAGAAATCGACGTCGACCATGAACAGCGACAGCGTCCCGCCCGACTGCCCCACGCGGCGCAAGGTCTGGGCGTAATGTTCATCGAAATGCCGGCGATTGTGAATGCCCGTGAGGCCATCGGTACCGACCTGGCGCTTGAGCACATCGGAATGCGACTGCAGCATTTTCTCGCGGCGTACCGAGTTGCTGGCATCGCTGATCTGGATCAGGCACAGGCGTTCGCCCTCGGGACTGTCGAGGGGCGTGAGCACCACCGACTGCACCATGCGCGCCGGTGCCGCCAGCGCGCCCGCCGCCTGGGCTGCCCCATGATCCGGATAAAGCGGCAACGGGGCCCGGTGCAGCGCGCTGGAGAGAACGGCCGGCAAGCCGTAGCCCAGGGTATTGTCGATGGCCCGCAGCAGCGCCGGCGAGACGCGCTCGTCAAACACGTGTTCGAAGCGTGCGTCCAGCGCCTGGTCCGCCGGCACGCGGCTGTGGCGCGCCACCCAGGCATTCCAGAGCAGAATGTGCAGTCCGGCGTCCAGCATGATGAGCCCGCCATGCAGCTGGTCGAGCACGTCCTCGGCGCGAAAGCGGGGTACCACGGCGGTGCTCATGCCAGACCGATCTTGCCCAGGTAACGCTGCACGTGCTCCACCAGCGCATGCAGCGAGGAGGAACTGAGCAGGAAAATAAGATGGCCGTCAGTCTGATGCTTCTCGATCACCAGGTCGATGTGCAGCACCAGCACATAGCTCTCATCGCCCTGCGCGCTCGCCAGCCGCGCCGAGATATCGTCGGGCGACGACACCAGATACTGCGGGAGCGAACTGTTGAGGCTGATTTCCAGCATGTCGGCCATGGCCGAGAGGCAGGCATTGAGGATGATGTTGCCCAGTTCGCACATGGCTTCGCGCTCGAACTCGGCGAGCTCGTCCAGGCTCATCTGCGAGCCCATCATGTCGCGCACGATGGACAGCGCACGATCCTCGGTGAACAGCAGCACCGCTTCCGCATCGAAGGGGCCATCGAAATTCTGGCTCACCGTGGCAAAGCGCCCGCGCGTGCGCGGCAGCACCTGTTCATCAATGGCACCGGAACGCAGCACTTCCACCGAAGGCACCGACAGCCGCACTTCGTCGCCGACGATTTCGGACAGGCTCTGCGCTGCACGTCCGGCACCCACGTTGAAGATTTCAGTGAGGGCGTCGCGTTCGATCTCGTTGAGGATGCTCACAGCGGGCCCCGGAAATGCAGCAGGGCCTGGCCGATTGATTTTTCCGTAACCGGCTTGGCGACGAACAGCGCCCCCAGTTGCTGGGCGCGGGTCTGCACCGCTTCCTGGATATTTGCCGAGAAGATGGCGATGCGTACCGAGGGATGCGCCTGCAGGATCTGCGCGGCGGCATCGGTGCCCAGCATGCCGGGCATGTTGATGTCCATCGTGCAGTAGTCGGGTACGGATTGCTCTACCAGAGCGATGGCCTCTTCGCCGGTGCCGGCTTCCATCACTTGCCAGTCCGGGTGGACGGCCAGCACGTTGGCCTTGATCACCATGCGCGAGACCTTGCTGTCGTCGACAATGAGAAGGGTCTTGCCGCTATCGTTGCTTGCCATCTTGAATCACCTTGAACATCAAAAAACTGAAGAATGCTGACGTATTGCCATGCGTTCAAAAATGATAAGTCAAAAGCAACATCCTTCGTATGAGGGAATTCCTGATAAGAAATAACCTGCATCATGGAAACGCCATAAAAGAGACCCGAAGATCTCTTTCTCATTGGCCTCGGTGGCACTTCTGGCCAGCGGGAAAACGGCGTTTTTCAACAGCAGCGCCCCACCCGCCCCTTGCCGCCATAGCGCGCTTCCTGCCGCTCGCGGAAAAATTCTTCATAAGTCATCACGCAGTGATCCGGGTGAGCCGCTTTCATGTGCGCCACATAGGTGTCGTATTCGGGCATGCCCACCATCAGGTTCAGCGTGCGGCCGACCTGGCGCCGCCAGGCCATCAGTTGCGCCAGGGCGCCAGGTTTGCTCATGCGGTTCTCCTTGCTGCAAAAAGCTTCATTGCGGGGCTACGGCACTGGCGGGCAATGCTTCGTAGGCCGATTCCTTGACGCTGGGCTGGTGCGCGGCACGCGCCTTCAACACGGTACGGATGCCGAACACCAGCACGCTCACCACCACCAACATGAACATCGCAGCCAGACCGGCATCGACGTAGTCGTTGAAGATGACCTGGCGCATCTGCTCGATGGACTTGGCCGGGGCCAGCAGCTTGCCTTCATCCAGCGCTGCCTGGTACTTCTGTGCATGCGCCAGGAAGCCCACGCGCGGATTGGCATCGAACACCTTCTGCCAGCCGGCGGTCAGGGTGCAGATCAGCAGCCAGGTAGTAGGCACCACGGTGACCCAGGCGAAGCGGTCGCGCTTCATCTTGAACAGCACGCAGGTCGCCAGGATCAGGGCGATACCGGCCAGCATCTGGTTGGAGATGCCGAACAGCGGCCACAGGGTATTGATGCCGCCCAGCGGATCGACCACGCCCTGGTAAAGGAAGTAGCCCCAGCCGGTCACGCACAGGCCGGTGGCGATCAGGCTGGCCGCCCAGGAGTCGGTACGCTTCATCGGCGGGATGAAGGCGCCCAGCAGGTCCTGCAGCATGAAGCGGCCGGCACGGGTACCGGCATCCACGGCAGTCAGGATGAACAGCGCTTCGAACAGGATGGCGAAGTGGTACCAGAAGGCCATCATCGCTTCCCCCGTCACGCCGGAGAGAATCTGGGCCATGCCCACGGCCAGGGTAGGTGCGCCGCCGGCGCGCGAGATGATGGTGTGTTCACCCACGGCCTGGGCGGTGTGGGTCAGCATCTCGGGGGTGATGTGGAAGCCCCATTGCGAGATCACCTGGGCCACGTTCTCGGGTGTGGTTCCAATGAGCGCAGCGGGACTGTTCATGGCGAAGTAGATGCCCGGCTCGATGCAGGACGCCGCGATCAGCGCCATGATGGCCACGAAGGATTCCATCAGCATCGCGCCATAGCCGATGAAGCGGGCGTGCTTCTCGTTTTCCAGCAGCTTGGGGGTAGTGCCAGACGAAATCAGCGCATGGAAGCCCGAGACCGCACCGCAGGCGATGGTGATGAACAGGAACGGGAACAGCGAACCCGACCACACCGGACCACTGCCGTCGATGAAGCGGGTTACCGCGTGCATCTTCAGGTGCGGGGCAATGAAGATGATGCCCAGCGCCAGCGCCACGATGGTGCCGATCTTCAGGAAGGTGGACAGGTAATCGCGCGGCGCCAGCAGCAGCCACACGGGCAGCACCGAGGCGACAAAGCCGTAGCCGATCAGCATCCAGGTCAGCTGCTTGCCGTTGAAGGTGAACATCTGCCCCAGCACGGCATGTTCCTGCACATACTGGCCGCCGACGATGGCCAGCATCAGCAGCACGAAGCCGATCCACGAGACTTCACCGATGCGGCCCGGACGGATGTAGCGCGAATACACGCCCATGAAGAGCGCAATGGGAATGGTGGCGGCCACGGTGAAGGTGCCCCACGGCGACTCGGCCAGGGCCTTGACCACGATCAGCGCCAGCACCGCCAGGATGATGACCATGATCATGAAGGCGCCGAAGAGCGCAATCACGCCCGGCACCTGGCCCAGCTCGGACTTGATCAGGTCGCCCAGCGAGCGGCCGTCGCGGCGGGTGGAGATGAACAGCACCATGAAGTCCTGCACGGCACCGGCAAAGACCACGCCAGCCAGAATCCACAGCATGCCCGGCAGATAACCCATCTGCGCGGCCAGCACCGGGCCCACCAGCGGACCGGCGCCGGCGATGGCAGCGAAGTGGTGGCCGAACAGCACGTACTTGTTGGTCGGGACGTAGTCCAGGCCATCGTTGAACTTGTAGGCCGGCGTCATGCGTGCGCCATCCAGGCCCAGCACGCGCTCGGCGATGAATTTGCTGTAGAAGCGATAGGCGATCAGGTAGACGCACACCGAAGCCACGACCAGCCAGACGGCATTGATCGATTCGCCGCGCTGCAATGCGACGTAGGCGCAGGCCCCGGCGCCGCCCAGGGCGACAGCCAGCCAGCCCAGTCTGGAAACCAAGCGGTTCATTGTTCTCCTCCTTGCGGATATGAATTGTTGTGGGAAATCTTGTTGTCGTCAGTGCGTCCCCGTCCGGGTCCACATGAATGAAACCGATTGAACGGACGCACTGCGCAGGATGCCCGCCAGTATCGGCATGCCCCTCCTGCCCCACAAGCGCAGCACTACGCAGAGCCGCTACGTAGAATTACGCAGGGTGAAAGGATTTTCTTTCGGGGTGATAAGCGGCGGGAAAACGATATGAAGATTTACGCGGGCACCCAGAGGCTTTGGGTAGAATCGCGGGCATGAAACTGCGCCAGAAAATTATCTTCCTCGCCATCGTCCCGCTGTGCCTGGCCTTTGCGGCCATCGCGCTGGTGGTGCGTTACCAGGCGGTGGAACTGGCGCGTCAGCAGCGTTCCACCATCGAGGCCGCCTACCTGGCCAGCAAGAATACCGAGCTGCGCCACTATGTGGATCTGGCCCAACATGCACTGGCCCATCTCTACGACACCGGACGTACCGATGACGCCATCAAGGAAGAAGCCCGGCGCATCCTCTCCGACCTGGCCTTCGGTGACGATGGCTATTTCTTCGTCTACGACGACCAGGGCCGCAGCATCATGCATCCGCGCCAGCCGGAACTGGTCGGACGCGAGATGTGGGATTGGCGCGATGACTCCGGCAGCCCGACCATCCAGCATCTGATCGAACGCGCACATCAGGGCGGCGGTTTCGAACGCTATCTGTGGCGCAAGCCGTCCAGCAAGACGGTGGCGCCCAAATTGGGCTACGTGATCGCCCTGCCGCGCTGGGGCTGGGTGATCGGCACCGGCATCTATCTGGATGATGTGGAAGCGGCACTGGCCCAGGTCGATCACCAGAATTCCGGCTACCTGCACCAGACCATGCTGCTCATTGCAATCATCGCGTTGTCCAGCGCGCTGGCGGTGGGACTGGCCGGCCTGCTGCTGAACCTGAGCGAGCATCGCGTGGCCGATGCCAAGCTGCGCCAGCTGGCCCAGCGCGTGGTGCGTTCGCAGGAAGAAGAACGCGCGCGCCTCTCGCGCGACCTGCACGACGGCATCAGCCAGTGGCTGGTCTCCATCAAACTGCAGATCGAAGCCGCGCTGGAACGCCTGCGCGGTACACCCGAACAGGCGGTGGCAGCCCGCGCCGGCTTTGAAAAGACCGCGACCCAGATCAACGGCGTGCTGGCCGAGGTGCGCCGCATTTCGCATGATTTGCGGCCGGCCATCCTCGATGATCTCGGACTGGCGGCGGCACTGGAACACCTGTGCGGCGAGTGGCGCGAAAGCAGCCCGCAGACGCAGATCGTCTTCGAGCACGAGCGTCAGCGCAAGGATGGCGCGGCGCTCTCGGACGTGGTCAACACCGTGCTGTTTCGGGTGGCGCAGGAGGCGCTGACCAACATCGCGCGTCACGCCAACGCCAGCCAGATCCGCATGCGTCTCTATGACGTTCACAACCTGCTGATGCTGCAGGTGCAGGACAACGGCAGCGGCTTCGATCCCGGCCAGGTCGACGATCATTCGCGCCATGGTATCGGCCTGCGCAACATGCGCGAGCGCATGGAAGCCGTGGGTGGCGAACTGGGCATCGATTCATCGGCTGCCGGCACCAGCATCAGCGCCATCATTCCCCGCTCTTCTCTCTTCCCTTCGCCCCATGTCTGATACCGCCCCGCCCATCGCCCCTGCCACGACGCGCATCATGCTCATCGACGATCATCCGCTGGTGCGCGACGGCTTGCGCGCACGACTGGAAACCGTGCCCGGCCTGGAAGTGGTGGCCGAGGCCGGCAATGCGGAGGAAGCATTGGTCGCCGCTGCACAGCATCAAATCGATCTCACGCTGATGGACATCAACATGCGCGGCATCAACGGCATCGAGCTGACGGCGCGCTTTCATGCGCTGCATCCGGAGATTGCGGTGCTGATCCTGAGCATGCATGACAAGGCCGAGTACGTGATGCAATCGATCCAGGCCGGTGCGCGCGGCTATGTCCTCAAGGACGCACCCAGCCAGGACATCGTGCATGCCATCGAAACGGTGCGTTCGGGCGGGATCTATTACAGCGCCGCACTGGCGCGCCAGCTGACCCAGCCGCTGCCGGTGCGCGAGTTGCTCACGCAGCGTGAACGCGAAGTGCTGCAGCACATCGCCAATGGCGAATCCAACAAGCAGATCGCCCGCGAGCTGGACCTGAGTGTTCGCACGGTGGAAACCCATCGGCTCAACATCAAGCGCAAGCTCAATATCGATGGCCAGGCTGAACTGATCAAATTTGCGGTGGAGTCGCGCGGAGCAGGCTAGCGCGTGGGCCTGACGGAGACTTCCAGCGCAAGCAGACGGGCATAAGGGATCTCGGCGCGATGGGCTGCGGCGCGCAAGGCGATGTCACTGAAGGCTGCAATATCGGGCCGCGCAGCCGCGCCCTGCCCTGCACGCCATGCGGCGCAGGCGTGCAGCATGCGGATGGTGCCGGCATGACAAATCACGATGACGCCCTCGGCGGGCGTGGCCAGCAGGTCGTTGAAGGCTTGCCACATGCGGCTTGCCACGGCGGTCAATGTCTCGCCGCCGCCGGGTGCGTAATGCGCAAGATCGGCATTCCAGGCCTCGACCTCGGCCCAGGGAATGTCATCCCAGGGGCGCAGCTCCCACTTTCCGAAATCCATTTCCTGCAGTCGCGGATCGATGTCCGGTGCGGGTCGCTGCATGGCCTGCCAAAGGGACTGCGCCAGCTGCGCGCAGCGCTGCAGCGGACTGCTCACCAGCGGCCAATCAGGTGGCAGCGCCTGCAACTGGGGCAATAGTTGCGCCACGCTCTGCGCCAGCATCTCGGGCGCGACCGCAATATCGCTGCGTCCGTAACAGGTGCTCTTGTCCACCAGCGGCTGGGGATGGCGAATCAGATTCAGCAGCATGGCTCAGGGATTCCACCAGGACGGCAGCGAGGCAAGCGCACCGAGATAAAAGGCGGTCTCGCTCAACTGCTGAACCGCGCCCAGGCAATCCCCGGTATAGCCGCCTAGACGACGCCGGAAACGCGAGGCCAGCCAGAGCGTCGCCACTGCCGCCAGCAGCGCGCCGGCGGCAATGCGCTGCCAGGACATCATGCCCAGCGCGATCACCCCGATCACCGGCAGCACCGCAAAGAAGGTCGCCAGCAGGAATTCGCCCTGACCCATCTGCTGCGCCAGCGGCTTGACCTTGCCCTCTTCGCGCACGTACTCCATGCGCCAGATGAGACAAGTGGCCAGCCAGCGCGACAGCGGATGCGCCATCCCCAGCACGGCCAGCACCTGCAACGGCAGCAGCGCCTGCAAGGCCGCCAGTTTGGCCAGCAACAGCGCGACGATACCGATCACGCCATAACTGCCCAGGCGCGAATCCCGCATGATCTCCAGCGCACGTTCTCGGCTGACTGCACCACCAAGGCCATCGCAGACGTCGGCAAAACCATCCTCGTGGAAGGCGCCGGTGAGCAAGATCCCGGCTGCAGTGGACAGCAGCACCGCCACCATCTGCGGCCAGAACTGCACGGCCGCCAGGTAGACCAGGGCGCAGGCCCAGGCCACGATCCAGCCGACCAGCGGGAAATAGCGCGTGGCATGTTGCAGCCAGTGCGGCTGGAAGCCCACCCAGCGCGGGATAGGAAGCCGTGTGAAGAATTGCAGCGCCGTGAAGAACAGGCGCAGCTGGTACAGCGGGCCGTCGTTGCGGGGCGGTGGCGGTGATGTGAAGTCTTTTTCAGACATGCTTTTCACTGACGCTGGCCGAGGAGAAGGTCGCCATGCGTTCCAGGAAATTGACCGCCGCACGCAGCAGCGGCAAGGCCAGTGCGGCACCGGTGCCCTCGCCCAGGCGCAGGTCCAGCTGCATCAGGGGCGTCGCACCCAGGTACTGCAGCATGCGGCGATGGCCGGCCTCATCCGAGCAATGCGAGAACACGCAGTACTCCAGCACGGCCGGCTGCAAGGCGGCTGCCACCAGCAGGGCCGAGGTGACGATGAAGCCATCGATCAGTATTACCTTGCGGCGCTGTGCCGCACCGAGCATGGCCCCCGTCATGAAGGCGATCTCGAAGCCGCCCAGGGCCGCCAGTCGCTCCAGCGGTGCGCTCGCTTGCGCATGCAGGCGCAGCGCACGCGTCACCGCATCGGCCTTGCGGGCGACGCCTTGGGCATCGAGGCCGGTGCCGGCCCCGACGCACTCTTGCACCGGCACGCCCGTCAAGGCGGCCATCAATGCGGCGGCGGCGGTGGTATTGCCGATCCCCATTTCACCAAAGCCCAGCACATCGGCCTGCAGCGATTCAGCGAACTGGAGCCCGGCCAGCAGCGCGGCCTGGCATTGCTGCGCCGTCATCGCCGGGCCTTGGCAGAAGTTGGCGGTACCGGGGGCGATCTTGCGGTCCAGCAGGCCGTCGCGCGGGCCGAAATCGTGATTGACGCCGGTATCGACGATATACAGCGCACATTCATTCTGGCGCGCGAAGATGTTGATCGCGGCACCTCCGGCCAGGAAGTTCTCCACCATCTGCCAGGTCACGCTTTGCGGGTAGGCCGAGACGCCTTCTGCGGTGACGCCATGGTCCCCGGCACAGACCACGATGGCACTCTGGCGCAGCACCGGATGGTCGCTGCCCTGGATCAGGCCGATCTGGCGCGCCAGGCGTTCCAGTGCACCCAGGCTGCCGAGAGGCTTGGTCTTGTCATTGATGCGCGCTTCCAGCCGGGCGGCCAAGTTGGCATCGAACGGGGAGGCAATGGCGGGAATCTGCATGAGGAAAGGCTCTACGCCGCTGGCTGCGGCAGGATCAAGGGAGCGCCAGTATACGAGATCGCCGCTGGCTGCGGCAGGACAGATAACGGCGAGAACAAAAAGAAAGGGAGCCCGGAGGCTCCCTTGATGATGAGTGCAGCGTGTGTATTACCTCAGGCCTTGGCTGCAGCGCGGTCGAGCACGCCGAAGATGGTCGAGGCCAGTTCATTGGCTTCGAACTTGGCAACGTAGGCATCCCCGCCCACGCTCTTGACGTGGTCCTCGTTGGCCGAGCCGGACAGCGAGGAGTGGATGATGACCGGGATGTTCTTCAGGAAATCCTCGCGCTTGATGTTGCGCGTGAGCGTAAAACCATCCATTTCCGGCATTTCGAGGTCGGTCAGCACGAAGGAGATCTTGTCGGAAATCGGCTTGCCCTCGGCGCGTGCTTCCGTGGCCAGTTTCTGGATCTTGTCCCAGGCATCCTTGCCGGTGACATGCATCTCGAACGGAATCTCCATGGCGCGCAAGCCCTGCTCGATGAGCGAACGGGCTACCTTGGAATCGTCGGCGGCAATGGCCACCGCACCGGGGCGCATGCCATGGCCGGCGCTCTTTTCCAGGTTTTCCATCTTCATGTTGCGGTCGCTGGGCATGATCTCGTGCAGGATCTGCTCCACGTCCAGCACCTGGGCCAGGCGGCTGGTGTCCTTGTCCTGGTCGAGGCGCGCGATGCTGGTGACGAAGGCGCCACCACTGCTGGTTTCCGCCGACAGGACCTGGCTCCATTCCAGGCGCACGATCTCGTCCACCGACTCGACCGCAAAGGCCTGCGTGCTGCGCGCGTATTCGGTGACCAGCAGGATGTTGAGGCCGGTCTTGGGCACACAGCCCACCACGGCCGGCAAGTCGATCACCGAAATGATCTGGCCGCGGATGTTGACCATGCCCAGCATCGGCGAATGCGTGCCGGCCGCCTTGGTCACAGGCGGCATGGGCACGATTTCGCGGATCTTGAAGACGTTGATGCCAAACAGCTCGGAGCGCTCGCCATGTGGATCCGCCCCCAGACGGAACAACAGCAGCTCGAACTTGTTGGATGCGGTGAGATTGGTTCTTTCGTCAATCTCTTTCTGAAAATTGTCCATGCCCCCTCCCCCGGATGCAAATGATGGTGACAGGCGAAAAGCCTGACTCAGCAATGTAGTGGGGAAACATGGCCGTGGCAATCAGGCAATCGCCTATAGCCGACATTTTTGATCTTTGCCCATGCCGCGAGTACCGAAATACCACGCTGGCCGCGCCAGGAGAGACGCACCGTCCCGTCTGGACCGAAGCGGCGGCACGGTGAGAAAAAACAGGCGCGTAAACAATATGCAGCAGACGCGGGGAATGGCCGGCTTGCCTGCAGGAAAAAACAGGAAATGCGGCGCAGAAATGAAAAGAGGAAGCCCGAAGGCTTCCTCTTTCAATTTGGAGCGGGAGAAGAGTCTCGAACTCTCGACCTATACCTTGGCAAGGTATCGCTCTACCAACTGAGCTACTCCCGCATGGGACTTTTACATCTACTGCCACAGACTGCCGAAGCTGCCTGGTTTGAAACTGGAGCGGGAGAAGAGTCTCGAACTCTCGACCTATACCTTGGCAAGGTATCGCTCTACCAACTGAGCTACTCCCGCATGGGAACCTACACTTTACTGCTGCAGGAAGCCGAAGCTGCCTGCCTTGAATCTGGAGCGGGAGAAGAGTCTCGAACTCTCGACCTATACCTTGGCAAGGTATCGCTCTACCAACTGAGCTACTCCCGCATGGAAAACAGAACGCTATTATAAGGCAGCGTTGGTATTTGTCAA
>Ga0308171_1002042_pt1 | contig 22934 bp, 13 predicted proteins | sample PhyGR1_FD_202135 | JGI IMG/M metagenome (GOLD analysis project Ga0308171, IMG submission 202135) | Phyllosphere microbial communities from UC Gill Tract Community Farm, Albany, California, United States - DLSLSG.R1 | ecosystem: Host-associated > Plants > Phyllosphere > Unclassified | place: USA... | reverse complement strand
AAATCGTATCGAGAAGTTTGTAATTTTGAAGGCAGATCTATTCTCGATACATTTTTTCTCCACTTCATTACGAAAAAACACTCGAATTGACGTATCTAACATTAAAATTTTTCAAAATGCACAATGCGTATAGAAAAATTTACCAATAAGGTAAAGAGTACGGATTTATTTAATAGGTGGTGGAAGAGACAGTCGAGGTCAGCCTTACATTGTGTCAGTGACCACAGATTCTGTAAATCCTTTATTTCTGATATTAGAAGTTAAATTCTATGAGGAAATTAACGGAGAATCTTGTATTCCTGAAAGTATCTATAGCCAAAAAAACTGCCGGTTGTGTCGGCAGTTTTGAAAGTATACTAAAAAATATTAATAGCCTGAGTTCTGAACCAGATAACCGGGAGCACTTGATGCTCCGTCTATGGCAGACTGCGGAATAGGGAAAAGCCTTTTTCTTACATCTGTGTTGGTTTTTGAAGTATAAGCATCTTCATAGTGTCCGAAACGAATCATATCTGTTCTTCTGGAATATTCCCAATAAAATTCAAAACCTCTTTCTCTATAAAGTGTATTGAGATTAATTAAAGGTAAAGCTGCAGGAGTTACGGAAGGTCTTGCTGTTCTGGAAGCTCTTACGAGGTTTACGTCTGCCAAAGCCGCTGCTGCATTGCCTTTTCTTAACTGGGCTTCAGCACGCATCAAATAAATATCGGCGAAACGTAAAAGCACAATATCTGCATTTCCTCTGTTCCTTCCGGTATCAGATGTTCTGCTGAACTGGTATTTTGAAACTCTGTACCCATCCGTATAATCTTTGTTGTTCGGATTTTCAAGATCGATTTCTAAGGTGTGATATACATAACTAACATATCCATTTCTCTGTTCGATGATCGGATAGATTTTATATTTTCCGCTTACAGCATCAATTTTAAATGGTTGTCCGTTTGATGCATTTCGCAATCCCCATTGGATTCCTCTCTGAATTCCTCTGTTGATTTCATAAGTAGCGCCGTCTACCAGAAAATAATGATCGGAATCATTAGCAGGAGTAACTCCTGTTAAATTCTGTAAATTGGCAGGAACGGTGAAGTTTTCTTTATAAAATCGAGCGTCCGCCTGTGCGGGATCTGTACTTCCGTAAGCCTGTACCCAGGTTTGATAAAAATCAGAAGTAATGGCTGGTCCGTCTGTTCCGTTGGCTTTCGGGAAAGCGGCTAATGGATATTGACTTCCTGATAATGACCAATAACCTAATCTGTTGTGAGACGTGTTAAGATCCTGACGTTGGTCAATGGCAAAAATTAACTCTTTATTCGTGTGATTGTTATCATCAAAGATGGCAAAATATTCAGGAGATAAAGTAAATTTTCCACTGTTGATGACTTTATTGGTATATTCAATCACCTTATCCATATCCGTTGCTGAGAAAACGGGTGTTCCGTAAGGATCTCTGTAAACAGCTGCGTTAAGATAAAGTTGTGCTAAAAATCCATTTACCGCTGCCTGAGACATTCTTCCCGGACCTTTTGTATTATCAAGATCATTTACGACAGCAAGAAATTCACTTTCTATATAGCTGATAGCTTCCTGCTTTCTTAAAATCAGAGAATTCTCACCCGCATTATCTTTTTTGAACGCAATTCCCCAATAATCAAGCATTAACATATTGTAATACGCTCTCAATGCACGCATTTCAGAAAGTGCTTTTGCAGCGTTTGGATCTGTTGAGACTAAGGGTTGTAGTTTGTCGATAGCAGTAACGGTTCTGGAAAGCATCAGTCTGAATGCATCCCATGTCTGCTGTACAACAACATTGGTAGTTGTGGTCGTGTGCTGGTGAAGTTCAATATATTTTCCGCCGTCGTACCAGTCATTTCCGCTTCCTCTTGGAGGTAAAATAGCCTGATCTGAACTGATTAACTGGAGCCCATAATTTTTTGTATGGGTAAATGCATCAGGAAGCGGACCGTAAGCCGGCGCAAGTACCGATTCTACAACATTTTCTGCCTGTACTTGTAGCGATTCATCAATCACCTGTTCTGAAAGGTCTGTACATCCTGTGGCAACCATAGTACTTAAACTTAGTATAGAAATTAAAAATTTATTTTTCATTGTTTTCTTTTTTAATGATTAATTAAAAGGCTACGTTTACACCGAATACGAAGCTTCTGGCTTTAGGATAAGTAGCATAGTCGATACCGAATGACTGGATTCCTCCCTGAGAAAGACCGGTGTTGATTTCCGGATCAAACCCTGAATATTTAGTGATAACAAAGACATTCTGAGCTGTTACAGAGAACCTGATGTTTCTGATATGTTCACCGATTCCTAAGATTTTAGGATTAAGATTGTATCCAAGCGTTGCATTATTAAGTCTGAAGAAATCTCCTTTTTCAAGGTATCTCGTAGAGATAACATTGGTGTTGTTAACGCTTTCATTAGGAAATTGGGTGGCAACATCTGTGGTGTTCTGTGAAATACCTAATCTTCCTCGTGAAAATAGAGTAGAAGCGGTATTGTTGTAAATCATATTTCCGGCAACTCCGTTGAAATTTAAACCTAAATCGAAATTTTTATAAGCTGCTTTTAAGTATAAATTATAGGTAAAATCCGGCAAGGCGCTTCCGGCAGCTACTCTGTCATTGTCTGTAATAATCCCGTCACCGTCTACATCTCTGAAAATATTGGTTCCGTTTGCATTTAATCCTAAAAATTCTCTTACATAAAAAGTCCCGATAGGCTGATCATTAATATATCCGTTAATTACTGCATTCGTAGTTCCTGGGCCCTGCGCCTCACCGGTAGAAATTACCCGGTACGGAGAATGTTTTACTTTATTTCTAATGAATGAAGTATTGCCTCCGATGCTGTAGGTAAATGCTTTATTAGGATCACTGTTGTAGTTTAAAGATATTTCATAACCTACATTATTAATCGTCATGTTAGGGATATTCTTCCACATAGTAGGAGCCGGCTCAATAGGGTCTACAGGGTTAATTTCCATCAAAATATTGTCAGAAACTTTTCTGAAGAAATCTACACTACCTGTTAATCGGTTATTCAAGACTCCGAAATCTAAACCGATATTGGTTTGCGTCGTAACTTCCCATTGAAGATCAGGATTATCCACTCTTACCAAATACACACCTACAGGATAATTTCCGCTGTCATTTAGAGGGTACGTTGCCTGTGCAGTTCCGTTAGAATCAGATTTATAGCTTCTCTTGGTGATTTTACTTGGAATTTCCTGATTTCCTGTTTTTCCCCAGCTTGCTCTTAGTTTCAAATTGCTGATAGCACTTACATTGGCAAGAAAATCTTCTTTACTGATATTCCATCCTGCCGCTACTGACGGAAAAATCCCGTAACGGTTATTTTCTCCGAATTTTGATGATCCGTCTGCTCTTAAAGTCGCTGTTAAAAGATATTTATCATTATAATCATAATTCACTCTTCCAAACCACGATTGTAATTCGTTTTTATTGGCAGTAATTGATGTTGTTGAATTGTTTTTTCCTGCTGCAGGAATTTGATATTGTGGTTCAATACCGTTGATTGGGAAGTTTTCGTAATACCATCCTCGTGAAACAAGCATCAATCTTTGGTAAGAATGTCCTGCCAATACATTAAAATGATGATTGTTCAGTTTAAATTTATACGTTAACGTATTCTCAACAAGCGTATTGTTATTAGAGAAATTATTCAGATTTAAATTTCCGATTTCTAATGGAATGGCATGAGGTATATTTTGAATAATCCTATCTGCCGAAGAATAATCTACGCCTAAGTTCAATTTATAAGTTAAACCTTTAATAATTTCTACTGAAGGAGAAAAATTAGCTAAAATTCGGTTATTATTGGTAAGATCTTTATAAATCTCCTGACGGATAAGCGGATTGAAGGAACCGTTATTGAAAACAGCCGTTGGAGAACCGTTGGTGTATGCAGGATAAGTAGGATTCCAGGTAAGCATATTGGAAACCGTACTGGTAACGCTTGGTCTGTTATTTTCTGTTCTGGTTCCGTTTAAGTTGAAATCGATATTTACTCTGCCGTCAAAAGCTTTCTGTGAAACATTGATACGCCCGGAGTATCTTTTCAGATTACTGTTATATAAAATACCCTCCTGATCTTCATATCCTAAGGCTGCATAATAATTGGAATTTTCTGTGGCTCCCGATGCTGAGAAATTAACATTCTTAGAAACTGCTGTTCTCGTTAATTCATCCTGCCAATCAGTATTTCCTCCCATATCATCCAGTTTTCCGCCGATTGCAGTCACTTGTCTTCTGAATTCGTCTGCACTGAAAACATCCATTTTATTCGCAAGACTGGAAATCGTCAGATTGGATGAAAGGTTCATTTGAGTTCTTCCTTTTTTACCTTTTTTAGTGGTAATAACAATAACTCCGTTGGCTCCTCTTGCTCCGTAAATTGCCGCAGCAGAAGCATCTTTCAAAACATCTACCGATTCAATATCCTGAGGATTGATGAAGTTCATCGGGTTATTGGCAACCCCGGTATTGCTGTTATCGATTACAAAACCATCGATTACGTACAATGGAGTAGTCCCCGAACGTAAACTCCCAACCCCTCTGATTACAATATTCTGGTTAGCTCCAGGCTCTCCACTTACATTGGCAACATTTACCCCGGCAACTTTTCCCTGCAACAACTGTCCTACATTGGCAACAAGACCTTTGTTAAAATCTTCGCTTTTTACAGAACCTACGGATCCGGTAACATCAGATTTCTTCTGAGATCCGTATCCGATCATGACAACTTCTTCAATATCTTTGAGCTTGTCGTCACTCTTGATGGTGTCGGATTCTTTTTTTTGTGCAAATGTTAAGCTGACACAACTCATCAGAACAGTTGGCACGAGGTAAATACGCTTCATTCCTTAATTATTTTGGTGCAAAATTAGCCTCAATAAAACCCAAGTTCCGTTAATTTACCGTTAAGTAACTTCTTTTTAAAATTAATAAAATGTAAATTTTGTTGCGAAAAATTAAATTTATGTAAAATTAATGTTAAATAGTTTTGCTTAATTGCTTGTTAGTAAGGTAGAAGCTTGTTAATATTGATTTTTTGTGATTTAAACTCTACTTTTTTGCTTTGATATAATGCATAATTTTGCCCGTTGTTTTTGAAATCATTAATTATCAAAATAATAATCATTATGAATTATATTTATAAAAGCCTTAATTTTAGGAGTGTTGCTGTTTGTTTTATGCTTCTTTTTGAATCATTAATCTGTGCCCAAACACAAAAACCAATCAATGTTGTTTTCATGATCGGAGACGGAATGGGCGTGTCGCAGGTAACTTCTGCATTTTATTTCGGCAATGGAACCCCGAATTTTCAGAATTTTAAATATGTTGGTCTTTCAGAAACGTCCAGCACCAGCGACAGGATCAGCGATTCGGCAGCGGGGGCAACGGCGTTGTCAACAGGGCAGAAAACCTATAAAAGAGCAATTGGGGTAGACAAAGATTCTCTTTCAATTCCTACAATTTTAGAACAGCTTCAGGATAAAGGATATAAAACAGGGTTAGTAAGCTTAACGAGTATTACTCATGCAACTCCGGCAGCATATTATGCTCACGTAAAAGACCGCGATCTTCATGAAGATATTGCTTTGGATTTTATAAAATCGGATGTTGATTTTGCTGCGGGTGGAGGATTAAAATTTTTCAATAAAAGAAAAGATAAAAAAGACTTACTGAAAGATTTAGCAAAGAAAAATTATAGAATAGATACGGTTTTGCTTTCAAAACCTGTGGCAGGAAAAAGAAATTTATATCTGCTGGCGCAGGACGAATTACCTAATAAAGTGCAGGGACGAAAAGATTTCCTTCCTGAAGCAACTCAGGTGGCTTTGGATTTCCTTTCTCAAAAAAATCAGCCGTTTTTTCTGATGGTGGAAGGTTCGTTTATCGATTGGGGTGGTCATGCCAACGATGCTAAAATGATGGTAGAAGAAGTTCTCGATTTTGACAAAACAATTGGTGTCGTAATGGATTTTATTAAGAAAAATCCGAACACTTTATTAGTTGTTACAGCCGATCATGAAACCGGGGGAGCGAGCATCGGGAAATTCATGGAAAAAGATTCGGAAAGTGGAAAAATGAATGAGGTTAAAGATAAAGTTCAGATCAATTTTATCGACGGGCAGCATACCGCAGCATTGGTTCCGGTTTTTGCGATGGGTAAAGGTGAAGAACTGTTTTCAGGAGTGTATCCTAACAACACAATCTATCACAAATTGATGGAAGCTTTAAAAAAATCAGGAGTTAATATAAAGTAAATGAGTATGTTTTTAAGTCTGAAAAAAATAAATATTGTCGTTGCATTAACGGTTGGAAGTTTAGCATTTTCGCAAAATTACACGGCACATTCACATAACGATTACGAACAGAAAGTTCCTTTCTGGTATGCATTGGGAGCAGATGCAAGGTCGATTGAAGCCGATGTTTACCTTGTTGATAATGAGCTATATGTTTCGCATGAGCAAAAAGATATTCAGAAGCAAAAGACTTTTGATAATTTGTATTTAAAATCCATTGAAAAAGCTTTGGAACTTGGCATTATCAAAGATCAGCCGATTCAGATTTTAATTGATTTGAAAACGGAAGGAGAATCTACCTTAAAAAAGATCGTTTCCGAGATTTCAAAATATCCTGAAATTAAGGCTTCAAAAAATGTGAGTTTTGTCATTTCCGGAAATCAACCGTCTCCGGAAAAATTCTTGGCATATCCTGATTTTATCAAATTCGATTATCAGTCGTTGCAAAATCTTACACCTCAGCAATGGGGAAAAGTAGGTTTGGTCAGTTTAAATTTTAAGGATTATTCTGTCTGGAACGGAAAAGGTGGATTAACTGTAGAAGATCTCCCGAAAGTGACTGAAGTCATCAAGAAAGCAAAGTCTTTCAATAAACCCTTCAGGTTTTGGGCAATTCCAGATGGTAAAACTTCGTGGGAATTTTTTGCACACGCTGGTGTCGATTTCATTAATACCGATCATCCGAAAGAATGTGCAGAATATCTTAAAACTCTTGATCAGAGAACTTTCAAAAATACTTTAACCAGCGAAGTTTATCAGCCTAAATTTTTATATGAAAATAAAAATATTCCGGTAAAAAATGTGATTCTTTTGATTGGTGACGGAAACGGTCTTTCGCAGATTTCGTCTTCCGTATTGGCAAATAAAGGACAGTTGACTTTAACTCAGCTTAAAAATATCGGATTAATTAAAACGACATCAGCCGATAATTTCACTACCGATTCTGCAGCGGGAGCAAGCGCTTTTGCAACGGGAAAGAAAACCAACAATCGGTTTATCGGAGTAGATTCATCAGGAAAATCAATTCTGAATATGACTGAAATTCTTTCTGAAAAAGGATTCAGCACAGGACTTATCACAACGGATGAAATTGTTGGTGCGACTCCTTCAGCATTTTATGCTCACCAAAAAGACAGAGGTATGGAAAGGGAAATTGCGGGAGATTTAACAAAATCAAAGCTAAATTTTTTTGCAGCGGGAGGAAAATCTAAAGTTTCAGGGTTGAATAATTTTAAAATTGTAGAAAATCCTAAAGAAATTGCAGAAAATAAAGCGGATCATCTGGCGTATTACTTTTCTGATAATGCTGTCCCGCAAGTTGTAAAAGGTCGTGGAAATCTTCTCGCACAAACGGTAGAAAGTGGACTTGAGTTTCTAAAAAGTAAGAAAAAATCTTTTTTTATCATGATCGAAGGAGCACAAATCGACAGTGGAGGTCACGCCAATAATGTGGGAACGATTGTAACGGAAGGAATCGATTTTGATAGGGCAATTACGAAAGCCATTCAGTTTGCAGATCAGAATCCGGGAACATTGGTGGTCATTACAGCAGATCACGAAACGGGAGGTTTCAGTATTCCACATGGAGATATGGCAACAAGTACCGTGGAGGGAGATTTTACAACAGATGATCATTCAGCAACGTTGATTCCAGTGTTTTCTTACGGTTCCGGTTCCGAAAACTTTATCGGAGTGTATGAAAACAATGAGATTTTCCATAAAATATTAAAGTCTCTAAAAATAAAATAATTGGAGTTGAGTCTACTATTATTTGGTTTAAAAAAATATCGTCGTTCAAATGGATGGCGATATTTTGTTGTAAACCAAGACAAAATTATCTTCAGACAAATTAGGCTGAGAATAGATTCTTTGTTTTTTAGAAATAGTGTTTATTCCTAAAATTCTTTATTAAAATGAAAAGTGAATTAAAATATAATAAGTAATGACGAATTTTGGTGAAAATTTATTAAGATATTTTAGGTTTTATACACGCAAAAAGTCTAATTATTAACTTTTTGATAATAAATATTCCTTAATTTCATTACAAATGTTATCATATACCATAATTTAACTAAAATTAATTTATTAAGTGTTTTATTAACATTTAATGTGTTTGATATTAGACAATTGAGTATCCATATTCATGAAAATAATGATAACCTTATCATAAAAACAATACAATTCTTATCATAAAAAATCGTTATGTAACCAGTTGATATTTAATATATAATGTGATTTTATTTTTTTATATCAATTGAATTTTTATATTTGTCATGTTACGTAAATGTTAATGTTGGCTATGACTCCAGATTTTATACATACATATGTTTCGGTAGACTGTGTTATTTTCGGGTTCGACTTAGATAATAAGTTGAATATACTGTTGGTTCAGCGTCATTCTGATGAATCGCCTGCCGAAGTGCATAGAAAATTGCCTGGCAGCTTGATTTTTAGCAATGAAGATGTTAATGATGCAGCCAGCAGAGTACTGTATGAGCTTACAGGAATCAAAAAGATGATCCTGAAACAATTTAAATGCTATGCCGACCCAATGCGTTCTAGCAATCAGAATGATATTAAATGGATGGGCAAAGAGTACAAACATAATATCGACAGGATCATAACCGTTGCTTATCTATCACTATGTAAAATTGATCATAAAATTAACAGTTCAAAATACAGCAATGCCGATTGGTATCCAATTGATAAAATACCTTCTCTGCCTTTTGATCACAATATTATCATACAGGAGTCTCTTGTTGAAATCAGAAGATGGATAGAAATTGATTTTACAATTGTGTTCGAATTGCTACCTAAAAAATTTACCATCAGACAATTGTATCAGTTGTATTGTGCATTGAGCGAAAAAAGGATAGATATTAAAAATTTTCATAAAAAAGTTTCTTCGTTCAGCTTCATTATACCATTAGACGAAATTGAAGAAAATGTCTCACATCGTGCTGCAAGATTTTACAAATTTGATGGGAAAGCTTACAAAAAAAATAATTCAAAATTAATTAAATAAATCATTTTCAATACTATGTATTTATTAGGATACGATATAGGGAGTTCTTCTGTGAAAGTTTGTCTTGTAGAGGCATCAAGTGGGAAGGTAGTGGCTTCTGATTTTTCACCAAAAAAAGAGATGAAAATCATTGCCGAACAACCTGGTTGGGCTGAGCAAAATCCTTCAGATTGGTGGACGAATTTGAAACTTGCCCATGAATCGGTAATGTCTCAGTCAGGAATACATCCTGAAGATATCAAAGGTATCGGAATAACCTGGCAAATGCATGGTTTGATATTGGTGGATAAAGATCAGAATCTTTTAAGACCTTCTATTATCTGGTGCGACAGCCGTGCTGTAGAATATGGTGAGAAAGCTTTTAAAGAAATCGGGGAAGAAAAATGTTTATCACATTTATTAAATTCACCGGGCAATTTCACTGCTTCAAAATTAGCTTGGGTAAAGGAACATGAGCCGGAAATTTTCGATAAGATAGATAAAATAATGCTTCCGGGAGATTACATTGCCATGAGACTTTCAGGAGAAATCGGAATGACGGTTGAAGGTTTATCTGAAGGGATTTTCTGGGATTTTAAAAATAACTGTATTTCAGAAGATGTCATCAATTATTTTGGTATTCCAAAAAGCTTTTTCCCGGAAATTATACCCACTTTCGGAATTCAGGCAACGGTTTCTGCAACGGCAGCTCAGGAATTAGGATTGAAAGAAGGAACGCCAATCTCTTATCGTGCCGGAGATCAGCCAAATAATGCACTATCACTGAATGTTTTCAATCCGGGAGAAATTGCCTCCACAGCGGGAACCTCAGGGGTTGTATATGGAGTGCTGGATCAGATTGAATATGATGATTTATCAAGAGTAAATACATTTGCTCATGTAAATCACACTGAAGAATTAACAAGACTGGGCGTTTTACTTTGCATTAACGGAACAGGAATTCTGAATTCCTGGTTAAAACATAACTTTGCCACTTCATTATCATCTTACGGAGAGATGAACGATCTGGCTTCGCTTTCACCGGTTGGTGCAAAGGGATTGAGCATTATTCCTTTCGGAAATGGTGCAGAAAGAGTACTGGAAAATAAGGAAACCAACTGTTCTATTCACGGGATTAATTTCAATATTCACTCAAAAGGCGATATTTTACGTGCAGCGCAGGAAGGAATCGTATTTTCTTACGAATACGGAATGAATATCATGAGAAACATCGGGATGGATATTCAGGTAATCCGTGCCGGAAATGCCAATATGTTTTTAAGTTCGATTTTCAGGAAATCACTTGCAGGCGTAAGCAATGCTGTAATTGAGCTTTATGATACAGACGGAGCAGTGGGAGCAGCCAGAGCTGCGGGAATGGGAATCGGGTTCTATGCAAATTCTAAAGAAGCTTTTGCTTCGCTTGAAAGAATTGCAGTGATAGAGCCACAATTAGAAAAACGAGAACAATATCTTGAAGCCTATTCAAGATGGAAACAGCATCTTAACAAAATAGTATAACCTTACCAACATACAGTTTTTATTATGCTTACTGACCTTTTTAGATCGGTGAGGATGTAATTCTTACACCTAATTTTAATAATAAATAAAAATTAAAACGACTATATATGAACACTTTAACGGGTACAAAAGAGTTTTTTACAGGTATCGATAAGATTCAGTTTGAAGGAAAAGAAAGCAGGAATCCAATGGCATTCCGCTACTATGATGCAGAAAGAATCATCATGGGAAAACCAATGAAAGACTGGACGAAATTTGCGATGGCTTGGTGGCACACGCTTTGTGCAAACGGAAGCGATCCATTTGGGGGACCTACTATTCACCATCCTTGGGATATCGGTAATGATGCAGTTTCAAGAGCCATGCACAAAATGGATGCAGGTTTTGAATTTATGTCTAAAATGGGCTTCAACTATTACTGTTTTCACGATATTGATTTAGTAGATCCTGCCAACAACTGGAAAGAATATGAGAAGAATCTTCAGGCAGTGGTAGACTATGCCAAACAAAAACAAGCTGAAACAGGAATTAAACTTCTTTGGGGAACGGCAAACGTTTTCACTCACGAAAGATACATGAACGGAGCTTCTACCAATCCTAATTTTGATGTGTTGGCTTGCGCCGGAACTCAGGTTAAAAATTCTATTGATGCAACAATTGCTCTTGGAGGCGAAAACTACGTATTCTGGGGTGGAAGAGAAGGTTATATGAGTCTTTTAAACACAGATATGAAGCGTGAAAAAGACCATTTGGCACGTTTCCTTTCGATATCGAGAGATTATGCGCGTCAGCAAGGTTTTACAGGAACTTTCCTGATTGAGCCAAAACCAATGGAACCTACAAAACACCAATACGACTACGATTCTGAAACAGTAATCGGATTCTTGAGACATTACGGATTAGATAAAGATTTTAAATTAAATATTGAAGTAAATCATGCAACTTTGGCTGGTCACACATTCGAGCACGAACTTCAGGTGGCTGTAGATGCAGGACTTTTAGGAAGTATTGATGCCAACAGAGGAGATTATCAAAACGGTTGGGATACAGACCAGTTCCCGGTAGATTATTACGATATGGTTCAGGCTTGGTTAGTCCTTCTTCCGGCTGGCGGTTTAGGAAATGGAGGAGTGAACTTCGATGCTAAAATCAGAAGAAATTCTATTGATGCTGAAGATTTATTTATCTCTCATATTTCAGGAATGGATGTTTTTGCTAAAGGACTTTTAGCTGCCGCAGATATCCTTGAAAATTCTGATTACAATAAATTAAGAACCAATCGTTACGCTTCTTTCGACAACGGAAACGGAAAAGCTTTTGAAGAAGGTTCTCTTACATTGGAAGATCTTCAGAGAATTGCCCACGAAATTGGCGAACCTCAACCAAAAAGCGGAAAGCAGGAACTGTTTGAAGCTATTGTGAATATGTATATCTAAAAAAAGTAGAAGGCTGTTAAACACTAAGGATTTTAAGAATTATTATCTACAGTCTTTTTATTTTCAACCCTAATATTAAAAAATAATAATTATGAACCGATTTTATTTTGGCAGTAATAAAGCAGCATTGTTTTTTGCGATGGCTTTATTGCCTTCAGCCATGGTTTATTCCCAGGTTAAAAAAGATACGGTAACAAAAGAGAAGAAGATAGATGAAGTGGTTGTTATTGGATATGGTACTCAAAGAAAAGAAGCGGTAACGGGATCTGTCGCAACCGTAAAAGGGGATGTTCTTCGTGAAGTGCCTTCAGCAAACATCACTCAGGCTCTTCAAGGAAGAACGGCTGGGGTAGATATTTCTCAGTCTTCTACAAAGCCGGGCGCTGCCATGCAGATTCGTATTCGTGGAACGAGATCATTAACGGGAGATAATAATCCGTTAATTGTTTTGGACGGGATTCCTTTTGTTGGATCTTTGGGAGATATCAGTTCAAGTGATATCAAAAGTCTTGATATATTAAAAGATGCTTCAGCAACAGCTATTTATGGTTCCAGAGGAGCGAATGGTGTAATTTTAGTAACTACCAACAGAGGATCAAAAGGTCAAAAACCAAAATTTACGTACAATACTTTTACAGGAGTTCAGACTTTATTTTCAAAATATCCGATGATGGACGGACCTAAGTTTGCCCAACTTCGTGCTTATGCTATTCCTGCCGGAAATACAACTCCTTTATATGGTAATGGTGCTGACGAAAGTAATAGTAATAATACAGACTGGCAAAGTTTATACTATAAACCTGCAATGATGACCAGCCATGATATTGGGGTGTCGGGAGGAACTGAAGGAGGAAATTATAATGTAGGATTGTCTTATTATAAGCAAAATGCATTGGTTCCTCTACAAAGTTATGAAAGATTTGCTTTGCGAACAGCGATTGATCAGCAAGTTGGCAAAAATTTCAAATTTGGGTTTACGACAAATACCAATTACTCTATCTCAGAAGGAAATGGTGTTAATCCAGGCGCAGTATTGGGATATTCACCATTAGTAAATCCTTTGAATACTGACGGGAGTCCAAAAACTTTAATGACTACTGCAGGAGGAATAGATCAGAGTTGGATTTATACACGTACAAATTTAGATGCATTAGGAGATAAGTATGTTGATGAAAGTAAATCTTTTGCATCATACAATAATCTTTATGGTGAAGTAAATCTTCCACTTACCGGATTAAAATATAGATTAAATGTAGGGTTAGATTACCGTACATCAAACAGCGGAAACTATACAGGAGTAGGAGTATTCAGTACAAATCCTTCTGCACCGTCATCTGCAGGAAAAGGGAACAACCAGAATTACCACTGGGTGTTGGAAAATTTGTTAACATATGACCGTACTTTCGGTAAACACAAAGTAAATGCCGTTGGATTATATTCTGCAGAAGGAAACAGATTAACAAGCTCCTATATGAGTGCTAAAAATGTTCCTGCAGACTTTTTTCAATATTATAATTTAGGACAATCTCCTCAGGCAGATATTACAGTAAAACCTGAAGATCAGGTATATTGGCAAACCGGCTTACTTTCAGCAATGGGAAGAGTAATGTATACATATGATAACAAATATATGTTGACAGCAACACTTCGTGCTGATGGATCTTCAAGACTGGCACCTGGAAATAAATGGCATACATATCCGGCGATATCACTAGGCTGGAATGTGACTAATGAATCTTTCATGAAAGATATTAAAGCTCTTAATCTTCTTAAATTCAGAGCGGGCTGGGGACAAACTTCCAATCAGGCTGTAAATCCTTATTCTACTATGGGAAGACTGAACGTTGCTCCTTATAATTTTGGAACTTTCGGAAGTGCAGGAGTATATGGAGATCAGGCACCAAACCCTGATCTGGGCTGGGAATATTCAAAAACTCAAAATTACGGGGTAGATTTTGGATTATTTGCTAACAGATTAACAGGTAGTGTAGAGTATTATAAAACCCATACAGTAGACCTTTTAACTCAAAAAAGTCTTCCGTCATCAAGTGGTTGGGCATCAATTGTATCCAATGTTGCAGAAACTGAAAATAAAGGTTTTGAACTATCTCTAAACGGGATCATTTTGGACAATCCGGAAGGGTTTTCATGGGAAGCAGGTGTTAATTTTTATACCAATAGGAATAAAATTTTATCTCTTGCCTCCGGAACATCCAGAGATGTAAATAACCTTTGGTTTGTTGGTCATAATATTAATTCTTTATATGATTATCAGTATATTGGTCTTTGGCAGGCAGGCGATCCTTACCAAAATATTCTTGAACCGGGAACGGCAGCCGATGTTACAGGATCTATAAAAGTTCTTTACACAGGAGGCTATAACCCAGACGGAACTCCAGTTAGAGCGATAGGTCCTGATGACAGACAGATTTTCGATACAGCTCCAAAATTTCAAGGTGGATTTAATATGAGATTTTCTTACAAGAATTTTGAACTGAGTACGGTAGGAGCATTCCAGCACGGAGGAATTTTGGTAAGCTCTTTATATGGATCTGCTAGTTATCTTAACAGATTAACAGGAAGGGGGAATAATGTGGATGTCGATTACTGGACAGAAGATAATACGGATGCTTATTTTCCACGTCCGGGACGTCACTTAAGTGGAGATAATCCGAAATATTCTTCTACATTGGCTATGTTTGATGCTTCGTATCTTAAATTACGTACAATCACTTTAGGATACAATATAAACAAAGAATTTTTGAAAGATTTAAAAATTAATAGCTTTAGAATTTACTTTACAGTAACCAATCCTATTGTTTTATTCTCACCTTACCACAAGTTTTCAGGAATGGATCCGGAACCAAACTCTTTAGGGAACGAAAATCAGGCAGTGAGCGGATATCAAAGTCGTCAGTTGATTATAGGAACAAATAATCCATCTACAAGAAATTACTTAATGGGACTTAATTTAACTTTTTAAAACGGTACAGTCATGATAAATTTAAACAAAAAACTGGTATTAGGAGCTATTTTTTTATCATTAACATTCACAGGATGTAATGAAATTTTAGACGAGCAGCCAAGATCAGGATACACCGTGGAGTATTTTAATACCCCGGATGGAGTCAAGCAAAGTTTCACATCATTATACAGACAACTTAGAATGCTGTATGGTAACGGATACTTCATGAGTAATTGCCAAACTGGTACCGATGAATCTACTTGGGCTCAGAGTGCTGACGGTAATTTTAAAGAATTGGATATGTCTGGGCAAGGGAATATCAATGCTAATACTTTCCCTACAAGCATGGTTTGGGGGGCTGTTTTTCCTTACATCAATACTACAAACGGGATCATTGAAAAAGGACCCGGATTTGGGATTGCTGAATCTATGATATCTGAAGCAAGATTTTTTAGAGGATTCGATTACTTTATGTTAGTACAGACATATGGCGGAGTTCCCTTAGATTTAGGGGCAGGAGAACTTAAATACAATACATTACCATCTACTTCTTCTAATAGAAATACAGTGTCTGAGGTATATACAAAAGCTATTTTTCCTGACCTTAAAATGGCAATTGATAATTTGCCGACTACACCAAGAGTAACAGGTGGTGTTACAAAAAATGTTGCAAGATTATTTTTAGCTAAAGCGTATCTTACCTATGGATGGTGGTTGCAAAACCCTAACAGTATTCCTACTTATCCTGAAGTTTCAAGAAACGATCCTGACGGGCACAATGCTCAATGGTACTTTCAGCAGGCTTATGATATAGCTATGGGAGGAATAAACAATCCGGGGACTTATGCTCTTCAGCCTACTTTTTATGATGTTAATGTTGGCTCTAATGATAGAAATACCGAAAGTATGCTATATGCAGATCATATTCAGTCCAGCACTTACTATAATGAAAGTGATCCTGTAGGATTCGGTTCGGGATGGGCGCCAGATAATTTCGCAGCCTGGATGCAGACATGGAATTATACAGCTATAAAAAGTAGCAAAACTGCAGCTTGGGGAGCTACTGATGCAGTAAGTTCTATTCAGCGTGAAGCGGCTCAGTCATTAGGAAGACCGTGGGTTCGTATGTGTCCTACAATTGGTGTTATTAAAAATACTTTTGCAGATAAAACCAATGATTCTCGTTACGACGGAACATTTGTTACTACTTACAGAGGAAATTGGAATAAAAATGGGACCGGACTTACAACTGTTCCTGTTTTATATAATGCCAATAGCTTGCCTGTATCGCCTGGAGGTGCCATTCTAAGCTTTTTGAATGATGATTCACAACTTCCTACATATCCTTCGGGAGCTGGTCAAAGTGGTGTTGGGGCAGGTACCTTATCAGGAAGAGCAGACTGGGTGGTTGCACCAAACGGAATCAGTAGAATTGTTTATCCAGGTCTTTGGAAAATAGGAACTTACCGTACTGATGATCCGAATGGTTTAGGATATCCTAATGCCGGACTTACACGTCCTTTCAGCGTTGCAAAATTCTCTGAATTCTATTTTATCGCAGCTGAAGCAGCCGTTAAAGGAGCTTCAGGATCAATGACGGCAAGAGATCTTCTTAATGTTATTCGTGGTCGTGCAGGTAAATGGAAGTTCAATAATGCTCAGAATGTACCATTTTCAGCAGACAACAGTGCTACAATGATTGCAGCAACACCATCTGTCATTACAATCGATTATATTCTTGCTGAAAGATCTCGCGAATATTATGGTGAATTTTACAGATGGTATGATTTGGTACGTACGCAGAAATGGGGAGAATATGCAGCAACCTATCAGATTGGGGGGGCTTCTTACGGGAACCATACTCCACAAACAGTTACCAGATCCATTCAATCTTTCCATTATCTGAGACCTATTCCTCAGGGGCAATTGGATGCAATGGAAGTTTCTGCTGATATTAAAGCAAAATACCAGAATCCTGGATATTAATTAATTTTATTCTACATTCATATTAACAACAAAGTAGGTGTTCAGATACACCTGCTTTGTTTAATAAATAAAAATTAAAGACAATTATGGAAAAAACCTGGCGTTGGTTTGGGAAAAATGATAAAATTAAATTACAAACCCTTCGACAAATTGGAGTAGAAGGTATTGTTTCAGCACTGCACGATGTTCCTAACGGAGAAGTCTGGAGTTTAGAGGCTGTTAATGATTATAAAAACTATATAGAAAGTCACGGGCTTCGTTGGTCTGTAGTTGAAAGCCTTGCCGTGAGCGAGTCTATCAAATACGGAGGTAAAGACAGAGACCAACTGATAGAAAACTATATCAAAAGTCTCGAAAATCTAGGAAAAGCGGACATTACCACGGTTTGCTACAACTTTATGCCGGTTCTCGATTGGGCCAGAACAGACCTTTTTCACGAATGGGAAGACGGCTCATCATCTTTATATTTTGATAAAGCCAAATTTGCCTATTTTGAAATTCATATTCTGAAAAGAAACGGAGCAGAAAACGATTATAATCCCGAAATTCTCCAAAAAGTACAGGAATTAAAAAATATCCTGACAGAAGCAGATAACAACGATTTGATAGATTCAGTTATTGTAAAAACGCAAGGATTCGTTAATGGAAATATCAAAGAAGGAGATTTAAATCCGGTTGAAAAGTTTAATAATTTGTTGGCTTTATATGACGGGATTGACAAGACTCAACTTCGTGAAAATTTAAAATATTTCCTCGAAAAGATAATGCCTGTCTGTGAAGAATGGAATATCCAAATGTGTATTCATCCAGACGACCCACCGTTTGCTTTGCTTGGTTTGCCAAGAATAGTGACCAATGAAGACGACATCGACTGGTTCCTGGATGCGGTGGACAATCCACACAACGGACTAACATTCTGCGCAGGTTCGTTAAGTGCCAATCTTCAGAATGATGTTGCAAAATTAGCTCAAAAATATGCCCACAGAACAAAATTTGTTCACCTCAGAAGCACCAATGTTTTTGAAAACGGCGATTTTATTGAGGCGCATCATTTAGGCGGAAGAGGAAAATTAATTGACGTTATTCGAGTATTTGAAAAAGAAAATCCGGATTTACCAATGCGAATCGATCATGGAAGATTGCTGACGGAAGATGTTGATAAAGGCTACAATCCTGGGTATTCTTTCTTGGGAAGAATGTTGGCGTTAGGACAGATCGATGGTGTAATGGCAACAGTACAGTCAGAATTGCAAAAAAATAATTAGGCAGATTTGTAATAAATTTTAAAGTAAAAATGAAAGAAATGTTTAGCATAAAAGATAAAGTTGCAATTATTACAGGTGCTTCAGGAGTGTTGGGAGGAAGCTTGGCTAAAAGTTTTATTGAAGCTGGAGCTAAAGTTGTGGCACTTGGCAGAAATCAGGAAACTTTGGATTCTTGTGTTAAAGAATTGACAGATTTAAGTGGTGATGCTTTGGCTGTTGAAGCGAATGTTCTTAACATCGAAAGCCTTGAAAATGCATCAAATAAGATTATTGAAAAGTATGGAAAAATAGATATTCTGTTAAATATTGCAGGTGGAAATATTCCTACCGCAACTTTATCTCCCGAGCAGTCATTTTTTGATATGAGTATAGATGGATGGGATGAGGTAACCAATCTCAACATCAACGGAACGGTTTATCCAAGCTATGTTTTTGGGAAAGTAATGGCAAAGCAGGGAAGTGGAAGTATTGTTAACATTTCCTCCATGGCAGCTTATTCTGCAATCACAAGAGTGGCAGGTTATTCTGCTGCAAAATCTGCAATTACCAATTTTACCCAATGGCTGGCTTCAGATTTGGCATTGAAATATGGAGATAAAATTCGTGTCAATGCAGTGGCACCAGGATTTTTCATTGGTGATCAAAACCGTGCAATTTTAATAAATCCTGACGGCTCTTTAACCGACAGAAGCAAAAAAGTAATCGCCAAAACACCAATGCAGAGATTTGGTGAAGTGCAAGAATTGAATGGAGCCGTACAGTTTCTCTGTTCAGATGCCGCAAGTTTTATCACTGGAGCATTACTGCCTGTTGATGGTGGTTTCAGTGCATTCAGTGGAGTATAATTTTAGTTAATTTTCTTCATATAGTTAAGACCTTAGCTATTTTTTAGTTAAGGTCTTTTAATTTTTTGGTTTTGCAATTCACAAAAAATTGAATTAGTGTCGAAAAAACAATAATTCAATTAATTTCATCTTATTCTGACGGAAGAAAATAAATACCTCAAATAAAACAACAATTAAAAATATAGTAATGAAACAGAAATTAATGCATTCGATTCATTTAAAACATAACATTCTTGCAGCAGTTGCTTTTCTGTCTGTGAGTAGTATTTCAGCACAGACGTTCTCAGATTTCAGCTACCATGGAAATGATAAAATATACAACGACAATCCTTTAAAATCAGACGAATTCTATTCTCCGATTTTGCAAGGCTGCTATCCAGACCCAAGTATTACCAAAAAAGGGGATGATTATTATCTGGTTAATTCTTCATTTTCAATGTTTCCTGGAGTCCCGATTTTTACGTCCAAAGATTTGGTGAATTGGAAACAGGTTGGTCACGTTCTCGACAGACCTTCTCAGTTAAAAGTAGAAAAAGGAGGCGTTTCTCAGGGAATTTATGCACCGGATATCAAATACAATAAGTTCAACGACACATTTTATATGATCACCACGCAGCTTGCAGGTGGAGTCGGAAATATGGTCGTTAAAACTAAGGATCCTGCAAAAGGCTGGAGCGAAGTTCAAAAACTTAATTTCGACGGAATTGACCCTGCCATTTTCTTCGATGACGATGGAAAAGCTTACATCGTTCACAACGACGCACCACCAAAAGGAACAGAGCAGTACAACGGTCACCGCGTCATTAAAATGTGGGATTACGATTTAGAAAAAGACCAGGTTGTAGCAGGTTCAGATAAAATTATCGTCAACGGAGGTGTTGATCTTTCTCAAAGACCAATTTGGATTGAAGGTCCACATTTGTACAAATACAAAGGAAAATATTATTTGATGTGTGCAGAAGGTGGTACAGGAGGCAATCACAGCGAAGTTATTTTTATGGCAGACTCTCCGAAAGGACCATTTGTTCCGGCTAAAAATAACCCAATTCTTACACAAAGATATTTCCCGAAAGACAGAAAGGAAAAAGTAGACTGGGCGGGTCACGCAGATTTGGTGGAAGGTCCGAACGGACAATGGTACGGCGTATTTTTGGCGATTCGTCCAAACGTAAACAACCGCGTGAACAAAGGCCGTGAAACTTTCATTCTTCCTGTTGATTGGAGCGGAACGTATCCTGTTTTTCAAAATGGTTTGGTTCCGATGAAGCCGAAATTGAAAATGCCGGAAGGTGTTCAAAATCAAAACGGACAAAACGGGTTTTTCCCGAACGGAAACTTTACCTACAACGATAAACTGACTGATAAGAATCTTGATTTCCGTTGGATTGCCATGCGTGGACCTCGTGAAAACTTCATCACTGTTACGAAAAATGGTGTAAAAGTGAATCCTATGGAAACGAATATCAAAGCGTTGGCTCCGGTTTCTTCATTATTCCACAGATTACAGCACGAAGATTTTGAAACTTCTGTAACGTTAGATTACAAACCGAAATCTGAAAAAGAATTAGCCGGAATCACTTGCTACCAAAGCGAAAAATTCAATTACGTTTTCGGAATTACGAAAAAAGACAAAGACTTTTATATTGTGTTGGAAAGAACCGAAAAAGGAAGTGCAAAACTGATTGCGAGTGAGAAAATTTCACTGTCAAAGACTGTTAAATTCCAAGCTGTTGGCGAGAAAGATAATATCAGTTTTAATTATTCTTTGGATGGTAAAAACTTCAAAAATTTGGGTGGACCGGTTTCCGGCGATATTCTTTCAACGGATGTTGCAGGGGGGTTCACAGGAAGTTTAATAGGTTTGTACAGCACGTCTGCGAATGATATTGTGCCGAATTAAAACTTAAAACCAACCAAAATATCAAAATCGTGAAAATTAATAAACCATTCTATATAGTTTCCCTTTTCGGATGTATCGGGCTGAATCTCCTTTCAGCTCAGGTAAATCCTGTTAGAAAACAGCAGACGACGGAATTTACAAATCCGATTATTTGGGCGGATGCACCAGATTTGTCAATCACAAGAAACGGTAACGATTTTTATATGATAAGTACCACGATGCATCTGATGCCGGGCGCTCCGGTGATGCATTCCAAAGATTTGGTCAATTGGGAAATGTCGAGTTACGTTTTTGACAGACTAAGTGATAATTCTAAATACGATCTGCTTAATGGAAGCGTTTACGGACGCGGACAATGGGCATCGTCTATCCGTTTTCACAAAGGAAAATATTATGTTTTATTTTCTCCGAATGATGAGCCTTTCAAATCTTATTTTTATGTTTCCGACAATCCTGAAAAAGGAAATTGGAAACTGCTGACCAGAACCAGACATTTTCACGATGCGTCTTTGCTTTTCGACGATGACGACAGAGTTTACGTATTCACTTCCAATAAAGTTTTTGAGTTGAGTCCGGATTTTAAAACCATTATCGGAAATCAGGATGGAACGGAAGTTTTTAAGAAAGATACTTCGGAAACCGGATTGTTGGAAGGCAATCAAATCATTAAAAAAGACGGAAAATATTATATGATGATGATTTCCTGGCCGAGAGGTGGAAAACGTCGTCAGGAAGTTTACAGAGCCGATAAAGTGACTGGACCATTCGAGAAAAAAGTTATTCTGGAAGACAACTTCCTTGGATTTTCGTATGCCGGACAAGGTGCTCTGATTGATGATAAAAACGGTAATTGGTATTCCCTGATTTTTCAGGACAGAAATGGAGTAGGACGTGTCCCGATTCTGATTCCCGTGAAATGGGAAAATGACTGGCCGGTTTTGGGTGACAACGGAAAAGTTCCTTTGACAGGAGAAGTTCCGCTTCCGACGTTCAAACCGAAAAATCATCTGGTGGAAAGTGACGAATTTTCCGACAAAAAAATGAAAATCCAGTGGCAGTGGAATCATAATCCGGTCAATGAAGCGTGGTCTTTGTCCGACCGAAAAGGATTTTTACGACTGAAAACCAGTAGAATAGTCGATAATCTTTACCTCGCTCCAAATACTTTGACCCAAAGAACGGAAGGACCGAAATCCACAGGTATTGTTGCTCTGGATGTCAAGGAGATGAAAGACGGTGATGTAACAGGGTTCAGTGCATTTAACGGTGATTCCGGGATTCTGTCAGTGGTGAGGGAAGGCAATAAAAAGTTTGTCGTATTTTCAACCAATGAAGTCAGTTTAGATAATAAGACAAAGGCGATTACAGGCGTCAAAAAAGAAGAAAAGAAGAGAATTTTATTAAATTCAGACAAAGTTTATTTCAAAATTGATGCAGATTTTAACCTTGGAAAAGATTTCGCAGATTTCTCATACAGTACCGATCAAAAAAACTGGACGGAAATGGCGAAAGGTTACAAAATGATTTTCGATTACAGGCGATTTTTTATGGGATCTAAGTTTGCGATTTTCAATTATGCAACCAAAAATCTTGGCGGTTTTGTAGATGTTGATTTTTTCAGAGTCAATAAAAGCTCAGAGTAATAAGAGGAGAGTTAATTTTTTAG
>Ga0308171_1002041_pt1 | contig 22938 bp, 18 predicted proteins | sample PhyGR1_FD_202135 | JGI IMG/M metagenome (GOLD analysis project Ga0308171, IMG submission 202135) | Phyllosphere microbial communities from UC Gill Tract Community Farm, Albany, California, United States - DLSLSG.R1 | ecosystem: Host-associated > Plants > Phyllosphere > Unclassified | place: USA... | reverse complement strand
TCAAGGCGATCAACGCCGCCTATCTCGCGCTGCACGGCGACGGGCGGCACATCGTCAGCCTGGATCAGGTGATCGAGACGATGCGCCAGACCGGAGAGGACATGAAGTCGCAATATAAGGAAACCAGCCTGGGCGGGCTGGCGGTCAACGTCGTCGAGTGCTGACCCGCCCGGTCAGCGCGCCGCCCAGCGGATCGCGTTGGTCAGGATGCGGCGATAGGCGGGATCGTCGTAGAGCTGCGGCTCATGCCCCAGCGCGGAATAGACGACCCGCCCCCTGCTACGCGGGTTGATCCACAGCACGGGATGATCCGCGCCCATGCGCAACCGCTCGCCGAGGTGATAGCTGCCCTCGTCGACGCGGGCGAGCACGGTCATGCCGCGCGCCGCCGGATTGCCGTCGAAGCTGTACCACTCGTCGCGCGCGACCCAGGGCATCGTCACGCCGCGAAGCACGGGATGGTCCGGCCGGACCGCGACGACCCGCGCGGGCTGGATGTGATCCGCACCGCCCGGATGGCCGATAAAGGTCGTGCCGATGATCGTGTCGGCATACCAGGGCTCCTTGTGGCTGTCGTCGCCCGCCGCGTGCAGCGCCACGACCCCGCCACCGCGCGCGACGAAGCGCGCAAAGGCCGCCTGCTGTTCGGCGCTCAGGAAATCACCGCTGGCGCTGTTGAGGACGACGACCGAGAAGCGCGATAGCTGGTCGTCGTTGAAGATGGCGGCATTCTCGGTGGTGAAGCTGGGGCGACCCAGACCCTTGGCGATGTCGGCCAGCACGGCGTTGGAATGCGGGATATGCTCGATATGGCGCCAGCCATTGGTCTTGGAGACGATCAGCACGCCGCGCTTCAACCCGGCGGGCAGGGTGGGGGCGATGCTGTCGTTCACGCGGCCGGGCAGATGCGGGTCCGATGGTGCCTGCGCGGCCACGACAAGCGCCATCATCATCAGTGTTTTCAGCATCATCCATCTCCCTTTTGGGAGAGGCTACCGAGATTGGTTACGCGCGCAACCTCTTCCTCCCCTGTAAGGGGAGGGGGACCATGCGTAGCATGGTGGAGGGGTGTCTCCATCGGCCATGACGCCCCTCCGTCAGCCCTTCGGGCTGCCACCTCCCCTTACAGGGGAGGAATTACGATCAATCCGCCGCGATCGGGCCGTCATGCGGCTTGGGTCGCCGAGTGAACCATGTCAGCGCCGCCAGCACGATGCACAGCCAGGCCGACACATAGAAGATGTCGGTCGAGGCCAGCAGATAGGCCTGGCCGACCATCTGCCGGGTGACGGCGGCGGCGGCCTGGGTATCGGTCAGGCCGAGATGGTTGAGCCCCGTCCGCGCCATCTGCCACACCGGGTTCTGGCCGATCGCCTCGGACAGATGCGCCTGGTGCAGCGCTTCGCGCCGGTCCCACATCGTCGTCGTCAGCGACGCGGCAAAACTCCCCGCCGTGATGCGCGCGAAATTGGAAATGCCGGTCGCCGACGGAATGCGATGCTGGGGCACGCCGTCCAGCGCGATGGTCAGCATCGCGAGGAAGAAGGTGCTCATCGCGATCCCCTGCACCATCAGCGGCAGGACGAAGTCGCTGAAGCTGGCCGAGGTGTTGAGCCCCGAGCGCATCCAGTAGGACAGGCCGAAGGCGGCAAAGGCGATGGTCGCCATGATCCGCGCATCGACCTTGCCCGACAGCCGCGCGACGATGGGGGTGAGGACCACCGCCACCGCCCCGCTGGGCGCGGCGACCAGCCCCGCCCAGGTCGCGGTATAGCCGAGCTGCGTCTGGAGCCAGAGCGGCAGCAGCAGCGTGTTGGCGAAGAACACGGCATAGCCCAGGCAGAAGGCCAGCGTCCCGATGCTGAAATTGCGCCCCTTGAACAGCGACAGGTCGACCGCCGGATTGGCGTCGGTCAGTTCCCAGATCAGCCACGCGACGAAGCCGACGATCGCGATCACCGTCATCACCACGATCCGGGTCGAATGGAACCAGTCGTCATTCTTGCCCAGGTCGAGCATCATCTGGAGCGCGCCGACCCAGACGACCAGCATGATCAGCCCGACCTTGTCGATCGGCAGGTTGCGGGTCGGCGTTTCCCGGCTCGACAGCCCGCGCCAGCACACGCCCGCACAGAACAGGCCGACCGGCACGTTGATCAGGAAGATCCAGCTCCAGTGATAATTGTCGGAGATATAGCCGCCCAGGATCGGCCCCATGATCGGCGCGACCAGCGTCGTCATCGACCAGATGCCGAGCGCGGTCGAGCGTTTCTGCGGCGGGAAGATCGAGATCAGCAGCGCCTGACTGCCTGGGATCATCGGCCCCGACACCGCGCCCTGAAGCACGCGGAACCCAATCAGCGAGGACAGGTCCCATGCGATGCCGCACAGGAACGAGGCGATGGTGAACAGGAAGACCGAGACGCAGAAGGTCCGCACCACCCCGAACTTGCCCATCAGCCAGCCGGTCAGCGGCACCGCCACGCCGTTGGCGACGGCGAAGGCGGTGACGACCCAGGTCGAGTTGTCCGAGCTGACGCCCAGATTGCCCGCGATGGTGGGCAGCGAGACGTTGGCGATGGTCGAATCGAGCACCTGCATGAAGGTGCCCAGCGCCAGCGCGAAGGCGATCAGCGCCAGCGAGGCGCCTTTCAGCGGAGCGGGGCCATCCCCCGCGCCCGCCTGGGGAGGGCCGCCCGCCATCAGCGATTGGCCGCGATGATCTGCGCGATCCGCGCCTCGATCGCGGGATCGTTGCCGTCGGTCGCGGGGGTGCGATAGGTCTGGCTGGCGGGCGCGCCGATGCGCGGACCGCGCTGGTCGGCAGTGTCGACCGTGACGGTCGCCGACAGGCCGACGCGCAGCGGGTTCTGGCGAAGCTCATTGGCGTCCAGCCCGATCCGCACCGGCACGCGCTGGACGATCTTGATCCAGTTGCCGCTGGCATTTTGCGGCGGCAGCAGCGCGAACGCGTTGCCGCTGCCCGCGCCCAGGCCGATAACCTTGCCGTGATAGACGATCTTGCCGCCATAGATGTCGGCGACGATCGTCGCGGGCTGGCCGATCCGCAGGTCCTTCAACTGGGTCTCGCGGAAATTGGCGTCGACCCATAGCCGGTCGAGCGGCACCACCGCCATCAGCGGGGTTCCGGCGGCGACCTGCTGGCCGACCTGCACGGTGCGCTGCGCGACGACGCCGGTGATCGGGGCGACGACGTGCATATGGCTGCGCGCGATGGCGGCGCGGCGATAGGCGGCGATCGCGGCGAGGACCGACGGATTGGTCGATACCTCGGTCCCCTGCACGGCGGTGCGCGCCTGCGCCGCCTGGGCGCGGGCGAGGTTCAGGTTGGCGGTCGCGACCTTCACCGCGTCGGCGGCGTGCGACAGCTCCTCGCCCGACACGGCCCCCTCGGCGGCGGCGCCCCGACGGCGGGCATAATCGGCCTGCGCCTGGGTCAGCTCGGCCTGCGCCTGGACGATGGCCGCGCCGCTCTGGTTGACCTTGGTGAAGTCCGCCCGCGTCGCGCGGACCGCGCGCGCCAGCTCGGCGGCGGCCGAGGCCACGCCGACATCGGCGGTGGCGGGGTCGAGGTCGATCAGCGGCGCGCCCTGCTTCACCGTCTGGGTGTTGTCGGCATGGATGGCCAGCACCGTGCCCGGATCGCGCGCGGTGATCGCCACCACATCGCCCGCGACATAGGCATCGTCGGTCTCTTCCTCGGGCTTGGCGAGCAGGAAGTGGAACACGGCCCAGACGATCGCGGCGATCACCACGACGACCGCCAGGATGGTCAGGCCGGTCTTGCGCGCCCTGGGCTTGCCGGCGGGCGCGGGGGAGGGGGCGGCGGTGGCGGTGTCGCTCATCGGGGCGTGCTTTCGGTGGAAGGGGAGAAACCGCCGCCCAGGGCGACGGCCAGCGCGATCCGCGCCTGGACCGCGTCGGCGGCGAGATTGGCGTCGGCCTGATCGGCCTCCAGCTGGCGGATATCGGGGTCGATCAGCCCCAGTTGCGATTGCAGCCCGCTCGATACGCGAATGGCGTTCAGGCGGCGCGTCTCGGCCAGTCCGCGCGTGACCTCGCTCTGGCGAGCGCGCTCGGTGGCGAGGGTGCGGCTGCGCGTCACCGCATCGGCGGCCTCGCGCACCGCGCCGACGACCCGGTCGTTATAATCGGCGGTCGCCAGGTCGAGCGCGGCGGTCGCGCCGGCCAGGCCCGCGCGAAGCCGCCCGCTGTCGAAGATCGGCAGGTGGATGGCGGGCCCGGCGCCGACGGTCCCGGCATCGGCGGTGAACAGATTGCCCAGCCCGACCGCCTGGAACCCCGCCAGCGCCATCAGATTGACATTGGGCAGGAACGCCTTGCGCGCGACCTCCTGCCCGCCCTTCGCCGCCTCGATCCGGGCGAGCGCGGCGGCGATGTCGGGGCGACGGGACAGCAGGTCGGCGGGCACGATCCCCGGCATGGGGAGCGCGGTGTCGAGCGCGATCCGCGTCGGCGCGATCGTCGCGGGATAGTCGAGGCCTCGCCCGGCCAGCGCCGCCAGCGCGTTGCGTGCCAGCGCCGCCTGTGCCTCGGCCCTTGCCAGCGCTACCCGCGCCTGGGCGAGCAAAGTCTGCGCGCTGCTGGCGTCGAGCTGGCTGGCGAGGTGGTTGCGGATGCGCGCCTGCACCAGCCCCAGCGAGCGGGTGCGCGTATCGATGGTCCGGCGCGCGATCGCCGCCTGCCGCTCGGCACGGGCGAGTTCGACATAGGTCTGCGCGACCGATCCCGCGAGCGCGAGGCGCGCCGCCGTCACGTCGAGCATCGCCGCGCGGGTGGAGGCGCGCGCCGCCTGGATCGCGGCGGCCTGCCGCCCGAACAGGTCGATCGTCCAGTTGAGACTGGCCTGGGCCTGCCCCAGCCACTGGGTCGTGCCCGCATAGGGCGGCGGAATGGTGTAGCGGCCCGAGATGCGGCTATATTGCTCCTGCGCGTCGAGCGACACGGCGGGGCCGTCCTCCGCCCGGCGGCTGGCCAGCACCGACTCGGCCTGACGCAGCCGCGCCATCGCGATCTCCAGCGACGGATTGCCGGACAGCGCATCGCCGACGATCCGGTCGAGCTGCGGATCGCCCAGCCCATGCCACCACTCGGTCGCCACCAGCGGCGCCTGCGCGGTGCCAAGACCCAGCGTATCGGTCGCAACGGGGGCGATGGCGGGATGCGCCTGCGGCACCGAACAGCCCGCCAGCAGAAGGGCGGTGAGGAATGCCGACCGCTTCATGCCTGGGTCTCCAAACGGTCGCGGAGCCGGAGGAGAAGGGCGACGAGCTGGTCGGCATCCTCCTGCGACCAGTCGGCCATCCAGTCGTTCCACAGGGTGACGACCTTCACCTTGCAGCGTTCCGCGACGATTCGCCCGGCCTCGGTCAGCGCGAGGCGGACGACCCGCCGATCGGATGTGCAGCGGCGGCGCGCGATCAGGCCGCGCTCCTCCAGCGTGTCGATGATCCGCGTCGTCGCGCCGGTATCGTGGCACAGGTGGCGCGACATCTCCGCCGCCGTCTCCCCGAAACCGCAGAGCAGCGTCATCAGCGCGCTCCACTGGACATGGGTGACTTCCTCATCCTGAAAGATCGGCTCCATCCCGATCCGGGCGAGCTGGAACACGCGCTTGGTCAGATAACCGACCGAGCGTTCGGGATCGAAATGGGCAGTATCTTGGTGAGCCATATGACTGCCATGGCAATAGCTGCCACGGCAGTCAATTTGTGGATGTCATCATGACGTATTTGTCATGGTGAAGCGGGTGCGGTGGGGCGAGACGATCGCGTCTCGCCCCGTTCGGGTCAGCGGGTTTCGCGGGTCGCCGCGATCGCGGCATTGGCGGCCAGGATATAGGCCGAGGTCGTCGCGACCGTATATTCATTCTCGAACCACAGGAACGGCCAGTCGGTCTTCAACTCGGGGAAGTCCGGCTTCACGATCAGCACGCCCGGCACCAGCCCGCCGGGGATGAAGCCGTAATCGGCGCGGTTGTGGCCATAGCCGATCAGCTTGGACGCGGTGCCTACCGTCGAGACGAGCGACAGGTTGTTCGCCGGGTGCCGTCCCAGCACATAGTCGATCGCGTTCAGCGTGTATTCGGTCCCGACGATCTCTGGAAAGGCCTTGTGCATCAGGTACATGTTCGATCCGAACGCGACGACCTGATGCGATCCGGCCCAGTTGGCCTCGCTGATCGGCACGCCGAAGGGGTTTTTGGCCAGATCGGCGTCGAGCTTCGCCTTGGCCTGCCGGACCAGCGGCACCAGTGCGGCCCGGTACTTTGCGTCCATGAAGGGCAGGGCGCGGATCGCCGAGGCCCCGACCCATTCGAAGCTCTTGGCCACCACGGGCATCAGCGCGCGGAGGCGATCGGCATAGACGCGGTCGCCCTTGCTGGTGATCAGCATTTCGACCGTCGCGCCGACATTGGCGCCCTCGGCCGACCAGGGCGACTCCGAATCGTCGCGCCCGTCGCCCGCCTTGACCGGGCCCTTTTGCTGGCGGGACCATAGCGTCTTGGCGGCATCCCACGCCTCGGCGGCCATGGTCGGATCGCTGTCGGCCAGCGCCCGCGAGGCGGCGGCCAGCGCGCCCGCCACCGCCAGATTGTTGGCGGGCAGATCGGTGGTGAAGGCCCAGCGATCGTCCTGCGCGCCCGACGACCCGCCGCGCCGCTCGGCCACGCCCAGCGAGGCGTCATAGGTCAGATTGTCGGTCTGCGACCCCGCATCGCCCAGATGGGCATATTGCCGCTGGACGGGGTCGATGATGCCGACGATCGCATGGCCGAACACCTTGTACTGGGCGAGCAGTTGCAGCGCGCCGTGGCGGATCTGCTGGAGCGCGTCCTGCTGGCCGTCGGGCTTGCGGATCTCGACCGCACGGGCGGCCTCGTCCACGCTCGTCTCGTCCCAGTCCAGCCCGTAAAGCTCGCGTCCCCAGGCCAGATCGCGGACCACGGCGGCGTTTTGCGGCGTCTGGATGTCGTAGTCGCCCGCATCCTGGAAGCCGCCAACGTCCAGCCCCGGAATATGCTCGCCCGGCTTGAACGGCGAGTCGAGGGTCGGACCCATTTTATAGCCGTCGAAATGGACGTGATTGGGCGGTGCCTGGCGCGCATCGTCCAGATGCGAGGGGGCGGACCAGACGCGATATTGTTCGCGAATGCCGACATGGTCCATCTGCTCGGCGATGAAGGTGTCGAGCGAGGTCTGCCAGATGCGGTCATAGGCGTCGGGCGCGATGCGGAAGGGGTTGGTTACCTGGCCGCCATAGGAGATGGCATAGACGCCCGGTTCGCGAACCTGCGAGAAGTCGAAGGCGGCGTAGTCATAGCGCATCCAGCGCCCGCGCGGGGTGACGCGGCTGCGCAGCACCGATTGCCGGGTTCCGTCGGCGGCCAGGCGGACGAGTTCGGCCTCGGCGGGGGCGGAGCCGTGGGGATCGGTCTCGATCAGCACGACCTTGGATCGGCCCGGCGTATAGCCCGCCTGGTTGAACGAGACGACTGGCGCGCGGACCCAGTCCTTCACGACATTGGGGCGGACATGCCAGACGACGGCATTCTCCTTGGCCCCGGCCGCGATCAGCGAGCGGACGACGAACCAGCCATTCTGCGCCCGGTTGCGCGCGTCATAGAGTTCCAGCGCCCCGGCGTCCGAGGTGATGGTGACGCGGGTCAGCGGATCTTCGGGCGACAGGGTGATCGACTTACCCCCGGCGGCCAGCGGCATCGGATCGCCCGACCCGTCCTTGCGCATCGGCCCCGTGGCGTGACGCGGGAAGAGCCCCGGCGCGCTGTCCATCAGATAGGTCTTGCCGAAATAGCTGGTCGGCAGGAAATCGAGGTTGAACCCCGCCTTGCCCGCCAGTGCCGCGGGCAGGGGCTTGTCGAGGTCGACCGCGATGCGAAACCCGTCGCCCTCCGCCGTCACCTTTACCCGATAGCCCAGATCGACGTCCTTATAGGTGGATCGGACCACCACCTGATTGGGCTCGGTCCCGCGCGTCCGGCTGATGAAGGCGGGGACCGGGTCCCATTGTTCGGGCGTGCGGTTCAGCCGCACCGCGCCATCGGTCGCGATCCGCTCGCCATGCAGGACGATCTGAAGCCCGGCATTCTTCTCGTCGAAGAAGATCGGGCTGAACTGGTTCTGGTCGACCATGACGGTCAGCCCCTGGCGCTCGAGCGTCTCCGCCGGGGTGACGGCCAGCGACTGTGCCCGGACCGCCTGGGCCCCCGCGATCACGCTGGCCGAGGCCAACAAGACGATCCCCATCCGTTTCAGCATATCCCCTCCTAGTAGCGCTATCATTCCTGAATGCAGAAGCGGCGACCGGACGGAGAGCCCGTCCCGCATTCCGCGTCCCGCATGCCGGGGCCTTTATGACCTCGCGGCGCGGGCAATCTGTGGCAGATTGCCGGATTAAACAACGGAAAAGTGGAGGGTTATCTTGCATCAGCCAAAGGGGCGGCACGGGCTATGCCCAGCCGCTACAAGGGGCCGGAGGGGATGTAGATATAACGCTCACATGATCGGGCATGGGACGACCCACGGTCACGAAAAAGGGCATGAACGGATCGCCGCTCATGCCCTTGTGTATCGAGGAGGGGGCCGGACGCCGCGATGCGGCGCACGGGTAAGGATCAGGGTTGCGACTTGTAGCGCGGCTGGGCGCGTCCGGCCTCGTCGGCGGCCTGGCGGATCAGCGCGATGTTGCGCTTGATCGAGGCGGCCAGCGCCGCGCGCACGGCTTCGTCGGCATCCGAACCGGCGGGCACGTCGCGCAACAGCTCCAGCCAGTCGCCCACCGCTTCGTCATGCTGGCCCTTCAGATCCTTTTCCATCGCGAAATAGAAACGGGCGCGCGCGTCGCGCGGATCGAGCGCCAGCGCCTTGCGAAAGGCTTCGGCGGCGGGGGCGGGGAGGTCGGCGGAGTTGGACTTGGTCGTCTGCATCACCGCTTCGCCGAGCGCCGACCAGGCGGTCGACTGGTTGGGATCGATCGCCAGCGAGGCGCGATAGGCGGCGGCGGCCTCGTCGAAGCGGCGGGCGGCGAGCATCGCATCGCCCAGGCGCTTCTGCGCGGCGGCATCGCCGGGCGCCTTGGTCGCGGCGGCCTGCGCGGCGGCGGGGGCTATGGCGGGGGCGGGGCGATCGACGAAGACGGGGGCGGGCTCGGCCTTGTCGACCGGGCGGCGCAGCAGCGCCATGGCGATGAACGCTAGAAGGGCCAGCACGAGCACGATGCCCGCAATGACGAAGAATTTGCCCCGTTTCATCTGATGGATCCTGTTGGAATGGGTCGGCCGCGCCCTTCTGGGTCAATCCCGTTGACAGACTGTAAACGAAACGGGGCGTGGCGATGCGGTGATAGCCTTCGTCGTCAGACGCGGGCGCTTTTCAACGTCTCCATCTCGCCCATCACCCGCGCCCGGCGGCCATAGACCAGCTCGAACAGCGGGCTGGCCATCATCGTCGTGACGATCGCCATCAGCACCAGCATCGAGAACAGCGCGGGGCCGATAATGCCCTTCTGCAACCCGATATTGATGATGATCAGCTCCATCAGCCCGCGCGAGTTCATCAGCGCGCCGATCCCCATCGCGGTCCGGTTGTCCTCGCCGCACACCCGCGCCGCGAGATAGCAGGCGCCGAACTTCGCCGCGATCGATGCGGCCAGGATGCCCAGCGCGATCAGCAGCAGCGGGAGGGAATTGACCATGTCCATCCGGGTGTTGAGCCCCGAATAGGTGAAGAACATCGGCAGCAGCAGGACGACGGCGAGCGGCTCGACCTTCTTCTTCAACTCGGCGACGAACAGTCCGCGCGGCATGAAGACGCCCAGGATGAAGCCGCCGAATATGCCGTGGACCCCGATCGCATCCATGATGAAGGCCGAGATGCAGAAGGCCATCAGCGTGATCGCCAGCACGTTCATGCTCATCTCGCCCCGCGCCTCGACCGCGCGGCCGAGCGGGGCGAGGATGCGGCGGGCGAACAGGATCAGGAAACCGACATAGAGGATCGCGCCGCCGATCGCGAGGATGGCGACCCCGCTGCCCCCGCCGAACGTCGCCAGCACCACGGCCAGCACGCACCAGGACGTCGCGTCATCGAAGGCCCCCGCCGCCAGCGACAGGGTGCCCAGCGGACTGTCGGCCAGCCCGCGCTCGTTGATGATCCGCGCCAGCATCGGAAAGGCGGTCAGGGCGATGCAGGCGCCCATGAACAGCGTGGCATTGGCCTGGCTGATTCCCGGCGCGAACAGCCCCGGTACGGTCAGCAGCGCAGGCGTGATGACCGCCGCGATCAGGAACGGCGCGATGACGCCCGAAGCCGACACCGCCATCGCGCTGCGCGCCTTGGACTGGAAATGGTCGAGCCGCAGAGTCAGGCCGACCAGGAACATGTAGAGCGCCACCCCGAGCTGCGCCCCGGCATAGAGGATGTTGCGCGTCTCCTTGGGGAAGATCGCGCCCTGAAGCTCGGGAAAGGCCAGTCCCAGCAGCGAGGGGCCCAGCACCACGCCCGCGATCATCTCCCCCACGACCGGCGGTTGCGCCAGGAAGCGCTGCCCCAGCCATCCGACGATGCGGCAGGCGAACAGGATGACGGCGAGTTGCAGGAAGAAATGGATGCTGAAGTCGCCGGGGGCATAGCTGGCCGCCGCCGCTGCGGTCGCCGGGCCATGCGGCGACAATATGCCCCCCGCCGTCTGCCAGAAACTGTCGATCGCGTCGTTCATATCGCCCTGCCGAGCCCCCTCCTGCCATCCGATCCCCTTTGGGGAGCGGTATCATCACGACCTTAGCGGGGCAGACCATGCTCTGCATAGGTCCTGACGATATCAGGCGAAGGGGAAAGCCGACGGTCGATCACGCCATGGCGGGCAGCCGCTCGAGATGCTTTTCGAGCGTCAGCGGATAGTCGCGAACGCGCACGCCGGTCGCGTTATAGACGGCATTCGCCACCGCCGCACCGACCCCGCACAGGCCCAGCTCGCCCACGCCCTTGGCCTTCATCGGATTGGCCTTGTCATCGGCCTCCTCCAGGAAGACGACCTCCTGATGCGGGATGTCGGCATGGACCGGCACCTCATAGCCGGCCAGGTCGTGGTTGACGAAGAAGCCGAAACGCTTGTCGACCGCCAGTTCCTCCATCAGCGCCGAGCCTACCCCCATCGTCATCGCGCCGATCACCTGGCTGCGTGCCGATTTGGGATTGAGAATGCGCCCCGCCGCGCAGACCGCCAGCATCCGGCGCAGGCGAGTGACGCCGGTATAGGCGTCCACCCCGACCTCGACGAAATGCGCGCCGAAGGTCGACAGCTGGTACGTCTTGTCGAGGTCGCCGAACTCGATCCGGTCCTCGGCGGACAGCGGACCGGCGGCGACGGCATCGCGCAGCGCGACCGATCGGTTGCCGCCCGTGACCTTGCCCCCTGCAAAGCTAAGGTCGGCCGAATTGAAGCCCAGCCGCTGCGCGATCGCCTCGCGCAGCTTCACACACGCGGCATAGACCCCGGCCGTCGCATTGGCCGCGCCGAACTGCCCGCCTGATCCCGCCGATACGGGATAGGCGGAATCGCCCAGCCGGACATCGACCCTGTCCATCGGCACGCCCATCATCTCGGCAGCGGTCTGGGCGATGATCGTATAGCTGCCGGTGCCGATATCGGTCATGTCGGTTTCGACGACGAGGCGGCCGTCCTTGTCCAGCGTGACCCGTGCGGCCGACTTCATGTTCATGTGATTGCGGAAGGCGGAGGCGACGCCCATGCCGACCAGCCAGCGCCCGTCGCGGACTTGGGCGGGCTTGGCGTTGCGCCGCGACCAGCCGAAACGCTGCGCGCCTTCCTCCAGGCAACGCACCAGCTGGCGCTGGGAAAAGCGGCGCTCGGGCTTTTCGGGATCGACCTGGGTGTCGTTCTTCACGCGGAAGGCGACCGGGTCGAGCCCCAGCTTCTCGGCCATTTCGTCCATGGCGATTTCCAGCGCCATCATGCCGGGCGCCTCGCCGGGCGCGCGCATCGCATTGCCTTCGGGCAGGTTGAGCACCGCGAGCCGCATCGAGGTCAGGCGGTTGGGACCGGCATAGAGCAGCTTGGTCTGGTTGACCGCCGTTTCGGGGCCGCCGCCGGGCTGGTCGCCCGATCCGCTTTCATGCGCGATCGCCTGGATGCTGCCGTCCTTGCTCGCGCCGATCCGGATGCGCTGCGTGGTCGCGGGGCGGTGGGTGGTGTTGTTGGCCATCAGCGGCCGCTGCATCGCGACCTTGACCGGCCGCCCGACCGCCCTGGCGCCCAGCGCCGCCATCACCGCATCGGCGCGCAAGAACAGTTTCCCGCCAAACCCGCCGCCGACATAGGGAGAGATTAGCCGCACCTTCTCCTTGGGCAGCCCCAGCGTCTTGGCAAGGTCGCCGCGCCCCCAGGCGATCATCTGGTTGGAGGTCCAGACGGTGAGCTGGTCGCCGTCCCAGGATGCGATCGACGCGAACGGCTCCATCATCGCATGGCTGTGATCGGGCGTCGTATAGGTCGCGTCGAGCTGGACCGGCGCGGCGGCGAAGGCGCTCTCGAAACTGCCGGTCCGGTCGGCCTTGCCGGGCTTGCCCTCTTCCCCGCCGGTCAGCGGCGCGGTCTTCAGCGCATCGTCCAGGTCATATTGGCCCTTGGCGCGTTCGTAATCGATGCGGACGAGGCCGGCGGCGGCGCGCGCCTGTTCGAAGGTCTCGGCGACGACGATGGCGATCGCCTGGTGATAATGGTCGATCTCGGGCCCACCGAGCAGCTTGACGGTGTTGAAATTGCCCTTGTCCAGCTTGCCCGCATCGGCGGCGGTGGCGATGCCCAGCACGCCCGGCGCGCCGCGTGCATCGTCCAGGTTCATCGACCGGATGCGGCCCTTGGCGATGGCCGAACCGATGATCCAGCCATAGGCGGCATTCGGCGCCTCGGCATGATGCTCATAGGCGTAAGGGGCGGTGCCGGTGACCTTTTTGGGGCCGTCGATCCGGTCATGCGCCCGGCCGACCACGGCCATGCGGTCGATGGGGTTGGCGCCCGCAGGCTCGGTGAATTTCATGCGGTCCTCGCCTGGCTGATGACGGCCGCCAGCGTCCGTTCGACGAGCGGCACCTTATAGGCATTGTCCGGGGTGGGGCGGGCGTCGGCGAGCAGGGTCGCCGTCACCGCCTTGGCCCCTTGCGGCAGGGCGGCCTCCGCCGCCTCGACCCGCCAGGGCTTGTGCGCGACGCCGCCCACCGCGACCCGGCCGGTGCCATCCTTCTGGACGACGGCCGCGACCGAGACGAGCGCGAAGGCATAGGAGGCGCGGTCCCGCACCTTCTCATAGATATGCGTGCCCCCGATCGGGCGGGGCAGGGTGACGGCGGTGATCAGCTCGCCCTTTTGCAGCGCCGTCTCGATATGCGGGGTGTTGCCCGGAAGGCGGTGGAAGTCGGCGATGGGGATGGCGCGGGTCCTGCCGTCCGCATTCACCGTCTCGACCGTGGCGTCGAGCACCCGCATCGCGACGTTCATGTCGCTGGGGTTGGTGGCGATACAATCGCTGCTCGCGCCGACCACCGCCAGCTGGCGCGAATAGCCGCCGATCGCACTGCACCCGGTGCCGGGCTTGCGCTTGTTGCAGGCCATGTTGGTATCGTAGAAATAGGGGCAGCGGGTCCGTTGGAGCAGATTGCCCGCCGTCGTCGCCTTGTTGCGCAGCTGGCCGCTGGCCCCCGCGACGATCGCGCGCGACAGGACACCATAGTCGCGCCGCACCCGATCGTCGGCGGCGAGCGCGGTGTTGGTCGCGAAGGCGCCGATGCGCAGCCCGCCCTCCTTCGTCTTCTCGATCCGGTCGAGCCCCAGATCCTGGACGTCGATCAAATGGGTCGGCGTCTCCACCTCGATCTTCATCAGGTCGAGCAGGTTGGTGCCGCCCGCCAGGAACTTCGCACCCGGCCGCGCAGCCGCACGCGCCGCGGTGACCGCGTCCTTGGCGCGCTCATAGGTAAAGGCCTTCATGCCCTGGCTCCCGCTACCTCGGTCATCGCCTCGGCGATGTTGGAATAGGCGCCGCAGCGGCAGATATTGCCGCTCATCCGTTCTCGCATCTCGGTGCCGGTCGGCTGGGGACGCGCGGTGATGTCGGCCTGCACATGGCTGGGCACGCCGCGCTTGATCTCGTCGAGCACACCGACCGCCGAGCAGATCTGGCCGGGCGTGCAATAGCCGCATTGATAGCCGTCATGCTTGACGAAGGCCGCCTGCATCGGGTGCAGCCGATCGGGCGTGCCCAGCCCCTCGATGGTGGTGATCTCGTCGCCGTCATGCTGGAGCGCGAGCGAGAGGCAGCTGTTGATCCGCTGGCCGTTGACGATCACCGTACAGGCCCCGCACTGGCCATGGTCGCACCCTTTCTTGGTGCCGGTCAGGTGGAGATGTTCGCGAAGCGTGTCGAGCAGCGTGGTGCGCGGATCGAGCGACAGCGCGCGGTCCTTGCCGTTGACCTTCAGGGTGACGGGCATGGTGGCGGGGCCTGGGGGCATGGTCGCCTTTCGGGGTTGCGCCTCGGCCGGGCTGTGCGCCGCCATCGCGGTTGCCGCGCCGCCGATCATGACGCCGCGTCGCGACACGGAAAATTCGCTCTTGTCCGCCACCGTCCTGCTCCCTTGGATTCCGGTCATCCGTCATCCGCGCGAAAAGGTCTCAGGACGCAACCGGCCCGGTCGACAGGCCAGCGCGGCTGGCGGTCATTATGTCACACAACGCGCCTAAGCCATTTTGGTGGCATCCAAAAATATCATGGGATAGTTTGCCGCCAAAGGACCAGCATCATGGTGATCGAAGACGATAGCCGCTCGCGTCTCGCCGAGGCGCTGCTCCGCACCGCGCAGGAGGATCGCGCGGCCTTTCGGGAGGTGTATCGCCTGTCGTCGGCGCGACTGTTCGGCATCTGCCTGCGCATCTGCGGCGAGCGCCAGGCGGCCGAGGATGTGTTGCAGGACGTCTATCTGACCGTCTGGAAACGCGCTGGCGGCTATGAGCCCGGACCCGCCAGCCCGCTGGCCTGGCTGGCGACGATCGCGCGCAACCGGGCGATCGACTGGCGGCGGGCGCATGGGCGGCACCGGGCCTCGCCGATCGACGAACAGCCGGTGCTGGTCGACGACGCCCCCATCGCCAGCACGATCGTCGAGGATGCGCAGGAATCGCATCGCCTGGGCCGCTGCCTCGACGAACTGGAAGGGCGGTCGCGGGATGCGATCCGCACCGCCTTTTTCGACGGCTGCACCTATGCCGAACTGGCCGATCGGTCCGCCGTGCCGCTCAGCACCATGAAGACCTGGATCCGCCGCGGCCTGATCCGCCTGAAGGACTGCATGGAGCGATGACACCGCCACCGACCATGACGGGCGACGAACCCGACGCGATGGCCGCCGAACTGGCGCTGGGGCTGTTGGAGGGGGAGGAGCGGGCGACGGCGCTCCGCCGGATGCTGGCCGATCCCGGTTTCGCGGCCCAGGTGGCGCGGTGGCGCGACCGTTTCGCGCTCTGGTTCGAGGACTGGCCCGAAGTCGCCGCCCCGGCGGACGGGCTCGCCCGGCTGGAAGCGACGATCTTCGGCGCGCCGCCGCAGCAGCGGTCGTCGGTTCGGCTATGGCAGGGGCTGGCGGCGCTGTCGGGGCTGGTCGCGGCCTGTCTGTTGCTGTTCGTCGCCATGCGCGGGCCCGAGATGGCTCCGCCGTCCCCGCTGTTGACGACGATCGTCGCGAACAATGGGGCCGGGCCGATCGCCGCACTCTATGACCCCGCGACCGGCCGCCTGTCGCTGGACGCCGCCAACCAGCACCGGGCGGGGCGAAGCGCGCAGCTCTGGATCATCGGGGCGGACGGCGTGCCGCATTCGCTGGGCCTGATGGCGGATCGGGGGGCGACCCGGCTGGCCCTGTCTCCCGCGCTTCGCGACCGGATGCGGGTCGGGGCGACCATCGCCATCTCGATCGAGCCCGTTGGCGGTGCGCCGGGGCCGCTGCCCACCGGGCCGGTGGTGGCGACCGGCGCATGGACGCCGGTGTGACGGCAGAAACAGCGCGACGGGTGGGGGCGGACATGCTAGTCGGTGGCATCGCCGGTTTGACGACCGCAAGCGCTGGCGGCTGAGAGACCTTGTGCTCCCGCTTGTCGCGTCGGAGCAACCTGGTGATCCTATTCCTCGACGGACCGGGCGGCGCATGATCGCACGCTTCGTGACCCGCTGGCTTCGGCGGCGCTATTGGCGGCGGATGGGCTGCCGATGAGTCGGCGCCCTTCGAGCATCGAAGACCATGACCGCGCCTATCGCGCGCTGATGGACGGCATCCGCGTGGTGGAGGAACGGATCGCGCCCCTATGGAGCGCCGACCGCCGGGGGCTGTCGGATCGCCACCATATCGTCCGCCACCGCGTCACCGCCAACGGCTTTCGCGAACTCGACGTGTTGCTGGCGCACTGGATCGGGCTGGTCGCCCGCCGGCCGGTCCGCATGACCGAGATCGACGGCTGGCGCGAAGCGCCGCAGGACGATCGGGGCACTGCGGACATGGTCTATACGTCCGCCGAAATCCTGCGGATCGCGGGGGATTACCGGCTCGCCGCGCCGCCGCCCCGGATGGCGCATGGTTGCGGAATGGCGGCCTGATCCCCATATCATCGGGGCTTTAGTCGCATATCGACGGTTCTCGGCGCTTTGCGGCCCCCTTTTCCTTCTTTCCCTGCTGCCCGGGCATCCGGGTCCGCCGATCCTCGGCAGACCGCGATCCGAAGGAAATATCATGAGCCAGAACGGCACCGTCAAATTCTTCAACATGGACAAGGGCTATGGCTTCATCGCGCCCGATAATGGCGGCACCGATGCCTTTGTCCATATCTCGGCAGTCGAGCGTGCGGGGATGATCACGCTCCAGCAGAACCAGCGTGTCGGTTACGAGTTGGAGCAGGATCGTCGCGGCAAGATGGCGGCGGTCAACCTGCAACAGGTCGACTGACGCGTATCGATGGCGGGGCCTGATAGTCCGGTCCCGCCTGTTCCTGATGTTGGTGTCGGAAAGGATCCTGCCATGCGTGATTCCGAACTCTATCAGCAGCGTGCGGCCGATTGCCGCGACCAGGCGGCGGCCTCCGACCTGGCCAATGTGCGCGAACGCTGTCTGCGCGCGGAGGCGGCCTGGTCCGCCATGGCGCAACGCTCGCTCCGCACCGAGGCCGCGCGCGACGCGCGGGTCCAGACGGTGACCGCCATCTGCCCGTAACGGATGCGTCCGCTGGTTGATCCCCACCATCAAGCCGTGCACAAGCGCACAAACGCGATCGATCGCGGATGATGGGAAGGGAAAAGTCATGCGCCGTGAACTGGTTACAGCTCTGTTGGCGCTGGCGGCGGCGGCTCCGGCGGGTGCCCAGTCGACCGAGATCCCCCGCATCGCGACCCGCGACGGTCGCCACGCGCTGATCGTCGATGGACGGCCTTTCCTGATGCTGGGCGGGCAGGTCAACAATTCGAGCAACTATGCCGCTGCCCTGCCGCAAGTCTGGCCGGTGCTCGACCGCATCCATGCCAATACCGTCGAGATCCCCGTGGCGTGGCAACAGGTCGAGCCGGAGGAGGGGCGTTTCGACTTTTCCTTCGTCCAGACCCTGCTCGACCAGGCGCGCGCGCATGACAAGCGGGTCGTGCTGCTGTGGTTCGGAACGTGGAAGAACACCTCGCCCGGCTATACCCCCGATTGGGTCAAGCTGGACAATCGCCGCTTTCCCCGGATGAAGACCCGCGACGGCAAGGACCATTACGTCCTGTCGCCGATGTTCCGTTCGACGCTGGAGGCGGACAAGCGCGCCTTCGTCCGGCTGATGACCTATCTGAAGGATCATGATCCACAGAACACGGTCATCATGGTCCAGCCGGAAAACGAGGTCGGCAGCTATCGCAACCCGCGCGACTATGGACCGGAGGCGCAGCGACTGTTCGCCGGGCCGGTCCCCGCCATGCTGGTCCGCCAGTTGGGCAAGCGGCCGGGGACGTGGAGCGCCGTGTTCGGGACGCAGGCCGACCGCGCCTTCAACACCTGGTACACCGCGCGTTTCATCGACGAGATCGCGGCGGCGGGCAAGGCGGTGAAGCCGCTGCCCATGTACGTCAACGCCGCGCTGGCGGGACCCTCCAACGTGCCCGACCCCGACGGGGTGGCGAGCGGCGGGCCGCAGCAGGACGTGCTCGACATCTGGAAGGTCGCGGCCCCCGCCATCGATGCCGAGGCCCCCGATATCTATGACCGCGCCAGCGGCAATGTCGCGCTGTATCTCAAGGCCTTTGCCCGGCCCGACAATCCGCTCCTGGTGCCCGAGATCGGCAATGCGCGCGAGTTCGGCCGCTATTTCTACGACGCGCTGGGGCGCGGAGCGATCGGCTTTGCGCCGTTCGGCATGGATGACACCGGCTTCTTCAACTATCCGCTGGGCGCGACGAAGCTCGACGCGGCGACGCTCGATGCCTTTGCCGGGCCTTATGGCGCGGCGGCGGGGGTGATGCGCGACTGGGCGCGGCTGGCGTTCGAGCATCCGACCTGGGGGTCGTCCAAGCCCGACGACGGCGCCGACGTGAAGACGGTGATGGGCGACTGGTCGATCCAGGGCAGCTTCGGCCAGTGGCAGTTCGGGGAGAAAAGCTGGAGCTGGCTCAAGTCCGAGCCCGCCCCCTGGGGCAAGGAGCCGGTCGGCGGGTTGGCGGTGATCCAGCTGTCGCGCGACGAATTCCTGATGACCGCCGACCATGTCCGCGTCCGCTTCGAGCCCGCGACCCCCGATCCCAAAGCGATGGTGCTGCGGGTCGAGGAGGGGCATTTCGCCGAGGGCCGCTGGGTCATGGACCGGCTGTGGAATGGCGACCAGACCGATTACGGCATCAACATCGTCGACCGTCCCGTCGTCCTTAAGGTCGTCATGGGGCGCTATCGCTGACCCTGGCCGGGCGCGCAGACGGTTCAGACGGCGCGGCTTATAAATATGTACCGGCATGACAATTTCGTCAGGCAAGAAAAATTTGCCTGTGCCGATTGAGGCGTCATGGAAAGTCGCTACGCTCGGCCCCTTCTTGGGGTGGGGACGATAATGTTCGGACGTGCGTTACTGGTGACTATGCTGTTGTCGTCGGCAAGTGTTGTGCAGGCGAGCGACAAACCTCTTTACCAGCCGGTGCCGGACTGGGTGAAGCTGGCTCCCGCCCCCGATACCAAGAGTCTGACGGCGGACAGTCCCGCGACGCTGATCGCCGACGCGCAGGTGCGGCTGGGCGATGGGATGAGCTGGTCCTATTTCGAACAGGCCACGCGCGCCAATTCGGTCCAGGCGCTGTCGCAGGCAGGGACGATCAGCCTGTCCTGGCAACCCGCGCATGGCGATCTGATCATCCACGGCGTCGACATCATCCGCGACGGGGAGCGGATCGATGCGCTGAAAGGCAAGCAGTTCACCGTCCTGCGCCGCGAACAGGGGCTGGAGCGGATGTCGATGGACGGGATGCTCACCGCGACGCTGGCGGTGGAGGGATTGCGGGAGGGCGACATACTCGACGTGCGCGCATCGCGTACCGTCAAGGACCCCAGCCTGATGGGCAACAGCATGGGCAATGCGCCGTTGCTGGCGCAACCGGTCAAGATCGGCTTTTCGCGCGCGCGCCTGCTCTGGCCGCAGAAATCGGCGGTCCAGTGGCGCGCCTATCTGACCGGGGCCGATCCCGTGGTCGGCGATGCCAATGGCTGGCATGAACTGGTCTTCGCCCAGCCTTTCCCGCGCCAGCCCGACATCGCCCCGCAGGCGCCGGGGCGCTATGCACGACCGGGCTTTGTCGAGGCGTCGACCTTCGCCGACTGGCCGAGCGTGTCGAAGGTCGCGGTGACGCTCTACAAGACCGACGGACTGATCCCGGCGGGCAGCCCGCTCGCCGCCGAGGTCGCCCGGATCGCCGCCGCCGAAAAGGACCCCCGCCACCGCGTCGCCGCCGCCCTGGCGCTGGTGCAGGGCAAGGTCCGTTATCTGTTCAACGGCATGAACAACGGCAACTATGTCCCGCAGAAACCGGCCGAAACCTGGTCGCTTCGCTATGGCGACTGCAAGGCCAAGACGCTGCTGCTGCTCGCCATGCTCCACGAGCTGGGGATCGAGGCGGAACCCGCGCTCGCCAATATGGAGGGGGGCGACATGGTGTCGCGGCGGCTGCCGTCGTTCGCGGCGTTCAACCATATCTTCGTCGTCGCGACGGTCGGCGGCGAGAAGCTGTGGCTCGACGGGACGGGCGCGGGCACGCAATATGAGGATCTGGGCGACAGCCTGCCGTTCCGCTGGGTCCTGCCGTTGCGGGCCGAGGGCGCGCAGCTGGTCGAAATGCCCAGTCGCGCCCCCGCGCGGCCCGAAATGGAGGCGACGCTCAATATCGACCAGCGCGGCGGCCTGAACATCGCCGCCCCCGCCGACATCCGCATGACCTTTCGCGGCGGTGTCGCCGGGCAGATCAAGACGCTGGCCAGCGGGCTCGACAAGCAGAAGCTGCGCGAATTGTTCGGCCATGTCGCCCCGCGCGTGGGGGAGGACCGCATCGTCCTGACCGACAGCAACGTCACGTTCGACGATGCGGCGGGCACGGCGACGGTGGCGCTGAGCGGGATCGCGAACCCGTCCTGGAATTACGCGCAGCGCCGCTATAGCGACCAGACCGAGAATTTCTCCAATCTCCGCCTGCCCGACCGCTCGCGCGAGGCGTGGAAGGATGTTCCCGTCGCGACGGGCAATCCCAGCCATGCGCTGCTCACCTATTCGGTCCGCCTGCCCGGCGATGGACAGGGCTTCGAGATCGAAGGGCCCGCAACGCTCGACGCGGCGCTGCCCGGCGGGCGGGTCAAGACGACCACGACCCTGGCGGGCCCGTTGCTGACGGTGCGGACCGAGCGCCTGACCAGCGGCGCCGAGATCGCGCCCGCCGACTTCCCGGCCGAACGGACGCGGCTGGCGGAATTGCGCAACAAGCGGATGATGGTGCGGACCCAGCCCGGCTATCCCGGCCCGTGGCGCGGGATCGAAGCGGCACGGCGTGCGCATCTGTATGACACGGTGCTCCAGCGTTATGCCTCGCTGATCGCCGAGCGGCCCGACGATCCCGAACGCTATGCCGCCCGCGCACAGTTCCAGAGCCATATCCTCGACCGCCCGCAGGCGCTGGCCGACTGGAACAAGGCGATCGCCATCCAGGCGAGCGCGCCCTATCTCTTCGACCGCGCCAATGTGCATCTGGCGCTGGGCGATCGGGCGGCGGCCATCGCCGACCTGAAGGCGGCGCGCGATCTGGACCCCGGCAATATCGGTTATCTCCAGCGTCTGGGCCTGGTGATGGCGCGGGCGGGGCAGGGCGATGCCGCGCTTGCCATGATCGAGCCGCAGGTCGAGGAAGGGGGCGAGAACCTGACCGGCGTCCTGATGGCCAAGGCCGAGGTGCTGGCGGCGGCAGGCAAGGGCGACGCCGCGCTGGCCGCGATCGACCAGGCGATGGAGCGCGAGCCCGACAATGGTCGCCTGCTCAACGAACGCTGCTGGACGGCGGGGACGCTGAACTTCGGGCTGGAAACCGCGCTCGCCAATTGCAACCGCGCGATCGAGATGGGCGGACAGATCAGCGCGATGGCGCTCGACAGCCGGGCGATGGTGTATTTCCGCCAGAACGACCAGGTGCGCGCGCTGACCGACCTGAACGCCGCGCTCGACCAGCGTCCCGAGAGCGCGGAGAGCCTGTTCATGCGCGGCGTCGTCCTGACCCGGCTGGGCAAGGCGAGCGAGGCGGCCGCCGATCTGCGCGACGCCCGGCTGCTCGATCCGCAGGTCGATGCGACCTATGCCCGCTGGGGGATCAAGCCCTGAACCTGAAGTGGCGGGTCGGGCCTTTGCCATCGACCCGCCCCGCAACGCCGACAGCGTTTCTTCCCAGCCGGACGGTCCGCCGTCCGGCTTTTTTCGTGCATTCACCAATAAATAAAGAAATTTTCGATTGACTGAATATCGTATAATGTAGTTGGCAGAAACGGGAGAACAGACGCAAAATTGCTCGGAAGGGGGCATCTAACATGGTATATGGCAGAAACTGGCGGCGATCGGCCGCTTTGGTTGCGCTGGCGACCGGATTGGTGACGGCGAACGGCGCGGCGGCGCAGCAGACGCGGTTGAGCAATCCCGATGACGCGGCGGCGGGCGAAGACGTCGTCGTCACTGGCACGCGCATCAAGCGCCCGGACCTGACCAGCAACAGCCCGCTGACCAGCGTCAGCTCGCAGGAACTGACCCTTCAGGGCACCAACAATATCGAGAACGCGCTCAACCGCCTGCCGCAGTTCACGGCGGACGCGAACGAGAATGTCTCGAACGGGTCGAACGGCACCGCGCAGATCAACCTGCGCAACCTCGGCTCGAACCGCGTGCTGACGCTGGTCAACGGCCAGCGCCTGTTGCCGACCCAGGCGATGGACCTCAACTTCATCCCCTCCGCCATCGTGGAGCGGGTCGATGTCGTCACCGGCGGCGCGTCGGCGGTCTATGGTTCGGATGCGCTGTCGGGCGTGGTCAACTTCATCCTGCGCGACAAGCTGGACGGCTTCCGCCTGGATGCGCAGACCAGCATCGCCGACCACACCAATGACAATCAGTTCCTGCGCGGGATCGTGTCGGCGCGCGGCTATCAGACTGCACCCGAACATGTGTTCGACGGCGCCAAGCAGGACATCAACGCCGCGTTCGGCAAGACGATGCTCGACGGGCGGCTCAACATCACCGTCTTCGGCGGCTATCGCCATACCGAGCCGGTGCTCCAGTCGACCCGCG
>Ga0308171_1002035_pt1 | contig 23060 bp, 36 predicted proteins | sample PhyGR1_FD_202135 | JGI IMG/M metagenome (GOLD analysis project Ga0308171, IMG submission 202135) | Phyllosphere microbial communities from UC Gill Tract Community Farm, Albany, California, United States - DLSLSG.R1 | ecosystem: Host-associated > Plants > Phyllosphere > Unclassified | place: USA... | reverse complement strand
GTCGCGCTATTCCCTGTTCATGGAGCGCCATCTCGACACCGGACATAGAAAGTAAGGGAAAATCTCATGGCAGAAACCCAAGCAAAGAAGCTCGAAGTTTCGGCGACGGATGTCGCGATCGAAATCATTGGCATGAACAAGTGGTACGGCGATTTTCACGTGCTGCGCGATATCAACCTCAAGGTCATGAAGGGCGAGCGCATCGTTATCGCTGGTCCTTCCGGTTCCGGCAAATCCACGATGATCCGCTGCATCAACCGCCTGGAAGAGCACCAGTCAGGCAGCATCGTCGTCGATGGCATCGAACTGACCAACGACCTGAAGAAGATTGATGAAGTGCGCCGTGAAGTCGGCATGGTATTCCAGCACTTCAACCTCTTCCCGCATCTGACCATTCTGGAAAACTGCACGCTGGCGCCGATCTGGGTTCGCAAGATGCCCAAGAAGGAGGCCGAAGAGATCGCGATGCACTATCTGAAGCGCGTCAAGATCCCCGAGCAGGCGCATAAATATCCCGGTCAGCTTTCCGGTGGTCAGCAGCAGCGTGTGGCAATTGCTCGCTCGCTGTGCATGAAGCCCAAGATCATGCTCTTCGACGAGCCGACATCGGCACTTGACCCGGAAATGGTCAAGGAAGTGCTCGACACCATGGTGAGCCTTGCCGAAGACGGCATGACCATGCTCTGCGTGACCCACGAAATGGGCTTCGCCCGCCAGGTGGCCAACCGCGTGATCTTCATGGACCAGGGCCAGATCGTCGAACAGAACGCTCCGCAGGAGTTCTTCGACAATCCGCAGCATGAGCGCACCAAGCTCTTCCTCAGTCAGATCCTGCACTAGTCCTCTTGCGACTAAAGAAACAAAAAACCCGCCGGTCGCCCGGCGGGTTTCTTTTTGGAGGATGTTTTCGCGTCAGCGGGACATCAAGGTCATCGCCGTCATCGAGTCGAGGAGCGTGCGGGTCACGCCGCCAAACAGCATTTCCCACCAGCGGGAATGACCATAGGCACCCATCACCAGCAGATCGATACTGGTATCCGCCAGCCGGTTCTCGATTGCCGTATGCGGCGCGACACCCTGGATCTTTTCCTGCGAGGTCACCGTCACATTAATGCCGTGGCGTGCAAGCGTTGCGGCGATCTCCGAACCCGCCAAGGCCGCGGTCTGCGAATCATTGTCTTCCATGTCGACGGAGAACACTTCGACGCTCTCTGCTGCCTTAAGGAAGGGCAGGGCGTCAAAGGTAGCGCGCGTTGCTTCCCGCGATCCATTCCACGCGATCAGCACCCGGCGGATCGGTTTCGGCTCGGTCAAAATGTTCGGGATGAGAAGGACGGGACGACCGCTCTCATAGAGAAAATTGTCGATATCGGCGCGGCTATCCGACAAGGCAAACGAAGCATGCTGTCGTGCGACGATCAGATCGGCGCAGCGCGCGCTTTGAAGCGAGGACTTGGCGGAGTAACCGACCGAAGAGGCGAAGCTGCGCCATTCGTTGGAAACACCGTTCGCTGTCATGCCTTCGGCAAAGACTTTTTGGGACTCTTCGGTTTCCTTATGGGCCACGTCCTGTACCGCCTGCACGGTGGCGGGATCGGGAATTTCCATAGGCGCGACAAGCGGTACGGCCGCCAGCGTTTCCATATGAAGCCCGATCACATGTGAAGAGAATTGTTGCGCCAGCTGAGCCACGAACGCGTCCAGATGACGCGTGTTTTCAGCGGTGTCGACAACAGCGAGGATCGTTCTGTAGCCCATGGCCATTCTCCTTGTGACGCATCAATGACAGGTCCAAGATGAACCTGTCATTCGCTCGTCGCCTTGATCCTTATCAAGACGAAATCTGCACGGATTAAACGTATTGCGCCCAAAGGAGTTCACGCAAACGTGGAGGACGCCTTCGCTTTCGCAATGTTTTCAATCATCGCCGCCACGTCTCTTGCTGCTGCCTCCAACAGGTGCGCATCGCGTGCGCGGACCACGATCTCGGTGGAGAAGCGCTGCCCGTCATATTTCGGATAGGAACCGATGCTGGTCTGAGGGTGAGCCCTCTGGATTTCGCTCAGAGGCGTTCCGATGTCACCCTCCCCAAATTGCGATGTCACCGACTGGGACATCATCTTCGCGCCCGTTTTGAGGGTCGGCACGACATTGTCGAGCATGGCCTGGAAAACCTGCGGCACGCCCGCCATGACATAGACATTCTCGACGATGAAGCCTGGCGCGACCGAGACGGGGTTGGCGATGTGCTGTGCACCGCGCGGCATGCGGGCCATGCGTTTGCGCGCCTCGGTAAACTCCATTTCCCGGGCACGATACATGTCTGCGAGAATTCGCAAGGCATCCGCATCATGCTCGCAGGGCAGGTTGAATGCGACAGACACGGCATCGGCCGTAATGTCGTCATGCGTTGGGCCGATCCCGCCCGAAGTGAACACGTAATCGTAGCGAGCACGAAGAGCGTTCAAAGCTTCGACAATGGCTGGCTCATCATCGGCGACAATCCGCACTTCCTTCAGGTCGATGCCAGACATGGTGAGGACATCGGCAAGGTGCCCGATATTCTTGTCTTTGGTGCGACCTGACAAGAGCTCATCGCCGATGGCGAGCATGGCGGCCGTAACCGGGGAGGAGGGAGAGGCAGAAGACATGGAAGGATACTCACGCGACACGATGTGCGCAGACGTTAAACCCGCCAGCGGCGAATGCAATATGCAAGGTCATAAAATAGGACTGTATACCGACGTACTGCCGTCGTTCGCAAATCGAGAACGGTGCGTCCTTTCCGCACCTCTCGCTCTCGCCCCATTCCTCTGTTAGCGTCCTGTTACATCAGCGGCGTAGAAATCGTCCGCGATCCTGATGCTGAACAACAAACAATGAGGAAAGACCAACGATGGCAAAAGTTCTGGTGCTCTATTACTCGTCCTACGGTCATGTGGAAACAATGGCTTACGCCGTTGCAGAAGGTGCAAAGTCTGCAGGCGCCGACGTCGTCGTGAAGCGCGTTCCCGAACTCGTTCCGGAAGACGTCGCGAAGTCCTCTCACTTTAAGCTGGATCAGCAGGCACCGATCGCGACCGTCGAAGAGCTTGCAGATTACGACGCGATCATTGTTGGTGCCGGCACACGCTTCGGCACCGTTGCTTCGCAGATGCGTAACTTCTGGGATCAGACGGGTAGCCTGTGGTTCAGTGGCAAGCTGGTTGGCAAAGTGGGCTCGGCCTTCACCTCAACGGCGACGCAGCACGGCGGCCAGGAATCCACCATCCTCGGCTTCATCCCGACCTTCCTTCACCACGGCATGGTCGTGGCAGGTCTGCCTTATGCCTTCCAGGGTCAAATGGGCGTGGACGAAATCAAGGGCGGCTCGCCTTACGGCGCATCGACCATCACCGATGGTGACGGCTCGCGCCAGCCTTCGGCAGTCGAGTTGGAAGGCGCAAAGTTCCAGGGCGCGCATGTCGCCAAGCTTGCAGCCAAGCTCTCGGCGTAAGCCTCATAGACAAAACGAAAATGCGGCCCGTGAGGCCGCATTTTAATAACTGCCGTGAGGGGCAGCCGAGATATCGAATTGTTTACGAGCTTCAGACCAGCGGGTTGACCATGATCAGGCAGGTCACAACCACAAATCCCAGAAGCGATATTTCGAGCAAACTGTTTAGGCCGTCACGCATCTCATTACCCTCCAGATTTCCGTACAAGGAAAACGTGGAAAACATAACGTAGTTCCGCGACAACGATACGAATCTTAATGGACGGTAAAGAAAATCTCTTATCCCGTGTTTCGGTCAGCCGGTAATGACGAAGGCGATGATAAGATGGCCGACGATACCCACCACAAGGCAGGTCATCAAAAGCAGGAGCAGGGGCTTCTTCATCGTTTTCTACACTCTTCCAAGCTTAATCGATCGCGATCTTCTACGCGCCGTAAGCGCGGGCGTTAAGCCATAGTCTCGCTGTTGCGACATTATGCCTTTATGTCGAGGCCAGCCTCAAGTGCAGCGGCCACAAAAGCGCGCCGTGCATCCTCGGGTTTCTTTTTGCCAGATCCGACAGCAGCGCAGACCAGGAGAGCTTGATCGAGTGCGTCACCGTCTTCCACGGGCCAGTCCTCAATCATCGCCCAGGAGGCGGCTTGGGTCGTTTCGATGCTGATGTAATTGCCAGGTTCTTCCAGCGCGACCAGAACCGGCTTGCTCCATTTCGTGTGCATCTTATCCTCTACCGCTCCACTCGATCAGAGGATGCCTGTAGCCCGTTCGAGCGCTGTGTTCAACGGTTCGAATTAGTCATCACGCCCAAAGGTCAGCCAATCGCGGATGATGCGGCGATCGATGATCTTGATCGAACGATCCGGCTGGATCTGATAGGTCTCAATCACGCGGTCACCATTCCAGCGCCTGAAGTTGTGGGTGAAGGTGCTGCCAATAGGCGACTTCGTCAGCTTGGTGCGCGGCTGACCATTATAGGTGATGCTGCCAGGAATAGGCTCGAGATTTGCAGACGAGATTCCGGTCGTGCAGCTTGCAAGCGCGAGTGCGAGAATGGAAACTGCGATAAGGGACTTCGCTTTCATGATACGCTCCTTGCGACGCCAAATGACTTCGGCTGAGGAGTAACTGAAAGCCTCGACCAAGGTTCCTATGCTCCGGCCAAGCCGTTGGGTACGATGTTCATCTTCATCCAGTGGACATCCGTCTGTACATGTCTCTCTCTCACATACTTGCCCAGGAAGTCGGGCATAGCGCTCTCTGCAAAGGCGGGCGCACGCCTGACCACGAAGCCCTCCTGTTGGCACGTGTCGAGCGCCTTCGCGAGATCATCAAATAAACCCTGCTTGTAAGGGCCACGATACATTGTCGGAACCTGTTGAATGTTTAGCTCTTTGAAACGAGCGAGCGTCATGTCCCATGACTGGATTTCGTCACCAACGATCCACGCAAAACCCAGGAAATACGAGGGTAAAGAATGATAAGTGATGGAGTGACGGGCGTATAGGTTTTCGCCAATGATACGTTCATCGTCCGCGAGGTGCGGAGAGATACCCGCGGCAAACGCCTTTACCCAGTCACGAGAAGAATGATAGCGGCCATCGGGGCTTCGCGCGTGGCACCCGCCAGCGTGAATGGTGGTGTTCTCACCATCCATCTTTTCGGTAACAACCAGATCACCGACCTTCAAGCCATCGAAAGATGGCATGATCTTATCGTCGCTCGTCGCTCGTCGCTCGTTGCTCCCGGCGAGTGTGGCAGGTGAAATGTGCGGCGGTATTTTCTCATATGGAAGAGATAACATGCCGGTGATCGATAAGTCACCGGATCGGACAGCAAATCATGCTGGCTACGCACCAACGCGGCAAGCGCAAGAGATATCCAGAGGTGACTATGTGTAGATTTTTGGAGGCCTCGTCCGGAATTGAACCGGGGTACAAGGATTTGCAGGCTTTCACCCTGTGCTGTTTTCGCAGCGCAATTTCGATGCTTGTCGCAACCATGTTGCAGTCAGTCAAGCAGAATGTTCGCTGCTTGTGCTAGTTCTGTCCCATCATCCAGCGGCGGGAAAAGATGTCCGTAGGTGTCCATCGTCATGACGATCGAGGAGTGGCCCATTCGCTCCTGTACCATTTTCACCGGCAGACCTAAGCCGCCATCTTCCTTCCGGTTGATGAGCCAAGATGCGTAGAAGTGGCGCAGCGCGTGAAGGCCGGTGTATTTCGCCTCAAGGTCATCACCCGTTCCCACGGTCACGCCAGCTCGTATCATCGCAGGTTTCAGGCCCTTGTTGACGATGTTCGCATGTGAGCGCGGTTCTCCGTCTGGATTGGCGAAGACGAGTTCGAAGCCAGGCGGCTGCCTCAGCTTGTGCTCTTTCAACGCTGCGATCACAACGGGGGGAACCGGGATCGTTCTAACGCCGGCCTCTGATTTCGTAGGGCCGATTTCCTTGAACTGATCGGCGCGCTGATTGACGTGGATCTCGGCCCTCTTGAAATTCACGTCACGCCAACGAAGCCCTCGGATTTCCGAGGATCTCATACCCGTGAAGACGGCTGTAACGAGCAACGGCCTCCAGTTGCCGTCTAGAGCCGCGACCAGCGCCTTTATCTCGCTTCTGGTTGGTATGTCGACCCCGACGACGAGCTTGCCCTTCTGGCGCTTCTCCTGGCGCCTGTCACGTCCTTTGCGGCTGGAGCGGATGTCTCGAACTGGGTTACGTGTTGCCAGCCCTCGCTCGCTGGCATCTGAGAGGATTGAGCCAAGGGAGGTCAGAACCTTCTTCACCATCGCAGGCGATCGGCCGTTCTGTCGCATCGTGTCTTCAAAGTCTCTCACGGCGGGAACTGTGAGGCGAGACAAAAGCGTCTGCCCGATTAAAGGATTTATGTGGTGCTTGAGATGGCTTTTGCGCTGATCGACTGATGAACGCTCAAGCCCTGCGCTTTCTCCGGAGGAGATCCAAAGAGCGCCAGCCTTCTCGACAGTTACACTCGCACTGTCAGCAACGTGAACGCCTTCTCTGACCTCAACGGAGGCCGTAGCGGCGAACCTCTCCGCCTCCTTCTTCAGCTTGAATGTCTTCAGGCGGCGTTTGCCGGCGGTGTCGAAATAGTCGACCACCCAGGCGCTCTTTGCCTCGCCTTTTGGAGTTGTCCATTCGCGCTTTCGGACGCTCATTCGCCGTCCTCATCCGCATTGGTCACTTTGCGCTTTCCCTTAATCTTCTTGGCATTCGCATCAATGAAAGCCTGAGAGAAATTCTGCGATGCTTCCGCCAGCTGTGCCGCCCGTATGCGATCCAGCTTGCGCTGTATCTCATCAATCTCATCCAGGAACTTCAGCTCCTCCATGAAGCTTTGAGGATCCGGATAAGCGTCTTCAAGCGTGGACACGATCTCCGTGTTCATGCTCCGACCGTTAGCTTCTGCTGTCGCCTTTATGCGATCGCGCAAACCCGGCGGAAGACGGATCTGGAAACGCTCGGCTAATTCGCTGGGGTACTTTTCTTTATCGCTCATTCCATATGGATGCAACTTGCACCTAAGAAAGTCAATGATGCGACTTGCACCCACCTAGGCCTGATGATATTACGGTTGATAGATGCAAGTTGCATCCATGAACTAAAGAGGAACGTCATGGAAAGTGGTAATCATAATGCTCTTGATCTGCTCTGGGGGGCCGAAGAAATCGGCAAGGCGATTGGCCGCTCCACGCGCGCGACTTTTGACATGTTGGACAAAGGGGAACTGCCAGCAAAGAAGGTCAATGGCCGCTGGGTTATTAGCCGTCAGAAGCTGATCGACTTTTTCATGGAGGCAGCATGACAGGCACCGACCACGAACACAGCGATGCTGTCATCCAGGCAGCGAAATGGCTGGCAGAGCAAAACCCAGCACCGACGCCGATCATTCCCGCGATCAAAGAGCGCTTTGGTCTCAATGCTCTTGAAGCATGTGAGGCAGCGGCCCTGTCGAACAAGTACAAGGTTTGGCGGAGGGCGCACGCATGAAGGCATAAAGAAAACAAAAAAAGACGGTTCTGCCCAGTTATTGCTTGGGGCTGTCATCATGAAAGAGCGGCCGTCCCGAAAGCGAGCCAAACCTCATGATATGGCCTATTCGATCGAGAACCACCGGATGAGGGAGATTGAAAAGATCATTCGTCACCGGCACGGACGCGGCATCCCTGATCCTGCCGGCACTGACGACGTCGATCTCTGCCACGCCTATCTTCAAGCTGTGGCGTCAACGCCAGACAGCCAGAGCGCGTCATCGTGGGCACTGGTTTGGGCTCCGTGGGCCGATCCCGTATTGCTTGACCTTCTCGACAGGTCCGCTTCAGGCAGAAGCAAAATGCCGCCCGCCGATGCGGTTGCCAAAATGCTTTACGTCAGGATGGCAGAGCGCACGCTACTTGGGCTGAAAACGATCGGCGCATGTGACATTTCCAGGCACGCACGGGAATTGTCGGCAAAAGAACGCAAGCGAGAACGTGACAGGAACAGACAGGAACAAAAGCGTCGCGCCTCCGGTCGGGTTGATCGCAGCTCCTATGAAGCCACATCGTTGACCAGCCTAAAGCCGTGGGAGCAAGAGGGAATTTCACGCCGCACATGGGAACGTCGGCGTGTCGCAAGTCTATCGCGAATAGATATTTCAACAAATGGCGACACACTTGCGTCAAAGCCTGATCACACACTACGCGATGCCCAGAACAATATGCATCAAGCGCGCGTAGCGGGGTTGATGGTGGGTCTGGGGGATCATCCCCCAGCGGAGCTCCAAGAGGCGGAGCCTCATGGGAACAGCGACATGCTAAAGGACAGGGCAGCATGAAAGGAGAACAGCTCAACTTATTCGACCAGCCACAGAGGAAAGCCATGGCCGAGATCATCGTGTTCCCAGTCGACAGAGAAATCGCGTTCGTACGAGAGACCGCGCGAATCTTGAGTGTAAAGCAAGGCCCCTCAGCTCAGCGGTTCTGGCAGATGACATGCCGACGGCTCTATGCGCGCCTACAAGTTAAGGGCTTGGCCGATCCTGACATTCAGAACGAACTGTCTCGCTTCGCTCGCGCTGTCTACGCTCGCCTCGATCCCACAATTTCAAACAATCCCAAGGGTGCAGCATGAGCAAAAATCTCCCTTCGGACAACAGGACGCCTGTGATGGATTATAGCACGCTCGACATTCTCGGGTGGGCGGTTACCGACAAGCCGACACAGGAAGCTTATCGAAAATGCACTGGCGAAGATGCCGCCCCAGCCCTTGACCGATATGTCGCCTGGGCTCGAGAGAACATCATTGGGGACGCCGGTTGAGCGAAGAGCTATTCACATCGCAGGATCTCGATGCATGCGAGGGTCTTGGTCTGGCGCCTATCCTCATGCGACATGATGAGATCATCAACCTGAAGATGGCCGTTCATCTTACGGGAAGGAGCGAAAAGACCATTCGAAATTGGTGCAAAGAATTTCGGATCGGCGTTCAATCAGCGCCTGGTGCACCACTCGAAATCTCCGCGCCCGCTTTGGAGATGGTCAGGCACGGGGATATGATTGCACTCGAAAAACTTAGGGACGGCCAAAGAGACCATCCCCGAGTAAAGCGAGTGTTTGACCACCTTGGGCTCAGTAATGCTTAGGTCATGTTCACAGCGTCAACCGTGATCAGTGGTTCTCCAAGCTGATTAAGATAATCAGACTCGCTTCGCCAAATCCGCCAGGAGCTGATGGGAGCTGATTCTTCCGATCCAGGACCTCCAACAATCTCGTCGGTCGAGAGATTGTAGTAAAATTCCGAATTCTGGTGGTCGCTCGGGCCCGGGTGCACACAGAGGAACCAGTCGCCGCCCTGGAGCCTCAAAGCGCCCGAAGCATATCTCCATGATGGAGAGCCGACCCAAAAATCTGGGGTCCGCAATATCTCCATGTACCAATTCCTGCCGTAAGTGATCACTTGCCTCTCGCTACTTGGAGCGAAATGGAAGGGATAGGTGGTCCGTTCCGGAAGCGGCTGAAGCGCAGCCACAATGGTCCGCCTGTTGTCTTGGGCGAGGACGATCCCAAGAAGAACATCATCTCTGATTGCAATGCGCACTAATTCCCCCGGCACCGCTTCAGACAAACGGATCACCCTTTCATTCGACGTAATCATGATACCCCCTTGCGTTGAATTTACAGAAACACACTACCGCACGTTTCTAATCTTCATAGCCCTATCGATGTGATTTTATTGTCGTGGAGATCGAGATCAGGAGGTAACGGTTATGTCCATCGTCACCAAACAGCCAAAGCAGAAGGACCCGATCGTCAACGTGATGTTGAACGGGGGGCGCGTTACGTCGAGCTTTAGAGGCGCCCTCTTTGCCGCCGCAAGCCGTGCCGGCATATCCGTGAATGAGTATGTGCTCACTGCGGCTGCAGAGAAGCTAACAGCTTCTGGCAGTCGGTTCTCTGGCGTCTTCGAGCCTGGCGATCTTCCTGACCTCAACGACAACATCAGACAGGAAGCGGTCAACACATGAAAAACGATATCGAAACGCGGATCGCTGATGCGTTCGCATCAAAGCTTTCATCTGCCGAAATCAGTGCGCTTCTGGCGGATGTCAAGGCTGATGCCGAGGCGAAAGCAAAGAGCGAGAAGGCAAGCGAAGTAGCGCTTGATCCCGCGACGCGGCCGGAGGGTGTCGAAAAGGCACGCAAGGAGATGGAAGATGCAAACTTCCGTCGGGAGCGCATGGCTCGCGCGCATGAACGTCTTTCGCAGCTTCACCAAGAAACCGCCGCTAGCGAGAAACGAGACGCAGAAGCGAAGCGGATGAAGGCGGTTTTGGCGGAGCGCGACGAACTGGCAAAGGATTTGGAAGCCTACAGACATCATGCAGAGGCCATCGCCGCGCTGGTGAAGCGACTGGTCGCCAACAACGCGAAACTTCCTCCCTCGGAATTTACTGCTGAGCATGTCTCGCGCGGCGGCACGAACTTTTCCCCATGGTTCCCTGACCTGATTTTAGGATTGAAGCTTCCGGCTTTCGGTCCCGGCGAGGGGCAACAAGGGTATCTTTGGCCGAACTTTTGAATGCCTGGTGACTGGTAACCGTCGGGCGAACGCGGCGGGCGGGCTGCCGTCATCAGTACCGCTCGCCGCGTCAAATGAAAGGAGAATGGCATGTATTGCGATCACAAGGCGCCACGAGGTCAGCCATGCAAGTGCGGGGCAGTCGTCGACGGAATCGTTCAGGACGGCAAATGGATCTCCGTTCCTCTGATGCTCAGAGACAACGCATCAATCTCAACCGAAGGAAAGAACTACCAGATGATGACCGATTCCCAAAGGCAAGCAATGAAAGACAGCGTGCGCGGCATGCCGCTTTCCAGGGCGGCTGCACTACCAATTTACGACGGCGTGCGCGGCTGCACGATGTCAGGAATGCCAGCTGAGCGCTACTGTGCGATCATTGATGGCGCGATCGTGACGGATGAAGACACCAACTCGCCGGAGAAGATCAAGGCACAAGCTGCGTATGATCACATGGTCCGTGGGCTCAACGAGGCCCATCGTTCCCCGACCAACGATAACAAGGCTGAAAACCGTCAATTCGCCCGCGATGGCCGTGCCATCTCTACGTTGACCGATCGGGAAAAGGCTGACGAGGCCTACCGCGATTACGTCGACGGATTCAACACCTGGCGCAACGATCGCTAACGATAACGAGCATTCTCGTGACCAAAAACTGAAGCTTGCGGCGGATGCGATTGAGCGTCTCGCCGCGGGCGAAACCCCGGAGGAGATCAGATCCGGACCAAGGCCGGAGTATGACCCGACACCAGCCGAGAAAGAAGCGATCGATGAGTTTCTGGCTTTCCCTGATGAGCTTCCGCAGTACATCGCGGTTCCTCACTTCCCGAACATGATCAAGTTTCGCCATCCCCGGCAGGAGGTGGCTGGTGCCGTGGTGATGAAGGCAGTCGGCATCTCCGACCAGCGCCTCTACACCTCCCTTGTCTCTCAGGTCACGAATGCCCTCTCACGCGGCCAAGAGCCGGATGTGGGAGAGTTGAACGCAGCTATAGCGATGGTGGCCGGGATCGCGCCCAGAGACAACCTGGAGGCAATGCTGGCCTTCCAGATGGCAACGGTTCATGTCCTGTCTCTGCGTCATGCCCGATCAATGGTCACGAGCGAGAGGATCGACCAACTCGACATTCAAGAGCGTGTGGTCAACAAGCTCATGCGCACCTTCACAACGCAGATGGAAGCGCTGCGCAAACACCGCAATGGCGGCAGCCAAAAGATGACCGTCGAGCATGTCCACGTCTACAGCGGCGGCCAAGCCATTGTCGGCAACGTCACCCACCGGGGGCGGGGCAAGATCAAGAAAGGCGCGCAATCCCATGAACAAGAAGATTTATCCATACCAGAAAGCGCCGCGATGCTCGGCTATGTCGAAGCGGACGAAATGCCGATGCCAGGCACCGGCGGAGCGCGGAAAGAGCGTGTGTCGGTTCCACGGCGCCAGAGCAGGAGCGCCAAAGGGTAGCGCGAATGGAGCCTACAAGCACGGTAGGTTTACGTGCGAGACGATCGAGGTGCGGAAGCAGATCGCAGAGATAGGCAGGCAGCACCGCAACATGATGGCTCTGCTTTCTGGCTGATGCCAAAACGGCGGCAAGCCCCTCAACGATCATGGGTTGTATTTCTTCCAAATTGAACGCAATCTCCAGCCGGCTCGCAGTGGTTGGAGGAACAATGTTTAAAATCCTAGCTTTTGGGTTGATCTGCTTTTCGGCAGGACAAGCGGCAGCGGCAGAGCCGCGGTATTCGTGCAAAGGATTCGCAGATGATTACAAACAGCTTCACGAGACATCGAAAGACCCAGGGAACCCGAATTTTTCCTATGGGGTAGGCTTTCTCATCGGCACTTACCGAGCGAAGACAGACGCTCCCGAAATTGAAGGGGACATCCCTGGCATCAAAGCGTTTGAAACTCAGGTCATCAAGGAGTGCGAAAAATCTCCGAATGAACGACCTTCAACCGTGATTCTTGCGCTCGCTTCCAAGCTTCAGAAGATAAAACCAGAGGCGGCGAAAGGCGAGTTCATCCAAGTCTCAGTCACCGACTTCCAGCTCGACGCCAAGGAACTTAAGGGGAAGAAGGTCGAAGTAACCGGTTTTATCCAGTCCTTCGCCGGTTTCGTTCTTTTGAGTGATGAGAGGTTCAGCACGAACAAGATCTATGTGGAACCCAAATCTTTGCCCCGAGAACAACGAAAGTACATTCTTGAGAACTGCGAATCGATTTGTGAAATGACCGTCAGGGGAAAAGCTGGAGAGGTGTCATTTTCTCCCGGCATCGTCGCATCCGAAGCAATTGCCCACTGATCCACCTGGGCCACTAAAGTAGTGCGATTTGCTGGAAATTGAAGCGTTTCTCTCCCCGTTCCCGATGACGGAGTATCAAAGCTTCTCTAAAGCAATTCAAAACATAATTTGATGATATTGCCGTCAATCATCATCATCTGTTATACGAGATGAGGCGACCACGGATGAACTGGCGCGAAGGATCGGCCGGCCTTTCGAGGTGACGGCCTTTCTTTTTGCCTGGAGCGTTCCATGATTACCGAGATCGAAGTCGATGGCATTGGCACGATGCGCCATCTGAATGCTTTCCAAATGCACAGGGCTTTGCGAATAGCCGATAAGCAGAACCGAGCTATAGCAATGGCAGCGTTTGGTATCGGTCTGACGGTGCTGCAGTTCAAAAAGCTGAGTGCCGATCAGCAGCGCCAAATTTGGGATGCTCACAATCGCCTCATAGCGCCCAACGCGTGCGCTCCAAACAACCCAGCGACCGAGCAAGTACCAAGACCGCCCCGCGCATGGGAGAGGCTGCCAGAGGCCCAAAAGGTCCACTATGGGCGGCAACTTCTCAAAGTGAAGGCATCACTTCCGCGTGGCCACTTTCGGCGGTGGGTGGAAGACAACAGCGGCATTACCTACAGCCAGGCGCAGCGATATATGAGCGCTGCGAAGGGAGCGGTTGCAGCTTGACCGGCTTGCACTTTATCAGCTTTTGCTACAGCATCCCCGCCGACATTCGAGGGGAACCCATGAGACAAACACTTGCCGCCGCTACCGTTGCTTTGCTCTTCGCTTCGCCGGCCTTGGCTGATGCCAATGAGGATTTCGTATGGGCAACACAGATCGCAGCGGTCATAGGGAGCGCCGATGCTTGTGGATTCAAGCTTGATGATGAAAAGGTGAAGGCGGTCTCATCGGGCAAGATTGCGAAGATGGACGCCGGGACGCGCAGCAACTTCTATGCAACGATGACACTCACTCCTAATGAGATCGCGGATCTCCCGCCGTCCGTTAAAGTCGCTCAATGTGCCTTACAGAGCGAGGTCGCCAAGCGTGAGGGACTGGTTCCTTAAAACCAGCGATAAGGAACCAATTATCGATAGCATTCCCCAGCGAAGCCTTGTCGTTTGCTACTTCGGATTCTCTACAAGGTAAGGAACCACAAGACGACTTACCTTACCCGCCCCGTGCATGCTGAGATGGTTGTCGTCAAAGAAAATTACTTTACCGCCTTCGAGAAGCGGGCAAGTGCCACTGAAGCAAAGAGCATCCTTAGGATCGACAACATTAAGTGATGGGTATTTCGCGAATAACCGATCGATCATCAATCCTGATTTGCGCGTCAAATTTCCATATTCTTCAGTCGTGATGAAAAGACGGCGCAGTTCGCCAACTTGAAGTAGCCTCCCCGCAGCTTGAGGGACCGAGAATTGAAACGATGGTGTTGCTCTAAAAATGATAACGCGTTTTTTGTGGGACAGAAGAGAGGCAATTGAGGCTTCGAGGCCGCGTTCAAACTCTGAGAGGTCGCTTTCATCAAGATAAAGGTCGTAGCGGGCTGAAATCAACACAGTTGCAATATTCTTATCTGCGAGGATCTGTTCGAGAGAATTTCGCAAGAAGTCCGAACATCCGCTTTGGCGCTTTGATACGTACCCTACTACAGGCGGGCAAGCGCTATACGTAAGGTTTAATATTGACCCTTTTGATGAGACTAACTGAGCGCCTATCGTGTCTGCGAGTTCCATACCGTGACTATCACCCCACATGACTGTTGTCGGCGGGGTCGCCGTGTATCCGAGTATGCACCGTTGACTCAGCTGGAGATTGTTATCATCTCCTCGATGACATTTAGGGCGGTTTTGACTGTAGTCGTCAGCTCCTTTTGCCAGCGTGACCACTTCATTAGGCAGACGGCCGGGATAGCCGCTATGGTGTGCGATCATCACAGCTGTCACGAGCGCGCTTGCACCCGCCAGTGCAACTACAATCGTCACTCGATAGGATGCTTTGCGAAAAGGCCTCTCCACCGCGAAATAGCTTATCAGGCTTAGAAACACAGACAGGCCTCCAAGCATGATGCTTTCGTAAACATTGGGCTCACTTTTAAGCGTAAAGTAGCGGAAATAGACAAGAACGGGCCAGTGCCAAAGGTAAAGGCTGTATGAAATGAGGCCTAGGCCCACCATCGGTTTTAGCGAGAGCGCCGAGGATACAATTGTGGCTTGGGCTTTAGGCCACAGTAACAGGGCAGTACCTGTGACTGCCCAGATTGCGTTTATCCCGGGAAATGAATGGCTGGAATTGATGAGGACGAAGCTCGAGGCGATCAGAGCGACCCCGACTGCACCAACTGATTGTGCGGCTGCAAAGCTTGCGATGGGCCGAGCAAAACAAATTGCGGCACCGGCCAAAAGTTCCCAGGCTCTAGCATGAGGTAGATAAAAGGCCGATTTAGGATCGTGGTATGTTAGCCATACGGCATAAAATAAAGAGCCAAGAAGAGCTAAGAGCAACGACAGCTTCAACTTCCGCCCAATGCCCCATCTGCGGATGACAATCAGTAAGAACAAGGGCCAAACAAGATAGAATTGCTCTTCAACTCCCAGCGACCACGTGTGGAGAAGTGGTTGCAAGTCTGCTGAAACGTCGAAATAATCTGTGTTTCTGTGGAAAAAGAAATTGGACCAGCCCAGCGCCGCGTACTTTGCGCTCCGAGCTAATAGCACGTAGTCGGAGGGCATGAGAGCGTACCAACCGCCGATCAGCAGCGTAAGGAGCATGAAGGCCAGTGCAGGTAATATTCTTCGTATGCGCCGGCCGTAGAAAGCTAAAAAGGAAAAAGCATCCTCGGCGATTTCTTTTCTAATAATGCTGGTGATCAGAAAACCCGAAATAACGAAAAATACGTCTACCCCGGTAAATCCTCCTGGCAACCATGAAGATCCGAAATGATATATAACCACTCCTGCAACTGCTATCGCCCTTAAGCCATCAATGTCTGGACGATACCCGCCGACGGATCCATTATTAGGGATGCCCTGCTTTAGCGAAGACGTTCCGGCGGCGAGAGCTCTCGCAATCATTGCAATCCCTAGGTTCTTTAGATCGGTTTTTAAGCGAAAGTATTTCCTTTCATGGACATCGGCGCATCGGTGTCAAGAGCGTCACTACGGAATCTGCTTCGCTGCGTGGCGAAGAAGAAAAGATCTCTGTAGGAAGGATGGGCTCTCCAGAACAGATCAAGCTCCATGCTTCGTTTAGCGCATCTCCCCTGATACCCTCAATGTCGCTGTGCAGTATCATCTCGAATTGCATGTCGAATGGATCGTTCGGATACTCCGTCGTCGACCACCGCAGTGTTCCGTCGCTTAAGACGATTTTCGCTGTGGTCTCGTTCATGTATTTGAAGAAGTGCAATCTGTCATTTCTAGCATGTGGCGGCAGTCCATCTGCCTTCTGGTCAAAATCCATCGCCACTTAAAGAAACCCGTCACCCGCGTGATCCTTGAACCGATCAGCACGCCGCACATAGGTCTCAACGGTGCGCGGATCCCGATGGCGGGTCACTTCCATGATGCGCGACATGCTTGCTCGGTTCTCTGCGGCCGACGTGACGAAGCCAGCACGCAGCGAGTGGCCGGATAGGTTCGCAACATCTAGGCCAGCAGCGTCGGCATGTTTCTTGACGATCAGCGCCACGGCTTGCGGAGTGAGGGAATCGTCGCTCATGTGGTCACCACGCTTGAAGCGACGGAAGATCGGGCCGGAGGTGATGCCGGCAGCTTCAAGCCACTCCTTGAGCCTGTCAGCGGCTCTGAAGGTTCTCCCGTTCAGGATCGCAACTGATTGGCCTTTCGCCTCCTGGTCGGTCTTGGACTTCGGCAAGAACACGTCGACACCATCGCGGTTGAATGCCAGATCCTCGACAGTGATCGCGACAAGCTCAGACCTACGAAAGGCACCAGCGAAGCCTAGCAAGAGCAATGCCCTGTCACGCTTCCCCTGAAGGCTGTCGGCGTCGATCCTGGCAAGCATGGCGTGGATGACATCAACCGTAGCCGGTGCCTTCTGGCGGGCCGCTGTGCCGATCGTGCGGCGAATGCCTTTCACGACTGCCTCAACGCCAGCGTTATAAGACGGATTGTCGAGACCGGCGCCGCGGTGGAAAAAGCGGATAGCTGCCAGCTTGCGGGCAATCGTCGGCACCTTCTTTCCGGCATCAGCCAAAGAGGAAGCGTAATTTGCAACAGTTGTCGGAGAGGCTGGCAAGTGCGATCGATTGCGAGACGCGCACCAGTCGGTGAAGTCCTGCCAGTCGCATCTATACGCTCGCATGGTGTTTGCCGACAGAGCAGCACGGCCGTAGTCGAGCGCTGCCTCCGAGAGATCGGAAACGATCTGCAGTCCGGAATCCGGAGTGATCAGGGTATGAGAGGACATCTGGTAACTCTATCCTGCCAATGATTGTTATTGATAAAGCGCGCTTCTCGCTACGCTAATTCTTGAGCCTGACGCCTTCGCCTCCGGCCTTTTCGTTGCCCTCACTGATGAAGACAACGCCAGCCTCTTCAAGCGCAGCCTGGATATCGTCGAGCGTGCGGTCATAGGGTGATCGCTTGCCCGCCTCAAAGTTGGCGATCGTGGCCTTTGCCACCTTCGAAGCTTCGGAAAGCTTGTCCTGAGACCACCCGACAAGAGATCGAGCGGCACGGCACTGTGCGGGCGATATTGACAATTTGAACCAACCTTACATTAAAAGTGTTGACTAATGTCTGATGCAGCCTTATATCAATAATGCAACGTTATCACAACAGGTAACTTGCGGATGCCAGAGACGGTTAACGCAAGGGCTTAATGTCTCCGGTTCCCTTTAAGAACAGACAGAACCGCATTCGACAATCTGGAGCTTAACAATGCCTAACACCCCTGTTCAGGCCACTGGCGAAGCCATGCCTGAAAAAGCCACTGATAAAGCCGTAGCGACGGCCATGCGCAACCTGGAGAACCATATCCGCGAGTTGATGCACATGGCAGATCTTGCCGCCGAGGACTTAGACACAGTGCTTGGGCCGAACTCTCGCATCTCGTCGCCCGACGACAACAGCGTCACCTATCGTCTCACAAAGCGTGAGGACGACCGGCTGGGGTTCCTTGTCAACAACGTGGCGTCTCGCTGCTACCTGCTGAACAAGGCATTCGAAGCTGCTTGGGAAGGAAAGGAGCCAGCATGAGCAAGTTTGTGATGGACGAAACCGACTGCCTGGACAGCGCGGCGCGCAATCTCAGTGACCTCTTGGACGTGATCTGCTCTCTGCAATTCGAATGCGGGGAGGAAGTTGACCGGCGCGTCGACAGCCTCCTGTGGATCGCACGCGACATGTCTGAGGGTGTGGTGGAGAAGATTGCTGCAGACGGCAAGGCAAGAGCGAAAGCAAAGGGAGCAAAGGCATGAAAACGACACGTCGCAAGTTTCTCGGTGGTGTGGCCGCCGCATCTCTTCCAGCCACTGCCGCCACCGCCGCGGCCAGCGCGGAAGCTGCTGCCGAAATCCCTCAACTCATCAATGCTCACAAACGCCTCCTTGCGGCTCGGGAAGAGCTGAAAGAGGCGAAGTCTGCCCTCGAGTGGATTGCCGACGAGTGGCGGCATGTCTGGCCGTTAGCGCCTGAAGAAATCCTGGGTTTTTGGGGGGCGGACCGCGGCGTCGGAGGCAGCCATAAACCTGAGCGTGATATCGTTGGCAACTTCCTTTACCGTGACGCTCGCGGACGCACGAAGGCCTGCTTCTCTGTAGAAACGCCAGACGACGTTCAGTGGTGGATCGACAATTTCCGCAAGCGAAAAGCCAGAGGCCGTACGCCAGAAACTCTTCGTAAATCTCAGGAGGTGATTGACCGGAATGTTCGCCTACATGAACGCAATCTTGAACTAGCAATCGCTTACCAGAAGGAGACATCAGAGCTTCGCGAGAAAGCTGGCGTCAAAGCCGCGAAGGCAAGGATCGCACGCGCTCAAAAGGCTGTTGAGGCGGTCTGCACCGAAATCTCTAATATTCCCGCCGTCGGCTATGCTGGCTTGGTCATCAAAGCCGACGCGCTCAAGTCCAGCGGAATGTTCGAGGCGGTCTATCGCGGACCGCTCAAGGAGATGGGCCTGTTTGTCCAAGCTGTATTGGATCTAAATGGGAGGGCTTCATCATGAGCGACCTCGCGCTAGAAGATCTAATCAAGCGTTACAAGGAGGCGCAGGACGCTTGGCGAGAAAAGGATCTGATTGATGATCGCCTTGGCAGCAATCCTGTTGAATGGCGTGCCTACATGGACGCCAGCTTTCACATCATCGAACACCGCTGTTCTTCTTTGGAAGGAGTGTCGCGAAAATCGGAGTTTATCGTGTCCGATGAGAACCTTCTCGACGCCGTCCAAAACGGGTGTGATGGCGAGGCGCTGAAAGCGTTTCTCCAGTCCATGGTCATCGAGCCCGACCACACGCCGCCGATCACAACGTGGCATGAGGACGAGCTTGCTTTGCTCGAGGAGATCAAAGCGGCGAAGGATCGACTGGCAGCGATCATCAATCGCATCGAGGGGAAGAAGCAATGACCAGACTCTCTTCAATTCCCGCATATCGCCATGCTTCCCCTGAGATCCTGCAGTTCCGGCGCCAGCTGCTCGAAGCCAAGATCGAGGAACTTATCGCGCTCCTCGACCTTCTGGACGGCGACGAAAACCTGGAGCCGTACCTTGCCAGCACCTATCCAGAAGAGGAAGACCGAGAGGCTGACGACGAGCGCGAACCGGAAGAGACCGACCAGAACGGCGACGAGGAGGATTGCTGCCGTTCTGAGGATGAATGGAGGCCGTTCAGCGGCGATCTGCATTTCGATGGATCGGGCACCGCGGTCGCGGATTCGCTGGTGACAAGCACTTGCTTAACTGTGGGGATAAAGACTGGGGATATCGGGGAAAACAACGGCTTGTCGCTTTGAGGTCAAGAAGCCAGTTTTGCAGTTGTCTCGAAGGAGACGCGACATGCAGCTAGCTGGCCTCAATCATCGAGCCGATCGCGCGGAACGAATGCGATCGCGTATACATCGATCGGGACTCACACCGATGGGCTACCGAATCTGGACTGACGAAGAGGATAGTGTGCTGCGCAGCCACTACCCTAACTACCGAAAAATGACCGATGAGCTACCTCACCGGAATCGGAGAAGTGTCCGGGTCCGTTGTCAAAAATTGGGTATGAAGAAAACCTGCCACAAGTGGCTTGCTTCTGAATTGAGCAAGCTCCGACGACTTTACCGTACTGCCTCCTCAAAGGAAATAATGGCCGAATTTCCAGGCTTCACATGGAAAGCTATAGATGCGCGCGCCAGATATCATGGCCTGAAGAGAGAAACGACGTTTCGGTACAAGAGAACTGGCAAGCCCATTATGGACTCGATCCTAGATCGGATCGAAGAACTGGGCTGGACGCTTCCCGATCTCGATGAAGCAAGCGGCACCCGAAGATATTTCTGGCGTCGCACTTGGCGTAATTCTAGGCTGAATATGAAGATGATCCATCTCGCGGTGAAAGCGTTGGGAGGAGATCTGGTCGTAAAATGGAAAGACTACGACTAGGAGGTCGAACGCTCCAAACGCATGTTGCATTTGATGTTGCACGGATTGGCCGAGGTTAACCGGCAATGCCCGGAAATCAGGGGAATCACAGCGCAACAAGCCGCGACACCAATCCCTGACTGCGAAGGAAGGTCTTGGGCTTAAATCATTGATATCGTTGGTAATTTTATGGAGGCCTCGCCCGGAATTGAACCGGGGTACAAGGATTTGCAGTCCTCTGCGTCACCACTCCGCCACGAGGCCTCACACGCTCGTCTGTTTGAGCGATGGCCGGGATTTAGAACGAATCCATTTTCGGTGCAATAGGGGAGTTGGAAAAACTCCCGATAAGTTTTTTCATGCAGCTTCAGGGTCAGGAAAAAGCCCCGTCAGACCTTTCGGTCGCATCGGGGCCCTTTGCCTTCTCCTCAATCAAATTCTGCCAAGCAGAACCAGGATCAGGACGATGACAAGCACCAGACCAAGACCGCCCGACGGGCCCCATCCATAATTGTGGTATCCCCAGTTCGGAAGTGCGCCGACCAGAAATAGAATCAGAAGGATGACTAGGATTGTACCGAGCATGTTTGCCTCCACCCGTTGATGATAGGTTAGTAACGCAATAATGATTAGGCGGATAAAAAAGTTCCCGAACGCGGTATCAGGGGATGTAATTTTGGCGGCCGAATATGCCGAGCCGCGCGAGCGTTTCTTTTTAGCCCAATGATGCATGCTTGTGCTTGAAAGCACGGGCGGAGCCCATTAAGACGATTAGCAAAATGCGGACACAGCTGTGTCTGCCAGGCTTTTACTCGAGGCAAGCACGACATGATGGATTTTGAAACCGCACGCGCGAAAATGGTGGACGGCCAGGTGCGTACGACCGATGTAACGTCCCATTCGGTGCTCAAGGCGTTTCTGTCCGTACCGCGTGAGGCCTTCGTTCCAGACAACGTCAAGCAGGTCGCCTACGTGGACGAAGATCTGCAAATCTGTCCTGCCAAGGATGGGCTTGCGGCGCGTTACCTCTTGAAGGCTTCGCCCATCGCAAAGATGCTGCAGCTCGTGGCTGTCACCAAAGATGACCTGGTTCTGGAAGTTGGTGGTGCGACGGGTTACGTCTCCGCAATCCTCTCGGAACTCGCAGGCTCTGTTGTTTCGCTGGAAAGCGATCCGGAACTGTCTGCGAAGGCGACCGAAACGCTTGCCGCACTGGGTTACGTCAATGTGGTCACGGTTGCTGGCCCGCTGGAGCAGGGACATGCCGCCCAGGCACCCTACGATGTGATCTTCATCAATGGCGCTGTTGAAGAGGTGCCGCAGGCGCTTCTCGACCAGCTCGCCGATGGTGGTCGTCTGATTGCCGTCGTGGGTTATGGCAATGCAGCCAAAGCCAGCGTTTATCGCCGGGATGGCAAGGGTGTGTCGGCGGCAACCTTCTTCAATGCGTCGCTGAAGCCTCTTCCGGGCTTTGCCAAGGCTAAGGAATTCGTTTTCTAAATCGGTTGCAAAAGCAGATGGTTAACAGATGGCTCGGCGAATGCCGGGCCATTTTTGTTTGTAAATAAAGCTGTGTATCGCGCAAATCGGCCACCCGCATGGATTCTCTTCTGAGCGCTCGTGCCCTACACTCAAGATGATTCGGAGCATGCGTATTCTGCTCCGGCCCGTCTTGAATGTGAAAATCGGGGATAAAAATGGCTCAGCCGAGTGTAGCGCGTGAACCATCCATGGAAGAGATTCTGGCATCGATCCGCAGGATCATCGAAAGCAACGAACCTGCGCCGTCGAATGGATTTCCAGGTCAGCCGGCTACCGAGTTCGAACTTGGCGAGGTGGAGCTGGATGTGGATTTTGCCGAGGATATCTCAGCAGAGATCCCAAGCCCGCCGGCCCATGTTCCTCCGGCTGCCAATCAGGGCTATGGCGCGCGCCAGTTCAACGATTTCGCGCCTGTCGTCGAAAGAGAAGAGCCTGTCGTCGAGAAGTCTATGTCGCTCGCCGATGTGGCGGCACGGGTTCGCGCAGCCGCAGATCGCAATGCAACGCTTGGGCCCCAGGGCAGCCTGGCTCAGGGACATGGCGTGACGCCGGTGCCCACCGCTGCACCAGCGCCAACGCAATCCTCTTTGGAGGTTGAGCGCCCACAGGTGGCACAGCCTGCCCGCCCTACGGATGTGCGTCCGTTGTTGGCTGCCACAGCACCTCAGCCGCTCCGGGAAATGCCGACGTTCAATCCTCCGCCGCAAGCCGCGGCACCTGCGCCAGCACCACAGCCTGTCCCCGTTTGGGAAACGATGCAGTTGCGCGGCGCGGTGGAAGAAGAGAAGCCTGTATCTCGCGCTGTCGACGTTCGCCAGGAGCCTACTGCCGAACCTGCCGTTCAGAAGAGCGAGCCCAAACTCGATCTACCGGTGAACCTGGTGTCCGCCGAGGCCGGCGCCCAGATCGCCCGGTCCTTCGGCGCTCTCGCTGAAGTATTTGACGGCGTGCGTAACCCGACGATCGAGACTGTCGCTCAGGACATGCTGCGTCCAATGCTGCAGGAATGGCTGGAAGACAACCTGCCGACGATCGTCGAGCGTATGGTTC
>Ga0308171_1002033_pt1 | contig 23078 bp, 21 predicted proteins | sample PhyGR1_FD_202135 | JGI IMG/M metagenome (GOLD analysis project Ga0308171, IMG submission 202135) | Phyllosphere microbial communities from UC Gill Tract Community Farm, Albany, California, United States - DLSLSG.R1 | ecosystem: Host-associated > Plants > Phyllosphere > Unclassified | place: USA... | reverse complement strand
ATCGCCAGGCCGCGATCGGACTTCCACTGGTAGCCCTGCTCGACGGCAGCGGACAGGCTCTGCGCGAAGCCCAGCGAGTCCTGCTGCAGCTTGGTGATCCGGTTGCCCTTGCCCGGGTCGTTCGTATACAGGCTGAAGGCCGGGGCCAGCGAGCCCACCACCTCGTTGAACAGCTGGCTCGCGGCGGCGTTGTCCAGATCGGTGAAATCGAACACCTGGCCCGGCTGCAGGTAGCTGGCCGGCACGAAATTCTTCACGAACAGGATCGGATCGACGATCTTCAGCGTGTACGAGCCGCGCGTGACCGCGCCGACCTGGGTGCCGAGGAAGCCGTCGTCCCAGTAGATTTCGGACTGCGTACCGAAGCGGTTGTCCGGCAGTTCCTTCAGCGAGACGAAGAAGGCCGCCTGCTGCGAGCCCGGCTGGCCGCCGAACTTGAACCGTTCCCAGCTCTGCTTGATCAGGGGGCTGACGAAGCCGTCGCCGGCGAAGATCGACTGCGAATTGGCATCGTCCGAGCGCCACTCGTAGCCGCCCGGTTCGGCGACGAAGCCGGTGATCGCACCGTCCTGGAACAGCAGCAGGCCATAGCCTTCCGGAACGACGATCTTCGAGCCGTTGGTGATGATGTTCGAGGAGGCGCTGGTGTTCGACCCGCGACCGGCATTGGTGCCGCGCGGCACGGCCGCGAACAGCGCTGCCGTGGAGGGCAGGCCCGTCGGCACGGTGTAGAAGTCCTTCCACTGGTCGGCCAGAACACCACCGACTGCCCCTGCCACTGCCTGACGAAGACCCATGACCCGCTCCCTGTGATTCGTGGCCGGACACCGTGCCCGCCATGCTCGGCTGACTATATCAGCAGCCAGGGCACCGGCAGGAGGCGCCTGCATCCAATCCGCCCCGTTGCCCGTACAACCGCCATGAACCCCAAGTCGCCGATCGCCCGGAAGTGGCCTACGATGGACGCCGACCCCTCTGCTGCAAGGTTGACGCCTTTCGAGGCGGCCCGGATGAGTGCCATTCCCGCGCAACATACTGCGGAGCTGAAGACCTGGGCTGCGGATGTGGCCGCGGTGGCCGGCGCGCGTGACCGTGAGTGTTTCATGCGCATCTACGACCACTTCATGCCGCGCCTGTGCCGGTACCTCAGTGGACTGGGCGCGCCCCAGGCGGTGGCGGAGGACCTCGCCCAGGAGGTCCTGTTGAAACTGTGGAACCGCGCCGATCTCTACGACCCGTCCCGGAGCGGGCTGGGCACCTGGCTGTACCGGATCGCCCGCAACCTGCATATCGACCGCGTGCGGCGGGAACAAATCTGGGTGCATGCCCACGAGGTGGTCGAGCAGGCTGCCGAGCAGGATGACGGGCGGGGCTCCCTGGCCGAGCTGCACACCGAGCACGTCCGGCTCAAGCAACGGCTGGACGAACTTTCCGCCACACAGGCCCGGCTGATCCGGATGTCGTACTTCGAAGCAAAGACCCATTCCGAGATCGCCGGCGAATTGAACATGCCCCTGGGAACGGTCAAATCACACATCCGGCGGGCGTTCCTGCAACTGCAGTCGCTGATGGGAGAGAAGCGGTGAATCCTCGGCACCATCTGGACCCGGCCACCGTACTGGCGTTTGCGACCGGGACGCTTGCGGCAGAGATGTCGGTGGTTGCGGCCGCGCACCTGGAGTCCTGCCCCCTGTGCCGGGAGCAGCTGCGCTCGGCCGAGCGCCTGGGCGGGGTGCTGCTTGAGCAGCAAGGATCGCCGCCGTCGGAAGAACATCGGCAGGCGGCGCTGCGGGAGGCGATGCTGGGCAGGCTGGATGCGGCGGCGCCGCCCGCGGTGGCGCGGGTTGAGGTCGAGCGCAGCCGGGTGGGCACGCACGATCCCGATCAGCTGCCCTCCGCGCTTGCACCGCATTTCGGGACGTCCTACCGCTCGCTCAAATGGCGGTGGATGGCGCCGGGCGTGCACTGCATCCGCGCCCCGGACCTGCCGTCGCTGATCATGCTGAAGATCGCGCCCGGTAAATGCCTGCCCATGCACAGCCATGGCAACAGCGAGCTGACCCAGATCCTCCGCGGTGCCTATGACGATTCGCTGGGGCATTTCGCACCGGGCGATGTGGCCGATCTGGACAGCGAGGTCGAGCATCAACCGGTGACCACCCCCGGGGTGGCGTGCATCTGTGTTTCAGCGCTGGATGCGCCGCTGGTCTTCAGTGGCTGGTTCGCCCGCAAGCTGCAGCAGGTGTTCAAGCTCTGACGTCCGCGCGGCTCAGGCGGCCGTATCGGTCTGCCTGAGCGGGTCGGGCTGCTCGAACACCTGCTGCAGCCGGGCGGGCAGCATCGGCCGGCCGAGCAGATACCCCTGGACTTCGTCGACACCCATGCGCTCCAGTGCCTCCAGTTGCTCCGGCTGCTCGACGCCTTCGGCGACCGTCAGATAGCCAAGCTCATGAGCCAGATGATGGATCGCGGATACCTTCGCGCGGGAGCGTGAATCCGTGGCGACGCCATCGATCAATGTCTTGTCAAGTTTCACCGTGTGGACGGGCAGATCGGACAGGTAACTGAAGTTGCTGTAGCCACTGCCGAAATCATCGATCGCAATCCGGATGCCGGCCTGGCTCATGGCGGTGATGTGCTCCACGGCCAACGAGCCCGGCCGCAGCCATTCTCCCTCGGTAATCTCGAACTCGATCAAGGAAAACGGCAGCGACCTCCGCTCCAGCTTCCTGCGGATCTGCGGCCACGCCGCTGCGGCCGACAGATAACTGCCGGGCATGTTGATGGAGACGGGGATGGCGAAGCCTTGCGCAAGCCAGTCCCGTACCTGATCCAGGGCCGTGTCCAGCACCCAATCGGTCACTTCATCCATCAGCGCCGTGCGTTCGAACACCGGGATGAACTCGCCCGGGCTGATGGGGCCGGGGGCAGGGTGGGTCCAGCGGATCAGCGCTTCGGCCGCTACAGCGAGCCGCCCCTGCAGGGTGAAGCGCGGCTGATACTCCAGGTGGAATTCGCCGGCCTGCAGTCCGCGCTCTGCATCCGAGGCGAGGCGGTACGCGCGGCGCATCGTCGCGTCGCGTTGCGGGGAGTACCAGCAGAACGACTGGCGGGCGTCAAAGGCGCCGTGCATGCTGAGCAGCAGCCGCCGCAGCAGGTCGTGGCTGTCCTCCTCCGGGTCGACCGCACACAACCCGGCATGGAAGCGCGGCGACATCGGTACCGCCGCTGCCATCAGCGGGCGCAACATGCGTGTTTTCAGCTCAAGGATGAGGCTTTCGACGTGGCCAGGGGTCGGCATGTCGACAATGCAGGCAAAGCGCGTCACCCCGACGTGGTAGACCACGGCGACGTCTTCGAGCGCGGTGCGCAATCTGACGCCGGCGCGCCGTATGAGCGCCTCCAGCGGGCGCAGCCCCAGCACCTGGCCAACCTGGTTGGCCCGTGGAATATCCATGACGTCCACGGCGATGGCGTAGGCCCTGCCTTCCGCACAGCGCGCCAGAATGCCGGGAACATCCGCGTGGAACTGGTGGCGACTGGGCAGACCGCTGACCGGGTCCAGGCGGCCGGACAGGCTGCGCAGTTCCAGCTGCTCCATCACCAGCTGGGCCAGGGTGGCGAGCTGGTCCTGGTCGCGCTGGTCGAAGCTGCGGGGCTGGGTATCCATGATGCACAGGGCGCCCACGGCAACGCCGTTCTTGGCCACCAGCGTAGCCCCGGCGTAGAAGCGGAGGTGCGGACTGTGGGTTACCAGCGGATTGTCACGGAAGCGGGGATCCGCCACCAGATCGGGCACGACCAGCAGACCGCCGGACGTCACTGCGTGGGCACAGATCGAGGAGCGGATGTCGGTCTCGGCCATGGGCAAGCCGATCCGGGAGACGAAGCGCTGCTTGACGTCTCCCAGGATCGACACGAAGGCCACCGGCGCACGAAAGGTGTAGCTGGCCAGCGCCGTGATCCGGTCCAGCGACGGCAGGGTGCCGACGCCATCGACCTGCATCGTGCTGCGGACCGCGCGTCGTTCGTCGGATGGGGAAGGAGGAGGACTCATTCCGCCGTATACGGACGAACCGGCCTTGCGGATGCGCTTACCAGTCGGTCGGCGCGTAATCCTTCAGGAACTGCCCCCAGACGTGCTCGCCGGTGTTGATGCCGTGGATGATCGGATCGACGATGCGCGCGGCGCCATCGACGATATCCAGCGGCGGGTGGAAGCGCTCTTCCTTGACCTTCTTGGCCGCGATATCCGCCGGATCCTCGTCGGTCACCCAGCCGGTGTCGACGCTGTTCATGTGGATGCCGTCGTTCTGGTAATCGGCCGCCGAGGTGCGCGTCATCATGTTCAGCGCGGCCTTGGCCATGTTGGTATGCGGGTGACGGGTGGTCTTGAAGTTGCGGTAGAACTGCCCCTCCATCGCCGAGACGTTGACGATGTGCTTGTCGCGTCCCGGCGTGCGCAGCATCAGCGGCTTCAGGCGCGCATTGATGATGAACGGCGCGATGGCGTTGACCAGCTGGGTTTCCAGCAGTTCCACCGACGGCACTTCGGCCATCAGCATGCGCCAGGAGTTGCGGCCGCGCAGATCGACCTGCTGCAGATCCTGATCCAGGCGCCCATCCGGGAACAGGTGCTGCTGGGCCACCAGCTCATCGTCCAGCAGCGGCACCTGGGACAGCTCGGCCGCACGGGTCAGGCCATTGGCGGCGTTGAAGTCGCGGCCCTGGACCACCGGCAGCGCGGCCGATCCGGTGGTGCCGAGCAGCTCGGCGCTGCGCAACCCCTCGTAATCGCCGATCAACCTGCGCAGCGTATCGGGCACCTCCTGCAGCGGAGCGGTTTCACCGGCCATCATGTGCGCGTAGAACTGCGGCGGGCGACGCACGGTCTGGCAGGCGTTGTTGATGATGAAATCCAGGTGCGACCGCGTGGCCAGCAGCTCGTTGCAGAAGGCCTCCACGCTCGGCGTGTGGCGCAGGTCCAGGCCGTAGACCTGCAGGCGGTGGCCCCATTCGGCGAAATCCGGCTCTTCGGCGTACCGCGCGGCCGAGTCACGCGGGAAGCGCGTGGTCACGATCAGTTCCGCACCGGCACGCAGCAGCTTCAGGCCGGCCTGGTAGCCGATCTTGACCCGCCCACCGGTCAGCAGCGCGACGCGACCGGTCAGGTCGGCGGTCTCGGTGCGCTTGAAGAAGTTCAGCTCGGCGCAGGCCGGGCACATCTGGTCGTAGAAGTGATGCAGCTGGGTGAACTTCTGCTTGCAGACATAGCAGTGGCGCAGCTCCGGCGAATGCACCGGCTCCGGCGCAGCGTCGGCATGCTCACCGTTGGAGGCGTCGTGCAGGCCCGCGGCGTGCGGCGGGAAATAGTTCGGGGTGCTGAACACCGGCTTGCGGCGCAGGGCGCGGATGCCGGTCTGCTCCAGCAATGCCTCGGCCTTGGCCACCTTCTCCTGATGGCGCGCCTTGGCCTGCTGCTTCAGCTTCGCCCGGCGGGCTTTGGGCTCGGGGTGGTAGACCTTGGCGACGACCTGGTGAAGGCGGACGCGGTCAGCCTCCGGCAGCGTATCGAGCACGCTGCGGTCGGCTTCGATGGCCTCCAGCAGGTCCAGCGCGGTGCGCAGGCGGTCGGTCAGGGGCAGGTCGTCATCGGCAAGGGGCAGGGCGGTGGTATTCAATTCGGATCCGGAAAAGCGGCAGGAAGGCAGGCATGGACGGCCGCGCAATGGCCGCCTGGGCGGGCATTCGCCGGCAGGCCGGGGGCAGACGGTGGGCGGGTATTGTCCCTGATCCTGGGATTTGATGCCGGATCGGATGTTCAGCGGTCGAAAACGCAGGCCCGCCCTGTCCGGCCCCCGGCCGGCGCACTCAACCGGCCGACAGCGAGGCCTGCAGCGCGGTGGCAAGGGCCGCGTCACCGTTCACCAGGTCCGTCCATTTCAGGGTCAGACCGTTCCGCTTGCCCTTGGGCATCAGCTTCATGCCCTCCGGGTCGATTGTGAGCGTGTAGCTCTCTTCGCCAATAAGGACTTCCCGGCGCAACGGTTTATCGAGCGGCGTCATGACGGGTCAGGGCTTCGGCGGCGACGCGTGTTTCGGCTCCGCGGAGGTCTCGGTGCCATGGCCGGAGTCCTGCTCTTCGGAAGCCGCCGTGCCACTGCCGCCCCCGGGCACATTGCGGGCGGACGCGTCGTCCGCAGGCGCGGTAGCCGCTGCAGGCTGCTCGATCGCATCGGCATGCCTGCCTTGCTCGTTACGCTCACCCTGGCTGCAGGCCGACAGCGCGAGCGCCGCGAGGGCACTCAACAACACGATTCGCATGACGATTCTCCGGCAGTGATGACGAACCCGGGTTGTAGCGCCGACGCCGTTGGCGATGCGTGATCACCCCGATGATCACTCTGTGATGACAACCGCATGGAGTACCCTTGCCGCCGTCGATGCTTAGCCGTTCCGTGGTCTACGGGCGGGGAGCCGGCGTGTTACGGAGCAGAGTTCACATCATGAGTATTACCGAGGGATTGGACGAGAATCGGCGGGCGCACGGCCTCACACGAAGAGGCTTCCTGCTTGCGGTCGGTTCGGCTTCCCTGCTCGCTGCCTGCGGTGACAAAGCACCGCAGGCAGCAACCCCTGCTGCGACGACCCCTGCGGCCAAGGCCGATACCGCCTTCCTCGACCTCTCCCATGCCCTGACCGGCAAGACCGATCTGGACCCGGCCACGGCCGACCGGATCGAAAAGGCGTTCGCCCAACTTCAGCCCGAGCTGCATGCGCAGTTCCCCGCCCTGGTGACGCTGGCCGGGCAGGTGAGTGGTGCCACGGCGCTGGTCGCCGCCGCCGGCGAGGCCAGGCCCGCGGCGCTGGCCATCATCACCGCGTGGTACACCGGCACCGTGGGCAAGGGCGTGCATGCCGTGACCGTCTCCTATCGCGATGCGCTGATGCAGCGCTGCGTGGACGACGGTCTCTCCCCGCCGACCTACGTCCAGGGCGGACCCGCCTGGTGGACCGCCGCGCCGCCGGCCCCGATTCGAGCCCACGCATAAGCCTGCGCGGTCCTCTTACACCTTCTATAGCTCTGGAATCCCTCTCATGAAAGCTCCGGTTTTCCGTGATGGCGACGCCGATGCCGACGTCGTGATCGTCGGTTCGGGCGTCGTCGGTGCGTTGATCGCCCACCAGCTGGTGCGTGCCGGCAAATCCGTGCTGGTCCTGGAGGCCGGCCCGCGCTTGAACCGTTCCGATGTGGTCGAGAACTGGCGCAACGCCAGCTTCGAACGGCGGATCGGCAGCGACTTCCAGGGGCCGTACCCGCAATCGAAGTTCGCGACGGCACCCCTGTATTTTCCCGCCAACGATTACGTCGGCCTGACCGGCCCCGATGCCAGCAGCTTCCACCAGGGCTTCATCAAGGCGGTCGGTGGCACCACCTGGCACTGGGCGGCCTCCTGCTGGCGCCATCTGCCCGTCGACTTCAAGATGCAGTCCGCCTACGGCGTCGGGCGGGATTGGCCGATCAGCTACGAGGACATCGAGCCGTATTACTGCCGCGCCGAAGAGGCCATGGGTGTCTCCGGGCCGAACGACCCGGCGCAACAGAGCCCATCGGAACGCTCCAAGCCCTACCTGGCCGACATGATTCCCTGGGGCAACGGTGACAAGGTATTCGCCGAGGTGGTCAATCCGCACGGCTACAACCTGGTGCCGATTCCGCAGGGGCGCATGATCAAGCCCTGGAACGATCGCCCCGCGTGCTGTGGCAACAATAACTGCCAGCCGATCTGCCCGATCGGGGCGATGTACAACGGCGTGCATACCGTCGAGGCCGCCGAGGCACTGGGTGCCAAGGTACTGGCTGAAGCCGTGGCGTACAAAATCGACACCGACGCGCAGAACCGGGTCACCGCCATCCACTGGTATGACAGCGACAAGGTCAGCCACAAGGCCACCGGCCGCAGTTTCGTGATCGCCTGCAATGCGCTGGAAACGCCGCGCCTGCTGCTGCTCGCGGCCAACGAACAGAACCCGAACGGCATCGCCAACGCGTCCGACCAGGTCGGGCGCAACATGCTGGACCACTCCGGCTTCCACTGCTCGTTCATTGCGGATCGGCCGATCTGGCTGGGGCGCGGGCCGGCGCAGTCCAGCTGCATGGTCGGGCCGCGCGATGGCGCGTTCCGCTCCGAGTACTCGGCCACCAAGATCATCCTCAACAACATCAGCCGCGTGGCGATCGCGACCGACCAGGCGCTGAAGATGGGGCTGGCCGGTGAGGCGCTGGACGCGGAAATCCGCCGCCGCGCGATCTACGGGGTGGACCTGTCGATCAGCCTGGAGCCGTTGCCCGATCCGACCAACCGGCTGACGCTCTCCAAGACCCGTGTCGACGGCCACGGCCTGGCCTGCCCGGACATCCATTACTCGCTGGGCGACTACGCGCGCAAGGGCTACGACAGATCCTGCGAGCAGCTGCGGCACATCGGCACGCTGTTCAATGCGGAAGAGTTCGTGATCACCACGGCGCTCAACGCCAACAACCACATCATGGGCTCGACCATCATGGGCGCCGATCCGCGTGACTCGGTGGTCGACGGCGATTGCCGCGCGCATGACCACCCGAACCTGTGGCTGCCGGGCGGCAGCGCGATGGTCTCGGCCAGCGTGGTCAACAGCACCCTGACCATGGCCGCGCTGGCCCTGCGCGCGGCCGATGCCATCGAGCGTGCAGCATGAAGACCCTCCTGCTCATCACGATGGCGCTGCTGGGTGGCCTCAGCCAGACCGTGCGCGCCGACGATACGGTGGAGCGCGGGCGCTACCTGTCTGTGGCAGCGGATTGCGTGGCCTGCCATACCAGCCCGAAGCAGGGCAAACCGTATGCGGGCGGCTACGCGATCGCCTCGCCGCTGGGCGAGATCTGGGCCAGCAACATCACCCCGTCCAAGAGCCACGGCATCGGCGACTACAGCGAGGCCGATTTTGCCAAGGCGGTCCGCGAGGGCGTGCGCAAGGACGGTGCCCATCTGTATCCGGCGATGCCGTACACCTCGTATGCCAAGCTGACCGACGAGGACATCCACGCGCTGTACGTGTATTTCATGCAGGCGGTGGCGCCGGTCGACGAGGAGGCCCACGCGACCGAACTGCCGTTCCCCTTCAGCGTCCGCTCGTCCATGGCGGTGTGGAATCTGCTGTTCCTGGACAAAAAAACCTTCCAGACCGATCCAGCAAAAGGCGCGCAGTGGAATCGCGGCGCGTATCTGGTCGAAGGGCTGGCGCACTGCTCGAGCTGCCACAGTCCGCGCGGCTTGATGATGCAGGAAGTGGGCGGCAAGGCGTTCGCCGGCGGCTCGCTGGGCGACTGGTATGCGCCGAACATCACCTCGCACCCGATCAGTGGCATCGGCGGCTGGACCGATGACGAGCTCGCCCAGTACCTGAAAACCGGCCGCGTGGCCGGCAAGGGGCAGGCGGGCGGTGGCATGGCCGAGGCGGTGACCAACAGCCTCTCCAGACTGCGCGATGAGGACATCCGTGCCATCGTGACCTACCTGCGCACCGTGCCGGCGGTGGCGGACAAGGACGCCACCCGTGCTGCGTTTGCCTGGGGCGATGCCGCCAACACGCCGGGCGAGCAGCCGGTTCGTGGCACGGACGCCCCCCTCGCGTCCGGTGCGGTGCTGTACTCCGGCCTCTGCGCAAGCTGCCACGGTTCGCGAGGCGAGGGCAGCCAGGACGGCTACTACCCGTCGCTGGTCCACAACAGCACCGTGGGCATGGCCCGTCCACAGAATCTCGTGGCCACCATCATCGGCGGCATCGACCGCGAAGTGGATGGCGAGCACGTGCTGATGCCGCATTTCTCGGAAGGCTCGTTCGTCCAGGCCCTGAGCGATGCCGACGTCGCGGCCGTCGCGAGCTACGTGCGGACGAGCTTCGGCCCCGGCGACCAGGTTACGGAAGCCCAGGTCGCGCTGATCCGCGACGGCGGCGAGAAGCCGCTGCTGGCCAAGATCGCACGCCTGTGGCTGCCGCTGCTCATCCTCGGGCTTGCGGCTTTCATAGGGGTGATCCTGCTGCTGCGAAGCGCCTGGAAAAAACGCACGCAGCGGAGGGCCTCGGCATGAAGCGCACGTCTCTTCTGACCGGCCTCGCGCTGGTGGCAGTCGCGGCCAGCGTGCCGGCGTGGGCAGCCGACCCGGACGCGCCCAAACCCAAACCCGTCGACACCGTTGCCCAGACGCCGCTCAGTGCCGACTGGGCGGCCCGGATCTGGCTGCAGGACCGTGGCGTGACGCCGAGTGCCCGCATCGTGATCGCCACGGGCGTCAACAGCGATGGCTACAAGGGGACCGGCTGGTCGACCGCCGAGCACGTCGATGTTGGCGCCCTGATCGATACCGGCAAGGCCTTCGGCTTCGACGGCACGATGCGCGTGGTGATCTCCGACCGTTTCGGCAATGCGGTCAATGACCGTTCGACCGGCTCCTATGTGCAGAACCAAGCCTTCTATGGCCAGGGGCAGAACCTGCGCTTCAACGAGCTCTCCTACGAGCGGTGGCTGCTGGACAAGCGGCTGAGCCTGAAGGGTGGGTTCTACTCGATGGGCAACGACTTCGGCGGCTTGCCGTACACCTGCAATTTCAACAACAACGGCCAATGCGGCCATCCGCTGGGACCGATCTACAGCTCCGGCTGGCTGGACAACCCGACCGGCCAGTGGGGCCTGCGGGTGAAGTGGGCCGACCCCTCGGGCTGGTACGCGCAGACCGGCATCTACGATGTCGTTCCGATGCGCAAGCAGGCCAACAGCGGGTTCCGCGTGTCCGATCGTGGCAAGACCGGCCTGTTCCTGCCCGTGGAAGTGGGCTACAGCCACGGCAACACTGGAGAGCATTACGGCGGCACCTACAAGGTCGGCTATTACCTGGATACGTCCAACGCGGACGACATCGGTAATCCGGCCGCACCGCGCGCGTCCCATCGCAGCGGCTCATACATCCAGCTGGCGCAGCGCGTCCTGAAGCCCGAGGGCGACACGGTGCGCGGGCTGTCGGTGTTCGGGGTGGCGACACGTGCGGATGCCAGGACCGGCCTGATGCGGTACTCGTGGGAAGCCGGACTGAGCTGGCGCGGCGTGGTGGCATCGCGCGAGGATGATGTCCTCAGCCTGGCGTGGACCCGCCTGGATATTTCCGATCGGCTCGCCCAGTACCAGCGCATCACCGGCAAGGACGTGCAGAGCAACGAGCAGTTCGTTGAACTGAACTACGGCGTGCAGGTCACGCCGTGGCTGATCCTGCGGCCCGCCGTGCAGTACGTCGCGCGCCCCGGGGCGTATGAGAGCCGGCCGGACAGCTGGGTGTTCACGCTGCAGGCGCAGGCGACGCTGTGAGGGTCGAGGGCAGGGCGTCCGTATTGCGGGCACCCGGCCTCTCGGTATCGCGGCGTATCACCTTCGCGGTGGGCAAAACCCGTGGTGAGTGAGGGTCGCTACACTAGGCGGCCACAGACAGGATCCTCCCCGTTGAATCCCCGCACTCTGACCTCCGCGCTGCTTCTGGCAGTCATCGGATTCGCTTCCTCTTCGATGGCGCTGGCCTCGAACCCCGCCCGCACCTCGGTCCCCACCCGGTCGCAGATCAATCAGGCGCTGAAGCTGGTCAACTGCAAGGATGATCGCAAGGCCTTCAGGACGCTGGCGTTCGCCATGCGCGACGTTCAAGACAGCGGGGAGCCGAAGGCAGGCTGGCAACCGATCGCCACGGAAGGTGAGGCCGATGGCATGCCGCCGGGCAACATGATGGGTGTCATCGCGGAAATGCGGCTGCCGGCCCCTGTGCGGGTGTTCGGGCATGAGACCACCCGGTTGATCCTGTCGCGCATTTCCATCGTCGCGGCGTTCGATGATCCGGACGTTGCCAGGGAACTCACCGGGACGCTGGAACTGGAGGGCCGGGGAGCAGAGGCATCGCCGGGCGGGATGCGAGTGGTCCAAACCGCGCCCGAGGAGCACGGTGATGGCATCGAGGTCATCGCGCTGGTAGCGGATCGGATCGAGGGCGACCCGTCGCCCATCTCAGTCGCCGGCTGCCTTTACACCACCCGATGACGCCGGCCGGCTGGCCAGTGCGTCCTCGACCCGTTGCTGCAGCACCTTGACGTCGAAGGGCTTGCTCACGAACGGCACGTGTTGATGCGCGCGTGGCACGACCTGGTAGTACACCGCCGAGGCGAACAGGAAGGGCGTTCCCAGGGCCGCGAGGCGGTCTGCCACGGGGAACACCGGCCCGTCCCGGAGCTCGACATCCAGAATGGCGGCATCGAAGCGCTGGTGGGCGATGACGCTGAGCGCGTCGGTCACGGAATAGGCGGGAATCGCCGTATGACCCGACTCGTTCAGCACTTCGATGAACAGCCGGGAGAGCTCGATCTCGTCTTCGACGACCAGTACGGTACGACCAGCAGAAGCAACAGCAGAACGGTTCATGGTTGTGGGGCGTAAAGGTAGACACGCATCATCTGCCTTCAGGTGTCAACGACGGGCCAAGGCCGTTTTCCTGTTTGTTGACACGGGTCCGGCTGGCGCCTGATGCGTACCCCGGGCGCCACGGTTGTAAAATGACCTCCCCTTGATGCCGCCGAGGCCCATCCCGATGCCCTACACCAACCGCGACGCGATACAGCGGTTGCGCGAGCAGATTCCCTCGTTCCGCTGCGTGGTGGGATGCCACGACTGCTGTGGCCCGGTCACCGCCTCCAGCGAGGAAGTGGCGCGCCTGCCGGTCAAGAGCGATGCCGAGCATGCCGCCGCGCTGGCTGAGCTGAGCTGCCCGTATCTGGGCAGGAACGGCTGCGAGGTCTACGAAGAGCGGCCGTTGATCTGCCGCATGTTCGGCGCCACGCCGACGCTTCGCTGCCCCAATGGCCAGCGGCCGGTGTACATGCTGGACGAGGCGGTCGAGAAGGAGATCCATCAGTTCCTGCGCAGTACCCGGCAGGTGCTGATCTAGCCGGTAGCGGACCCTGGCGCGCCTCCCATCAGTTTGACCGACGTGCGCCGAGGCGCCACACCGCCAGGCCTCCATACAGGACCATCAACGCCACCAGCGTCCACAGTTCGTGACTGACTTCGCCCAGGCTCGCATCCATCTGGTTCAGGCGCACCATCAGGTTGATGCCGGGCGTGGTGGGCAGCAGGTGGGCCAGTGCCACCAGCGCAGGCGGCGAGGTGACCGCCGGCCAGGACAGGTTGGCCAGGAAGAACAGCGGGATCGAGCAGGCGATGACCACCTGGAACGCTCGCTCGCGGGTGGCGAAGAAGCTGCCGACGAACAGCCCGAACGCCACGGTGGCGGCGATGAACAACGTGCCGCCCAGCAACTGGCCGATGGGATTGCCGCCGCGCGGATAGTCCTGCACCCAGGCGGTGAATCCCGCGTAGTAGAGCAGCCCGAGCAGGCCGATCGTGCCGAAGCCCACCGCCATGCCGGCCAGCGTCGCCAGGTCGAAGCGCAGGCGGCGGCCCAGCGCCAGTCGACGGGCGCCAAGCAGCACGCCGATGCCCATGAGCAGGGTCTGGTGCACGATCAGTTCGGCCACGCCGGGCACGATGGCGCTGCCGTAGCCCTCCTGGGTGTTGAACAGCGGGCGCTGCACCAGGGTGATCGGCGGGGCCTGTGGCGCGCCCATGAACGCCGCCTGCGACACCGCCGCCTCGCGGGCGAAGGCGGTCAGGGCTTCGGCCACGCCGCCCAGCACCCAGCTGGCGCGGCCCAGGTATGCCCCGTTGCCCATCAGCACCAGGTAGCCGTGGCCCCCACGCAGGATGTCGCGTTCGAGGTTGGCCGGGATCAGCAGGATGCCCTCGGCCCGGCCGGCTTCCATCGCTTCGCGCGCCTGGTCGACGCTGGCCGGCTGATCGACGATGCGGACTGTGCGCAGCGCATCGACCCGGCGCAGCAGTTCCCGGCTGGTGGCGCTCTGGTCATGGTCGACCACCACGATGGGCAGGTTGCTGGCCACCTGGTGGCGGTAGGCGGCGGGGTAGAAGAACGAGTAGAGCACCACCGCGCCCACCATCAGCACCACCGCATAGCGGTCGGTGAGTACCGTGCGCAGGGTCAGGCGCAGGCTGGTGGCGAAACGGTTCATGCGCCGGCCTCGCTCTGCGCCGCCGGCGGTAGCGGATCGGGGCTGCGGGCAGCGGCGATCAAGCGCCAGCCACCGATGCCGCCGGCCACGAGCACCAGCAGCAGCAAGGTGCCCAACGGCCACAGCGAGACGCTCCAGGGCGCGCCGACGAATTGTTGCTGGGTCTGCACCTTGACGTAAGCGGTGAGCGGCAGCAGCACGTTCCAGATCCGGGTGAACAACGGCGCGTCCACCACCGGGAAGGTGGCGCCCGAGAATGCCAGGGCCGTGCCGATGCTCAGGCCGATCGCGGAGAGGGACGTGCCCATGTCGCGGGTGAGCCCGACAAACAGCAGCGCCACCGCCGCACAGGCGAGATAGAACAGCGGCTGGGCCAGCATCAGCAGCAGCGCACTGCCGGCGATGCCGTCGCCGCGGAGCAGGGCCAGGTAAAGCACGCCCAGCGCACCGTAGAGCGAGAACAGCGCGACATACGGCGCGATCTTGCCGGCGATGGCCGCCCACGGTGCGGCGCCCAGCCAGTCGCGCAGGTGACCATCACGGACTTCACGGCCGAGGCTGGCCGCCACGGCAAGCGCGAGCCCCAGCGAGAGGACCGCAGGGAACAGCAACGGCAGCAGGAACAGCTCATAGCTGCGTGCCGGGTTGTGCAGGATGTCCGATTGCACCGCGATCGGCGGCGCGCGCAGCGCGGCCGGACCCACCTGTTTGGCGATGCGCTCGCCCAGCAACCGCGCATTCCAGGCGCTGACCGCTTCAACGATATCGCGCACGGCCGACTGGCCGGTGGTGAGGTAGGTGGCGTTGTAGTACGCAAACACCGTGCCCTGGCGGCCGCGCAGCGCATTACGTGTCGCATCGCGCGGGACCATGACCACCGCGAATACCTCCAGCCGGCGTATCTGTGATTGCGCATCGGCCAGGCTGGACGGCTGGCTGGCCACGCGCACGCCGGGGCTGGCATCGAGCATCCGCGTCAGCTGGCGGCTCTCGGCACTGCGATCGAGGTCGACCACCGCGATCGGAATATCACGCATCACTGAGGCGGCGAACAGCCAGGCCATCACGCCCAGCATCAGCGCCGGGAGCAGGGTGACCAGCAGCAGATCGGCGCGGTCCCGACGCAGGTGGTGCAGTTCGCGCTGCAGCGAGGCGGTCATGCCCGCCCACACCGGGCGGTTCATCCCTGCGGCCACGCGAACAGCACGCTCATCCCCGGTCGGAAGCCTTCGATACGGGCGACCGGGCGCAGCCGGATCTCGAAGCTGCGCACGTCATAGCCGGAGGATTGTCGGGTCGCGCGCCAGGTGGCGTAGTCGCCGGCCGGATTGATGAAGTACACCTCGAACTCGGCATCGCGATCCAGCGCGGGCACGCTGCCGCGCAGCCGGCTGCCCACCTTCAGGCCGCGCATCTGCGACTCACGCAGGTTCACCGAGACCCACATGTGATCGATGTCGACCAGGGTGAACACCGGGTAGCCGGCCGGTACCAGCTCACCGATGTCGGACATGCGTTTGTTGATCTCGCCCGCCACCGGTGCGCGGCCGTTGACCTCGTCGCGGGCGGCGTTGACTTCGGCCACCGCGCCTTGTGCCTGGCGCACCTGGCCCTGCGCGGCGCGCTTGTCCTGGTCGCGGGCACCCGCCAGCGCCTGGTCGTACTGCGCACGCGCCGCATTGGACAGCTCGCGCGAACTTTGCGCCTGGGCCAGGGCTTCGTCACGTTTCTGCCGCGTCATCACCCCTTCGTTGAACAGGTTCTGCACCCGCTGATAGGTGGCGTCGGCGAGGGTGGCACCGGCCTCGGCGCGTTTCCAGTTGGCCTGCGCGGCGCGGATATCCTCGCTGCGGGCGCCTTCGTCGGCCTTGTCGGCCACTGCGCGCGCCGCGTCCAGCGCGCCATGCGCCTGTTCTTCCTTGGCGGCGACTTCCGGGCTGTCCAGCACGAACAGCACCTGGCCGGCCTTGACCCGGTCGCCCTCGCGCACCTTCAGTTCGGCCAGCCGCGCGGTGATCTTGGCGGCGACGTTGACGGTGTCGGCGTCGGCCATGCCCTGCAGCTGTTCGGCCGGGGTACGCCAGGCCAGCCACAGGCCGACCACCACCACGATCGCCAGCACCAGCGCGATGAGGATGCCGAGCTTGCGCTTCTTCGGCGGCGGCGCGTCGGCCGGTGCCTGCAATGTGTCATTCATGCGCGATCACCTCGTCGCCGCGGCGGCGGAATTCTTCATATCGATCCATCTGTCCACTGATCTCCAGCAGCTGTGCCAGTGCCACGTCATACTGATAGGCCGCCTGCGCGCGTTCGACCTCCGCGCCGCCCAGCCCCAGGCGTGCATCGATCACGTCCAGCGAGGTCGCCTGGCCTTCGCGGAACGCCAGCTCCTGCAGGCGCAGGTTCTCACGGTTCTGTTCGATGCTGCTGTCCAGCAGCAGGTACTGCTGGCGTGCGGTGTCCAGCTCGTACCAGGCCTTGCGGACGCCGAGCGTCACTTGGTTCTCGGCCTCGCGCAGGCCGGCTTCGGCCTGCTCCTGCTGCGCGCGGGCGGCGCTGATCTGCGCCGGACGCGAACTGGGCGACAGGAAGGTGTACTTGAGACCGATGCCGAACGCCCAGTCCGGATCGGTCAGCATTTCATCGCGACGACGGAAATCGTACTGGCCGAACAGGAAGACGGTGGGCTTGAGCTTGGCCTGCTGCACCCGCACGCCTTGCTCGGCCTGCGCAACCAGGGCACGCAGCCGCGCGATCTGGGGCTGCCGGGCCTGCGCATCGCGTTCGAAGGTGGGCAGCGCCCCGATCGGCGCCCGGTGCACGAACAGGGGCGACAGCGGCCGGACTTCGCCACCACTGCGGAGCAGGGTGGCCAGCGCCGCCTTCAGGGTCTGGAGATCATTGAGCGATTTCTGGTACTCGCGCTCGGCCTTGTCACGGGCCACGTTGGCCTGCAGGCGCTGGGCACGGGTGGCGAAGCCTTCGCGCTCCAGTTTCAGGGCATCGTCGAGGTGACGCTGCAGGCCGTCGCGCACGTCACGGCGCACGTCCACCGCCTGTTCCGCCAGGCGCTGGCCGAAATAGGCCTGGGCCAACTGCACGCTCAAGGATTGCCGTTGCGATTCGCGCTCGGCGCTGGCCTGGTCGGTGGCACCGGCCGCAGCCTGCTGCGCGGCCGGGATCAGGCCGCCGGTGTACAGCGGCAGCACCGCGGTCACCACCGGACGGGTCCGCCAATCGCGCTCGGTGAACTGCAGGGGCGAGTCGATACCGAAGGCCTCGGCGACCGGGGCCAGCGAGCCGAGGGGCAGGGTCAGGGTCTTCTGGAACTGCAGGCGACGCACTTCCCCGGTGATCTCCGGCAGGCGCAGCAGGCGGGTGGCGTCCTGCAGGTCCTGCTTGTTGCGCACCGACGCATCCGCCGCGGCCAGGGCATCGGATACCTGCTCCAGCCGCTGCTGGGACTGCTGCCAATCCAAGGCGGGGACCGCGGCGCCGTCCGGTGCGGGCTGGGCGATGGCAGCGCCACTCAACAGAAGAAGGGAAAAACAGGTAAGTCCTTTTAACGCGCGCGTTGGCGGCCAATGCCGGCTCACGAGGGGGCAGCTCCGTGGGGTGTGACGGCAAGAGGGTAGTGTGCGTCGCGTGAAGTGCGGGTCTTCACGCGGGCACCTCCTGCGGGTCACACCACCTTGCAGCGCCCGGCCAATCCGGAGAGCGCGATGCCACTGATCATCGCGGTCGGCGCAGCGCAGCCCGCACCAATGATCGTGACGTCAACGCCCGCCGCTTCCGGCGACAGTGCCGTATGCGTGATGCAGTGCTGGGTCATCATCCCGACCAATCGAATCGCCGAGACGTTCCGGGCGGCGAGTGTTTCGCCCAGCGCAGTGCCGAGGAAGCTGTCGGCCTGATGCTTCTCGATCACTGGACAGCCCTCCAGCGCCTCGGCAATGGCCGGATGCAGTTCCGCGCCCTGGGTTCCTGCGGCCATGAACGGACCATCGCTCGGTGCGATGTGCTGGATGCCCACGACCAGCTCCCCGGCCTGCCTGGCCTGCGCGATCACGTCCAACGCTGCAGCCAAGGCCTGTTCGCTGTTTTCCAGCGGGAAGCGGCCGCCTGCGAAGTAGTCGTTCTGGATGTCGACCACGATCAGTGCAGTTTTCATGTTGTGCTCCTTCAGAAGTTCAGGGTTTCGCCATCTTCAGGAATCAGCACGCTGTCCTGGAGTGCTTTCTCACGGACGTAGCGGCGCAGGTCCGCACGGGAGACGGTCATGTGATTCACCGCATCCATGTGGACGGCGACGATCTTCGCCGTCGGCGCCAACGCATGGACACGCGAGGTGTCCTCCACCCCCATGATGATGCCGGTATCGAAGCCCTTGACCCGTGCATCGCCCGTGTTGAGCACGATGACATCGGGGGCATACCGCTTGATCGCGCCCCGTACGTCGCCGGTCCACACGGTGTCGCCAGCAAGGTAGATGGTGGGCTCACCGGTCTTCTGGAACACGAAGCCGGTCACACTGCCGAGCATCGTCGCCAGCGGCTCCACCTGGAACATGGCCGCCGAACCGTGCTGTGCGGCGACGCGCGAAATCGTCACGCCGTCGAAAGTGACGTGCGCGGGCAGGATGCGGACGTCAGCGAACCCCTTGCCGCGAAGCAGGGCCGCGTCCGCTTCATGCTGGACGAACATCGGCATCTGCCTCGGGATCAGCGTCTCCGCGGCGGGGTCCCAGTGGTCGAGGTGGGTGTGGGTCAGCAGGACGGCATCCACGTCCTTGAGCACCTGGCCCACATCGAAGGGGAGTTCGACGGTGGGGTTGCGCAGCTCGCTGCGATACGTGTCCGGGAAGCCTGGATAGGCACCCTTGGCGGCCAGCATCGGGTCCACCAGCAGCACGGTATCGCCATAGGTGATCTTGGCCGTGGCATTGCGGATCTGCTGGATCGAGGTGGTCGTGGATGCCGGGCCTGCGGCGTATGAGCTGGCCTGGATACCCAGGGCCAACACCGTGGCAAGTGCGAGGGACAGGAGTTTCATGCGTTTCTCTCAGGGTGAGCTAATGGCACCCAGATTGACGCGCGCGCGAAGCTGTGAATACTGGCCTGAGAGACCAACATCGATGGAATCGGGCCATGGCCAGCGACCGTTCATACCCCCCTGCGGCGACGCCGCTGCAGGTCGTTGTGCTGGCGCCCGAGGGCGTCAGCGCGTTCCATCTGTCCGTGCCGCTGATGATCTTCGACATCCAGCCGGAGGGTCAGACCTTGTTCCACCTGCGCATCGCCGCAGAACGCACGGACGTCATTTTATCGGGCGGGCAGGTGGGTGTAACGCCCCACGGGGGGCTGGAACTGCTTGACCAGGCAGATGTAGTGATCGTCCCGGGGTGGGCGGATCTGCACCTCGCCCCGAGCGCGGGCCTGACCGACCGGCTGATCGCAGCACATCGCCGGGGTGCGCATGTCATCGGTCTCTGCTATGGCGCCTATGCGCTTGCCTATGCAGGATTGCTGGACGGGCACGTGGCCGCAACGCACTGGCTGGCCGAGGCCGATTTCCACGGGCGTTTCCCAGAAGTCAGCCTGGACATGAATGCCCTGTACGTCGACGAAGACCGAATTGTGACGTCGGCCGGCACCGGTGCGGCATTGGACTGCTGCATGTATCTGGTTCGCAAACTCTGTGGCGCGCGCCATGCCAACAGAATCGCCCGCATCATGGTGCTGCCTCCCCATCGCGAGGGCGGCCAGTCCCAATACATCGACCAGCCGATGCCGGCATCGCCGCAGGATGCACTGTTGAGCCGGTTGCTCGACTACATGCGCGAAGACCTGCAGCGGGATCAGTCATTGGATGAACTCGCCGAAAAGGTGGCCATGAGCCGGCGGACGTTTACCCGGCGCTTCCACAAAGCGACCGGCATGACGGTCGGCGGCTGGCTGGATGCCGAACGCCTCCGCAGGGCCAAGGACCTGCTTGAATCCACCTCGCTATCGATCGATCAGGTAGCGGAGCAATCCGGCTTCCGCTCGGCGGTATCGTTCCGCCAGAGCTTCAACCGGGCGTTCCAGGTGAGCCCGCGCGAGTGGCGGCGGGCATTCACGCTCACCGAGTAAGGCAGGCGCTGGCAACGGTTGATTCATGTCGCGCGCCAGCCACGGGTGGCGAGGTAATCCAGAACACCCACCACCAACAGCGACAGGCCCACCAGCGGGAACACCACGCCACCGATGCACAGCAGCACGAAGACACCCGCCACGCTTCGCCCGTGCTTCGGCAGTGGCGGCACGCCGATCCCACCGATGGGCCGCCGCTTCCACCACATCACCGCACCGCTGAGGCAGAGCAGGAGGATCGCTGCGCACGCGACGATCAGCACCACACGGTTGACCGTGCCGTACTCGTTGCCGAGATGGACATTGATGCCCCATTCCAGTCCACGCCCAAGTGAACCGTAATCGGCGTAGCCCATGTCCAGCAGAACCCGGCCGCTGTACTGGTCCAGATGCACCACCCGCTGGCGCGAAAGATCCTCCGGATAGACCGAGGCGGTGTAGACCCCCATGGGCCCACGCGGCAGCGCGAGGCTGTAGCCCGGCGCAAGGCCCAGCGCGTTGAACCGGCGCATGGCCGCGTCGATGCCGAGCGCGCCGGGCTGTGTCGACAGGTCGTCGAGTGGGCCGCCACCATGTGCGGCATGCCCGTCATCGGCAGCGGCGTGCTGGACATGCGGCACCGCTGAGACCGGCAGTTGTGCCTGCTCCATCGACCACGCTGGCGTGGTGGTGTCGGCAAGCCGATGCGCGGACATCGGCACGTCCACCCGCACTCCCGTCGGGTAACCATAGTCGTGACCGTTGGCCCAGGCATTGACCTGATGGCCCCAGACCACCGACCACGGCATGCCGGTGACGGCCAGGAACACGAGCACACCGCCCACCCAGACGCCGGTCACCGCGTGCAGGTCGCGCCAGAACAGCCGCTGTCGCGGCTGCCCGCGAACAGTGGTGATCCCACCGGTCTGTCCGCGCGGCCACCACAGGTACATGCCGGTCGCCACCAGCAGGATGGCCCAGCCGGCGGCGATCTCGATCACTGCACTGGCGTAATCACCGAGCAGATCGAGGCTGTGCAGCTGCCGCACCACGCCCGAGAACGTTCCCTTGTCCGGCAGGTGCCCGAGCACCTGCGCGGTGCCCGGGTCGACGTAGTAGACCTGCCGTCGACCGTCGGCCTCCTGTACGCCGATCTCGATGCTGCCGTCGGCGTACTCCGGCGTGGTGTAACGGAAGATCTCCCCGTGACTGACGGCGTTGACGGCCGCCAGCTGGGCGCTGGCAGGCGAGGGTGGCACCGCTGCGTTCTGCACTACCTTCAGATCGTGATGGATCCAGCGATCGATCGGCTTCTGGTAGACGTATACCGCGCCGGTCAGCGCCAGCCAGGCGATGAAGGGCAGCACGAACAGGCCGGCATAGAAGTGCCACCGCCACACCGCGCGGTAGAAACGCCAGCGATCCGATGCACGCGGTGTAGCAGGGGTTGGCATGTCAGAGCTCCCGGGTCCAGCTCAGGTACAGCGCCCGGCCGTCACCCGGTGAGTAACCCGAGGAACCGCTGTCGTACCAGGCATACACGTAGAAACGATCTGTCGCATTTTTCAACTGCAGGGCCAGGCTGTTGCGCGCGTCCAGGCGATACGTGGCGCTCAGGTTCAACAGTGCATAGCCGCCGTACCGTCCCAGCGTGTTGGTCCTTTCCACGAAGTAGTCGCCCTGGCCATTGCCCCAGGCGCTGAAGGCCCAGTCGGCCGTCGGGGCGTAGTCCACACCTGCGCTGGCCAGCCAGTTCGGCACGTTCTCGATCTGCCGCCCGCGGGTCTGCGGCGCACTGGGGTCGGGCACCTCGATCACCGCCTTCTGCCGCGAGTACGCGGCCCAGGCGCGCCACTGTGCGCTGGCCTGCCACGTCAGCTGGGCGTCCCAACCGCGGCGCAGCGTCTGGCCCACGTTGCCGACCTCATTGGCCCCGACCACGCCATTGACGCCCAGGACGGTGGCGACCTCATCGCTGGCCCGCTGCTCCCAGTACGCGATGCGGGTCTGCAGCCCCTGCACGGTCGCCCATTTCATCCCGGCCTCCCAGCCTTCGTTGAGGGACGGAGCAAGATCGTTCAGCTGCGTTCGATACGCGCCATTGCCGCTGCCGATCTGGAACGTTCGCCCCCAGTTGGCGTACGCAACCGTGGTCGGGCTGAGATCGTAGGACACACTCAGCTTGGGTTGTTTGATCAGGCCATAGTCGTACACCGGTGCGCGCAGGCCGGTCGCCCCATTGTGGAAGTCGCCATACATGCGATCGACCCGGTAGGCGGGCACGATCTTCAGCGCGTCCGTCGGCCGGATCACCGCCTGCACATAGGCACCCCGGGTATCGAGGGTGTAATCCCAATCGCGCAGGGTCGCCTGGCGCTCGCGCGCGACGGTCCTGTAGTGGCGGGCCGTGTTGTCCTGCCACTGCCCATCCACGCCGGCATCGAGGACGAACTCGGCCAGCCGCGAGTCCGGGCGCCAGGTGGTGTTCAAGAGCAGGCCGCGATGGGTCTCATCGTTGAAACGTTCCTGTTGAGCGCCTCCCGCGGTGAACGTCACCCAGCGCTGGTTGCGATAGTCGTTCTGGTAGGCCTTGGCGTTCCAGCTCCAGTCGCTGCCCAGTGCGCCATCAATGTGCACGGCGGTCTGGACCGTCTCGCGCTCACTGCGGTCATCGCGTGCGTGGGCCGGCGATTGCGTCGGATTGGCCTGCACCTCCGGATAGCTGAGGTAGCCGGCTTCCAGTGCGGCGTTCTTGTAGTAGCGGCTGGTCAGCCCTGCGCGCCACCGGCCGTCAGGGTCGGTGTAGAA